>Ga0065711_1033633_pt1 | contig 25119 bp, 12 predicted proteins | sample Hoacrofraction12_FD_59098 | JGI IMG/M metagenome (GOLD analysis project Ga0065711, IMG submission 59098) | Hoatzin crop microbial communities from Cojedes, Venezuela - Epithelial fraction 12 v2 (version 2) | ecosystem: Host-associated > Birds > Digestive system > Esophagus > Crop | place...
TCCCCACTTCAAGAAAGATGAGGAGCTACTGGAGAGAGTCCAGCAGAGGGCTACGAGGATGATGAGGGGACTGGAGCATCTGTCCTATGAGGAAAGGCTGAGGGAGCTGGGCTTGTTTAGCCTGGAGAAGGCTGAGAGAGGACCTTATAAGGTGGGTTTCAAGAGGATGTGTCCAGACTCTTTTCAGTGGTGCCCAGTGGCAGGATGAGGGGCACTGGGCACAAATTGAAACATAGGAAGTTCCATCTGAACATGAGGAAGAACTTATTTATTCTGAGGGTGATGGAGCCCTGGAACATACTGCCCGGAGTGGTTGTGGAGTCTGCTTCACTGGAGATATTCAAAACGTGCCTGGAAGAGGTCCTGTGCAGTCTGCTCTAGGTGAAGCTGCTTTGGCAGGGGGGTTGAATCAGATGATCCCCAGGGGTCCCTTCCAACCCCTACCATTCTGTGATTCTGTGAAATCCAAAGATAGAGTTTTGGCTAAGGAGCAGCATAATAGGGTGATGTTCAGTTTGAAGACTTCAACCCTCATGGGACAATTGTTCAGCAGTGAGGAGAAGTGGTGAAGTATGAGGATGTTAATTTCAAAGTGGCAAACAGATGTGGAAGATGTAAGTTACAAACCTTCACAATAAATTTGATGTTCCTCTTAGTTTTCTTCATACGGCACAATGAAACCCTGAATTCTCTGGGAGGTCACAACTATAATGAAAATATTTAAAATATTTGCAATATAAGCTCCTAAAAGAAAATAATGCCAAGAAAGAACTTGGAAAATAAGGCAGCAAAGATGAAGCCACTTGTGAGACCATTCTGTAAAGGTAGATACAAATGGAACTAGAGGCATAGATTTCAGAACTTTTTATTTTACAGTTCTGGAAAACTGCAAGCAGTAGAAAAAATAAGATTGGACAGAATGCTTTTAAATAAAAGCTTAGTTAATCTTTTAACTTAAAAGATGAGTAATTCAGACAGCTATAAGTATGATACTAGCATTTTATATTTTCACCTTGTCCTTGTGTTCAGCTGTTTCCTCACTGGTATTCTTTTGCAGCTATGTTGTTCACCATAAAGCTCTGCTGCTGAGTATTTACTTGGTGACAGCTTTTTTGCAGATGTTTTGTATTTATCCTTCTATCTGGATTGTTGGCAAATGTTTATTGAATTGATATTAGTTCTCTTGGGAAACTATAGAAATTGAAGTAAAATTGCCATGCAGGGTACATTAATTTATTTTTGCTACATTTGGCTTGCTTCTAGACAAATATTTTAATCCATATTTTATTCAACACTGATAAAAATGCTAGCAACTTTATAGTGCTTTTGTAGCAATGCGCTACAGTTTATCGTAGGAGGAGACCCATAAAGCCTCCACTTTTTTATGAAGTGGATGAAGGCGGTCATGGGCTGAAGGAAAGTGATGATTCAGCTTAATGTACTTCATTAAATATTTCTGGTTTTGGAATTTTCTTCTTTTGAAATAAATAATTTTTCTTAAATACATCGTTAGAAAAGGACCATATGCTGTAGACCTTTTTTGTTATCTGAAAGTTCTGTTCAATAACTTTCCACATTTTCCTTCCCACATTCACATTATTTTAATTATTCTAATTGACACCTTCTCATTGATCATGAAAGATTTAATAAGCATTGTCCACTTCAATGAACAGAACTACAGACCTCAGCATTAATTAGAGAAGTGTATAAGGACCCAATTCAGAAAAAGGTACTTAACATCTCCTGTCAGCAATGCTTTCCTTTCTAGAACAAGAAGACATTTCCGACCTCATAATCTGTGTATTTCTCAGGTGGCAAGGTCGTTGCCTGTGAATATATCCTTAGGTTTCCAACCAGCTCAAACATGTGACTGGGCTGAAATTCTGGTGTTAACAACTGGATCATTAATAATTATGCTATTGATTTCACTGGGGCAAGGATTTTACACCCAGTCTCCTTTTCACAGCTTTCCCTTTTCCGCATCTCTCTCAATAGCAAATGACCTCATTTTTAGATTACTCCTGTTGAATAAGCTGTTTCTCTTTGTGCTGCAGACTGATTTTATTTTCCAGCTTCTCTAGAGGCTTTTAATTTCATAAAGTCAGCTTTGTGGAGTCCTGCACAGAAACACTGCTAAGTAAAACAAACTTTTATAACATGCAGAAGAGACCACTGATAATACCAAAGAATTTTTCCCATAGTGGGATCCAGCATGCATGTCCAGCTACATCTTAGATCTGATTGTTCCCCATTACTCCCTGGCTATAACATTTGTCTCTTTTTTCCCTTCGGAAAATGAGTGTGAGATTCCATGGAGAGTTGAGAGGTGGCATTCTGTGTGTACCAAAGTGATTTGTCTGGTGCTGCTTGGTGGGATGCAACGTGTTCCATCCGTAAGAAATTTAGGGCAGAGTGAAGGGAGGGATAGGGGTTAGAGGTTGGAGGGATTAAGGAGCGGGAGAGTGAGATATAATGTTGTGGATATGAATACAAGTGGTAAACAATAGAGCTAGCGGCATACTTTCTTATGCTGTGTGTGGAGCAGTCAGCTAATGACACAGGTGTCAAAGCACTTCTTTGGGTGCTTGTCTTGATGCATAATTCTTTTAGACTTCTGCATTTGTATTCACACACAGACTTCTTATATCATTGTTTTATCTTCATTGTTAGCACACTTGATAAAGTCATTGTTGCTTCTCTTCATTCCAGGAATACAATGTAACGAATTGTTTGTTTTCTTTAAGAACTGCCTGAGACTACCTTAACTGAAGAGAAAGTTCAAGAGACAGAGACATGGGCCAGGCCTCTGGTCTACCTTTGGCAGACAAGAGTACCCAACTTCAATGCTGAAAAAGAATACAATGCAGCTTGTGCAAAAAAGGAACCACACTGTGCTATTTGCACTCTTCTCATGCCATACTACAAGGTGAACACCATCCTAACATCTCCATCTCCGGGTGAAGTGTGAAATAGCTGCCCAGCTACTTCATTTCCAGTAAATGAGAAATAAGATGAGCTTATGCATTTGATTTGTATGAGAAGGAAATAAACTCATTATTGTTAAAATTAGGATCAATACACCTGCATTTCTCCTTCATTCCAGACAGTGTCTACCTTCTACTAGGTTTTACGTAGGATTGATGTTAGTGTATGTGTGCATGCCCTTGAAGTTACACTTTTTGAGACGGGGAACCCACATAGGTTTTTATTTTTTAGCTATTTCCTTATGTCCATCTTCAGATGTTTTTTATCAGGGCGTCTTCTCTGTGTCCTTCATGCAGGGTTGAAGAAGTAAGTGTTTTCACAGGGCTTAGGCCTTCTCAGGAATATTTTTCGCATAGAGACAGCCTAATGCAGAGCACTGTTTGATACTGGCTTGTGGAATTCCTGTGTCAAATGTCAGCAAAAAATGCTGCTGTAGTACTATGGTACTAATTCTGAAGCTAAACTGGAATCCGCTCAGCATGGGAACTAGAAAGAAAACTTTTATTGAACTGGACCCGGTTAAAGGGCTCATAGAGAGACAGAGGTACAGTATCACTGAACACTACTGCAGTAACACTAGTTTGCAGGCTGAGTGCTATTCTAGATTTCACAGTTATTAGAGCAATCAAGGAACTATAGAATGACTGTGACAAATACCTAGAAGCACTTTATTTTCTTGTAAAGCTGTAATGTTCTTAGTGCAAGAGCTGGGAGGGGAGAAGTCACTTCATCATTGTCAAAAGAAAGAGTAAGTAAGACTCTTCTTGCTTTTACTTAAATATAAATTTTGTTCATTTTACAGCCAGACAATCATGATGAAGAAAGTCCTACTTTCAGGGAAGCAAACTCAGCAGAAACATTGATGGCTGAAAATGAAAAGACTAAACCTCTCCTTCCAGAGATGTGTTTTATTTATAGTGAAGAAAACACTGAAAACTATCCATCAAATGCCTTTATCGAAGAAAATGGAACAAGTCTTCTGATTTCCTGTGCAAAGTGTTGTATACGGGTTCATGCAAGTAAATAAACTAATTGTTTGTTTGGCAGAAATGTAATTTTGAATTTTGTTTTGCTGATAAATAAGTTAACTAGGCTTCTAGTATGTCTTTAAAAGTACTTGAAAAACATTTCCATATATAATGCTTCAATCACTGGCTAAATTTTTTTAAAAGCTATGTTATGTTTTGTATTACTTGTTAATCATTGCTGTGAAAATAGTGAATAATTAACTTTTCTGTAAACTTTCGGTAATCACAAACTTCTGATTCTTGTTTCAGTTTTGAGCTATTAAATTCCTCTTTTACTTCTCGTATTTTGAACCACTGTGTGATGTTAGTATATCCTTATTAAGTTGTCAGGGTGGAGTCCTGCTGGATCTGAGAACTTGTGAATATTGCTGCCTTTAGATATGCAGTCATTTCCTGTACCTTGCATTCTGTTTTATTTCAAGAGTGACTGATGAATGCATGGATTTTCTGCAGTATCTTCTAGGGACAGTAGGACTTGAATAGTTAACTCTGAGAAGTCCATGTGAAATTCTTACATGGAAGTGCAGTATAATTGCATAGAATAAAAGTCAGTACATTTTTACTGCAGGGAGAATTGGTGATTTGCTATTGAACTGACAGGAAATAAGAAATTCCCTGGGGTCTGGTCTTTTGGATGTTTGGAGGTTTTGTTTGTTTTGATTTTTGGTTTGGTTTTGTGGGGCTTTTTGAGTTTTGTGAAGAGTGTCTGTATGTCTATTTTATGTATTTCATAGACTATGAAATTAGCAATAAATCTTGATTTGGAAATTCTCCTTGGTTACAGGAGATGTGTTTTACTAGTTACTACACAGCTGAATTGTATGAGATCATAGAGAGACAGAATATATTAATCAGTCCACCTCTCTCATTCTAGGTTGCTATGGTGTTCCTTCTCATGAAATCGGTAATGAATGGTTGTGTTCTCGATGCAGAAAAGAAGCCTGGACAGCCGTAAGTTTCACATGTTGCTTAGTTATCTGAAAAAAAAAAAGCACATGCATGATTGCATGTTGAATGCAGCCTGTGTATTTCTTATGAACACACACTTGCTGGGGAAAAATTGTTTGTAAAATACAATTAGATTTCAATGTAAAATGTAATAGCATTTTGATAGACAAACTTGGATTAGGTGTATACACTCAGGCTTGGCTAATAGAATATAGCTTTGTCAAACAGTTTCTTGCAATTATGAAAGTTACCTGCAAATGCTAAGAGTTAAGGAAAAAGAAGAGGAACTTGTATTTTTAATCCACATATTACCTAAGCTGGGAAAACAAAAAGAAAAAAGCAGTTTAGAACAGCTCATTACAAAAATATGGTCCATTTATAATGATTAGTCCTGTGTTCTCCCAGTGAATAACTATTAAAATATTTATTGAATCAATTTCTCTCTCTGCAACATGTTCTCATTTTAGTAGGAAAGGCATTCTTACCAGGTAAAATCCAATTTTCATCTTTCGTTGTTACCCAGAAAACCTTGCTGTAGCTTCCTTATCAGAGAATCGTGAGTTTCAGGATGTCCTGAACTACTTTTGTGACTACTGTTCTAGAATCAAGGGAAGGTCGAGGTTTAAAAGCACAAGTCTGTTCTGGCAAGTGACAGGTTGCCATTAACTCAGAATCTAATTACTGGTTAAACAAACAGGGTTAGAAAGCCCTGCTGCTCTATCAAAAAGCTTTGTTAATTTTCAGGGGAGGTCCAGCCATGAAGTGCTGGTATGGGAATTCTAAGGAGAACATTCTTATTCATGAAATATGATGTATGATAGCAGTAGGACTGAATCACATGCTTTTGTTAAAAACACTGAAAAATTTAGAAGATTGCCTTGGAGTCTGATGTTAACTGCAATGTAACAGTTACACATTTGAGGGGAAATTTGGAGACTATAGTTCATTTTTCAAAATCAAAAGTCACAGGTAAATAGCAAAAGAAAATTCAGTCTTAGAATTTGTCAATGCTGTGTTGTATAAAGGATTCTAAAATTGTTCTGGGGTTTTAAGGTTATTTTACAAATGTTCTTGAAGTGAAGAGGACATTCAGATAGCACAGTGGTAGGTGAAAGGAAAGAACAAAAATAGTGAGATACTGACTGACTTGACTCATTTATGTTCACTGTGTGGCAATAAAGGGGGAATTGGATAATATGATACCAAAAGGAAAGTGTTGGGGAGAAGATTAAAGCGTGACTTGACTGGGATATGTCTTTGACAAACTTCTAGGTGAAAAATTTGCTCCTGAGGACAGCATCAGTTTGAGAAGAACTATGTGCATTTTACTGAATAGGTTTAGTTTTGTTCTGTTATGATGCATGTACGCTTTTGAAAATAAAGAAGATCTGAATTTTAGGGAAAGTACTTTTAGGCCAAATTATTTGAGGAGATGAGGTGAAGTAGTGGAAGATATATCAAAAACATACAGAAAATAAGTGAAGAAGTTTTAACATTGGATTTTTGCAGAAACACACACTAGGAGTAGGGCAGAAGATTCAGTGGATTTGTGGAGTTTTGTGTGTTAGGTAACAAGAAGGTGATAGGAGTCAAACAGTACCATTTTCACTGTGCAAAGGCTAGGCAGTATGTGTTGCCCACTTGGACAATTTTTTTAATGTAGGCTTTGACTATTACATATTTAACTGAATTGCTGTGATTTTGTATGTGCATTGGTTACTGTACAGCTAAACAGTTAGTGCTGACAGCTTTGTCTTTCCATAGCTCTGATTTGGTGACCAGAGTGAAATGAACTTATGCCCCAAGAGAGCTCTTAGTTCAGATGTGTTTGTGGAACAAAATTCACGTTCTTAATGCATAAGAGGTCATTCAGCTGGGAAGTTTTAATGAAACGTTGAAGATTGAGTAGACCTCACTAGTATTAAATTTGCTTAAAACTTGGCCTCCATAGTCTGCTATCTTGTATTCTTTGTTATTACATGTCACGTCATTCACATGTCAATGTGAACTATTCATTGTCAGCTGAAAGATGGAGGAGTGATAGATAGTAGGCGTCTGCTACCTGAGTTAAATAGCAAAAATCCAACTGTTTCAAGGATGTGAATAACGCTCTGCTATGTACTCATACGTGAATGATACCCAATTCACTTTTTCTTTTTTAATAGTAGGGTCTTTCAAAATTTTTGAGATGCTGAAGCAGTCTCAGAAGTATTAGTGATTACCTCTGATAGTTTGCAGAGCTTAGGTGGGATGCCAGCAGCCAGGAATATTTAATGTTGCTTTTTAAAAAGGCAGGAAATGGTTGAGCCAAGGAATTATGTGACAGTCAACCTATCTTGAATTCCAAGAGAAATACTAAACAAATGATGAATCTATAAATTTCTGAACACCTAGAGAATAACAGAATACAAAGAGATAGGTGTTTAAGAACAAACTAAGTGATTTTTTGCTGTGGCAGCTCAATGGAGTAAGGAATAAGCAAAAGATTTCATGCATCCTAACTTTCAGATTCATTTGATAGTGTTGTAGATTGTGATATTCAAGCGACAGAAGAGATATGATCTAAATCAATAGGTGCCAGACATATAGGAATATGGATTTGCCTTCAACCCTCAGTATCTTCGGCCTCTGGCCGTCATTCTCATCAGGCTATTTGAATCTTTAAGAGAGTAATAAAGTTCTGTGCATCATTTGCCAGTTACTTTTTGTGGAATATGGAATTCAACAGAGAATAGATACAGTACTTAGAGAGGAGTTACTGGTTAGGCATATACAAGATGGGAGTCTCTACCTAAGCAGTAGGTCCAACTGCCAACTGCAGTTGTGACCACTCTGGCCACAGATTAAGCAGAAGTTATCAGTTCTATAGGACATGAAACATCACACCAGGATGTTTAAGCCTAGTACTGGAAATAAAGCCTGAAAATCATATGGAACAACCTTTCTGCTCTCTTCAGCTTTGATGAGAGCCCAGCTGAAGAACTGTGCCTAACAGTGAACACACGTGGTTCAGAAAAACCTGGTTAAAAAGCCTCAGAGAGATGGAAGAAAATAAGAGGTGCAATTGAAATTGCGGAAAACCAAAACCAAATTCTTTTAAGCATTCCTGATAGACCTTGTTCATTCCATAAGGGAGGATTGAAAAGAATTAACCTTCTTAGTATAGCCAGGGGAAGACAGACAGGAAAGAAGTAGAATTCTCTCTTGTAAAATTATGTGTACGGCAAAGAGGAACACAATCAATTGCCATTCTTTCATTTTAGGGACAAGATGACTTGTAGCAGATTTAAACTGCATCAGCAAAAGGTTATGTCAATACCAGGAAATTCTGCAAATTTCTAAAAATAGTGAACTGCTGGAATAGGATATATAGAGATTTTGTAGAATCTACTCCTGCATGATTTTTAAAAATATACTTGACAAACATTTCTCAGGAATAGTTGACGAAGACTTGGTCGTGCCTTGAGGCAGAAGGATAAAATAGACACTGAGGTTTTTTCTGTGGTTCTCTTTTGCCTGTTTGAGTGGTATTACTCATTGCAAAGCAATATGACTGTAGTTCTCTTTAGAGAAAAAACTATGAGTTTGGTATACAACTTAAATTTATTAGTGTATTTTTGCTTTTGTGGAACCTCATTGCAGACATCAGCATTACTAAGAATTATTTGGGTCCTATTTGTCATTTTAGGATCATGTTTCTGTCTCTTCAGAGGCTGGACAATAGTCTTAGATTATCCTAACAGAGTTCACTTCAAAATAGCACAGTACTTTTGTCTAATCTTAACATTACAGTTAAGATAAATGTGGTTCTCTTTTAAGTGATCTTCTGTACATCTATAAAAAAAGATAACTTTATTGAGTATACTACTGCCCAGAGTACTACTTTCCCTTTTAAAAATCTGCAACTTATGTTAGTCATGACAACATGCAGCTAAAAGTTTTATGCTACCTTTGATTTATATGCGTATGTTTCTTTTATGAATCAGTTTTTTATTTTGTGTAAATTTTTCTATATCTGTTGTTTTAAATATGATATTTTAATTGTATTTTAAATTTCTCTGTAGTACCATAAGTGTCTCTGGAGAAGCAGATGTCATTAAAGAAAATTACTTATTTGCATGACCTTATTTTTACTGTAAGGAATATAGAGTGAGTGTATTTTACATTTGAACTAATACGGTTCAGACTTCTTATTGAAGTTTCTACATGAAACAAATGAAAAAAATCGTATTTGTATAAATTCTTGTTCACGGTGAGCATTCCTTAAAACAGCAGCTGTTGCAGAAGATGTGAACCTAACATTTGACTCACTGTGGGGACTATATATCCACATGCCTTCAAAAATTCAATTATTGCATCAGAAAAGTGCACAAAGTGATAAGATTTAATTATCAGACTTCAGTTTCAAGGAAGTATCCATTCCCTGAAAATGCAACTTCCTAAATGTCTGAAAGTGTTTTCCTTCCTCTTCACGTTGATTCCTAGAAGGAGGAGATTTAGCTGAGGAAGACCTGTCTGAGGAATTCCCATCTGGGTAAGGCTTTTAATCCTGAAGGAAAGGTTGATTGGAAAACAAGGGGAAATAGAAGTTCTGTGCAGTGGAGAATAAAATTTAATGAAATATTGGTACAAATGTTGGTTCAAAATTCAGAACTCATTTCTTAGGAGGGAAAGTTCCTTCTCATTCCTCTGCTTACACAATTAAGTATTGGTTTTAGTTCTGTTAAAAGATGCTTTCTCAAACTCACGGCAGTCATGTTAACTTTACAGAAAAATTGGTCTCTACTAGGTTTTTGTATCAGCATGATTTTGCAAAGCACTGAAGTATGAGAGCACTGTAGAAATGATAGCTGTATTTATAGCTAAATGAATCGGTATTACGTGTGAATCCCAACTATGAACATCATTAAAATATAGAAATATGCCTATGTGGAGTCAGGTTTACGGAGCCAGACTTTTCTTTGATGGAGATTCCATTTTATATTAGCAGAGGAAACTGCTTTTGAGATTCAGAAGCACATGGTTTTCTTGCAGTTGCAGCGTCTCTTAAGTAGCTGAAGTAGTACGCTTTACAATATTTTATGTCAAATTTTCACCTTCCAGGATACGCTTGGATCCATGATAACATGACATACCTTTGTATTCTACTAGGCAGTAGGTCCCATTTGATAACAATTATTGACAGAAGAGTGATACCGAATTTGTCTATGCTAATGGACAAAAGATAGCTGTAAATCAATCCCCCAAAACAATTAAAAAATCAAATAATATTAAATAAGCCATCTGCATAGCTCCTGTAAGTGTAAGTATATTCATATGAAGTGTCTCGATTGAGAACAAACGGCTCATTAATCTTCAATGCTTCAGCTAAAGAAATCTAGTGAAGTCAGGAAGAATAATGACTGGCATTACAGAGAATGCAGCGTTCTGTACAATGTTCAAGGATGTGGTCACCTAGTAACTATAGTACAGAAACGTAAATACCTTTATTATTTAGAGGGCCAGAAGGATTTGGGACAGTGAAGATTTAGAAAGAAGAGCAAGTAACGAAAGAGGTAAATGCACTTCAGTGTCTTGCTTCATAATAAGCAAGCTTTTAATAAGGCTACTAAGAGACCTGCATGACTTTTCACACATTGTTCTAACCCTCTTGTAGCACTACAGAAATAGTTCAGCACCTAATCTGGTCAGTTGGCACTGATTTTGAGAGCAGTTTCTGTGTTGAATAGCAAGTGTTAAACAGCTTAGCAGAATGTTTTTCTGTAGATGAGCTTCTTCATGCTCTACATTTGACTGTTGATGTTCATACTTATTTGTTTGTGTTTTGTGGTTAGAGTAGCCCATTATATCAGTTCAAGGATTTTTTTTTTTTTCCCAAAGCATCAGAAAACTGGCGTGTAAGAGCTTTCTGTATTCCAGCGCAGAAACTGCCCTTTTTCACCCTACTGAAAATAATGATTTTGAACAATCTTTTTATAGTTGTGCCCTTCTCACTGATACAGTGTTAGCATTTCCATTATAAACTCCTGTTTCAGAGCCTGATAAATGCCAGAATTAACTCACTGTATGTGAATTGGTGTACAGTGTCTTAATATTCAGACTGATTTTGCTATCAAGCTTTAAAAGCATTTGGATATTGTTAACAAAATGAAATTGAGGCATGAAGATCTGGCTATAATAGGAAAGGTAAAAACCTTCAGCAGGATTTCAGTCAGCTGCAGCTTCAAATCTGGCCCTGTTTGGAGCTGGAATTGGACCAGAGAACCTTCACCAACATCATCCACTCTAAATTTGTCCTCAGTGACTGTATCTGATCTCCAGGAGTGCTGCTGCAAAATCATTGAGGGAAAAAAAACCCTGGAAATAGCCAGTAGCAGGATATCCTACCCTGCACAGCTGGTGCTAGGCTGCTTTCCTGAACATACAAATTCTCATCAAAAGATTTCGGGTTTAAGTCTAATATTTGCTGTCACTTCCAGACATTGTCTTATAATAATGGGAAGAATCCTACATATTTTTTTCAGTAGACATACCATCATTCTATTTTTGTTTGTGTGTTTGTGAAGTGTTTAGCCTCACTGTTTTCCTCTGGCAGGGATTTTCACATTCTTGTTACATTTTCCAGGAAGAATGATAGTTTTGTATTTTGTGCTTAATTTCAGAGCTTATTTATTTATTTTTTAAAACAGCTAATCTCATTCCTTATGACTTCTATTCAAAGAAGTTGTCTGAAACCTTTCTTGATTGGATGTTTGGGAACAGTCATTCTTTCCACTGTAAACATTTTCTAAAAATGAGTGACCAACACCCACTTTACGGAAAGTATTTCATATTCAGTGATGGTTACATCATGGTTACAGTCTCCATTTCGTACTCTATCCGTGTTTTTTACTTCAGATGCACACATTCTAGTGAGAAAGGATACCCAGGCTTCCCTACCAAGTGTGAGTGTTGTTTTTACTCCAGTTACCTGTAATGAGTTTTGACTCTTACTTCAGTCTAAGTCCTGCCAGTTCCTGTTCCTTGTCTGGTTGCAGAATTCCTTCCCTGCTCCCATTCCCCACCTCACCTCTCTTCCCTGTCCTTTTCCAAGTCTTGCTATCCTAGCCAACTCTCTCTGCTTTTTGCATTCTTGCAGATCACTGTTCTCAATAATACTGTGTCATGGACAGCACAGCAAAAGACTGCTTGCTCTTGTATACTGTTGCCTCAGCCTGGCATCACCTGGGAGCTGCAATTGCAAGGAAATTTTTGGCCCTCCCTGAATCAAGGGCAGGGCAGACTGAATGTTTGCAGGATTAGGCTACTAAATGTGGAAATTCAGTAGGTGATGATTTGTAAATTTTAAAATCCCAAAGATGGATGTTTTGAACAGACTTGAATGCGTCTGAAAGAGTAAAATGTTCATCCATAGCAGAAGTGTGGCCACCTTCAATTTTCAAGAACCTACTTTAAGCTTGAAGCTGAAGATGTGTCTACATATTAAATAAATGTTAACCTGCGGTGGATTCCTCCTTCATGGAATTACTCAGCCTCCTCCGTTAGTGTGAACTTTAAGCATCTACAAATTGCTAAAAAAATTGGTAATGGTTTATTCTTGTGGACAGAGTAAGATTTTTGTGTAACATTTAATAAAAAAAAGTTGAAATGCTTTTCTCAAAGTTCCTATTATTAATAAAAACTGTGGCATAGCTGAGGCAGATGATGATGGAAGTTTGATGGCACTTATATACAAATGAAGTTTGTATATAATGGTAGCATCTAGCCACGCTGTTAAGAAATGGTGCTCCTAGATGAGAAGGTGAATGCTCTTATTAGACAGCCCTCGACTTGTCTGTAAATTGTTATATTTAGGAATATTTTGTCTCTAAAAAATGGAATTTTGTCTTTGAAAATCTAATTTTAAGGTAATATCTTGAAGTGAATGAAGTAGAAGTCTCTGAATTAAGGTTAAATAATGTCAAAATAATGTCATGTTTTCTGAGTGAAAATTATTCCCCTAGTGTGGGGAGATTAAAATATTCATTAGTGGACCATTGTTGAAAATGACATTTTCAAATCTGGTAGAAGAAACAGCAAACCTTTTGTCTTTACACAAGGATAAATATAGACAGAAATCTAGATAAGCTGGGGAAATGAAGTAGGCGAAAAGGCAGCAATGCCTATCCGAATGCACATCTCTGTTAATACTATTAGGAAGTGTGACCTTGGGCATTACAAGGCCATTGAGAGAGAAGGTGGATGACTAAAGGTATCTATTTTCAGTTCAAAGATTTCTCTCTAAAAACCTGCCAGAGTGGCTTGAAGAAAACAGAAGATATTTATCAGCCTTAGCCATACAGTTTGTATCTGTTTGACTTAGCTATGGTGGAGGTGAAGATCGGATGTCTGTTTTAATTAACTACTTCTAAATGAGACTAGTAAATCAGCATTACTGTGACACCGCTTTGTAGTAGTTGACTCTTAAAACTGGACACAACTGTTCTGACCTCTTATTAGAAATATTTGGAAAAAAAACCCTGTCCTAACCACTTTCCTTAGATTTTTGAGTGCTTTTAAACACTAGTCAAAGTCAGTAGACACACAGGGAAAACGGTTGATGAAAAAAAAAGTGGAAATTGTTGACTGGATAAATAGTGTCCTACTTAGTGCTGAAGGTATTATCAACACTTGCAATGCTTCAAACCACTAGCCAAAATGTATACTTACTTGAAATTATTCATTCTAGTATCATTGCTAAATAAAGCTGTAATTATAAAGTTATCACATTCATTTTATAATAATAATGTAAAGTTCAGTGAATCTATTCTGTTTATTTTTCAGAATCACAAAACTTACAAATACATGAAAATTAAATGTATGTAGTATATCATGTATACTGCAGTGTATACTTAGCAGTGCCAAATAATGAGACTTTTCTAGTGTCTAGGTATGTTTTCTAAAACATTTTAAAATGTATTTTGTAGTGCTTTACATGAGGAAGAACTTCTTCGCTCTTGAGGGTGACGGAGCACTGGAACAGGTTGCCCAGAGAGGTTGTGGAGTCTCCTTCTCTGGAGATGTTCAAAATCCGCCCGGACAAGGTCCTGTGCCACCTGCTGTAGGTGACCCTGCTTTGGCAGGGGGGTTGGACCAGATGATCCCCAGAGGTCCCTTCCAACCGCTACAGTTCTGTGATTCTGTGAAAACGACAGGTTACATATAGTAAGGTCTGCTGTAATGAATTAAACCAAAGTCTGTTCTAGCCTGTTATCCTCTCTGTAGCACAGCCGGAAATGAATACCTGGGGAAGAATATAAGTCTTGGGAAAGCATTCCCTAATGCTCTGTCAATCTCCTACAGTATGTGAATAAGAAACTCCTTAGCCAAAGACAGTAACTTTGTATTTACTAAGTAAAAGGTAACCTTTGTCAGATTTCTCTTTCATGAACTTATGCATCTTTTGCAACTGGTGTAAAATTTTAGCATCCACATCTGGCAAACAGTCACATACTCTGTGAAGAACATTTGGTTTTGATTGTTTTGAATCTGCTACTTTCTGTTTTCCTTTGATAGCAAACACCTAGCTATTGTATTGGAGTACTTAGTGAAGCCCTTTTCCAAATCCGTCATGATTTTATTCACAATACTTACACCATACTGTCTTCTCTTTCCTGGCCTGACCAGCTGCAGCCTGCTTAGTTATCCCTTTGTGCAGAAGCTGTTGCAGCTGATGTTAACTGAATATAAGCTACAAGCTTTTTCTTTTTTTTTTTTTTTTTGAGGCGTGTGAAGTAACATTAGTCAGAAATGAATAGGTTCTTGATAAATTATTGAGATATTCTGAAAAACAGGATGTAATTAAACAGGGAGGAGTGCAAGATACTAGAACACAGACAAAGGAATGGGGAGCAATGATATCAGCCAATGCTGTAGAAGAGGTCCTGGAGGTCATAGTGCATGAGCTTAACAAGTCATTGTGGTCCGAAGGTGAACACTGTGTGAACACGTCTCCCTGCATGTGGGATGCAAGATGTATCAACTAAACATGCTTTGCCTGACATCACTGAGGATTTCTTCTCATTGGGTTTCAGAGCAGAAAACATGGTGGCAGATGAAGACAGTAGGTGAAAAAGTTGTGGTTGTTTAGCCAACTAAGGGGCTGTAGATAGAAAATGGCAAAAAGGAATGGAGCAATCTGTTTTTCATGTTTATAATGCATAAAGTAAAAAGACCTGAGCTACAGCAAGGGATCTTCAGGTTAGCTAATATGTAAAACTTCCTAATGACAGGGATGTCAAAGCTCTGGAGGAGATTGTTAGGTTGATTATGGAAACTGCGTTTTACAAGGAAGTTGCATCCACTGACAGAAGTTATATATTTCTTTTAAGTGGATAAATATAATTCTTTGGAGATGCCATTGTAATACACAGGGTCTTAGAGGAAAGGACAAACAGCAGTTTAAGAAGAAAGGGGATCATGTGGGTCATGTTCATAGCTGTCTGTAAGAATAACCATTATATGATTTACTATATATCCCTATGCTGTGGCTTGGCTAATCTCTATTGCCTTGCTGTGTCAGACAGCTTCCCACCTCGTACAGAATGCTATTGCTGATGAAGTAAGTATGCAAATATGGAAGTGTGAAAACTGCTTTTCTATAAGCATTACTGTCAATATGACTTTGAATTTCATCAGAGTGTAAAAAAATACTCAAAGACAATCAAATGCCTTCATTTTAAAATATGGATGAGTGTGAACAAGCTTGGTTTTCATGTGGTATTTATGCATGCAGCAATAATTAATATGCAGCTGTGCCTGAGTAGTGGCATATCATTCCAAAAAAAGGTGATCTGTCTTTTGGATGTATATGCCAAAGGAAGCATAGTTAACTCACATTGACTTCAGACTTTTGCTGTGGTTTCTAGCAGGGACTGAAATAGAGAAATGAAAAATCAACCAATTAGGAATGCTGGTTGCAAAATTCATTTTCATTGTAAGCAAGGGGAAGTGTTTAGTTTATAAACTGTGGATGTAATCTGTGTTGTTATGAAATGCATCGTCTCCAATAAAAAGCTAAAGAGGAAGTGGACGTTAGCATCCTGAAGCTTGCATATTATATGGAAACGCCTTACTTTATACAGATGCTGGAAAAGAGAGCTTTCTTTTGTAATTCTAGAGCATTATGGAGATTTTTTTAAGCAGATGAGCAATTTAAAATGGTCCAAGATTTAATTTAGATAACTATAAAATAATATGCTTAAGAAATTATTATTTAATGCAAATACAAATGACAAAATCAGTTGTTTAAAGGATTTGCAAAGTAATAGTGAATCAGAGATTGGATATGTTCTAAGGTGATGCTCTATGTGAAGTCCACTCCTATCCTGATTTTTGCACACAGGCGGACAGCAGACACACATGGATGCACAAACTCTCTCTTTCTTTGTGAGAACGTGGGTAATAATTGCTGATGTACATGTGATTTCACTGCCATGCGTGGCAAGTATACCTGTATTAGGAATGTTAGTCTTTCTAAATATCAAGTCCCCTCTGTTTTCACTGCTTGCAGTATGTTGAAACTGGAGGTAAAGCAATAGCCATGTCACATGGATATAGGACAATATACTGCAATGCAGATGTGATTTACAAAATGGATATAATGGGCTTTAAGCCTGTGGTCCTTCCCACCCAGCTTTGCTGTGAACACTGGTGAAATTTTCTGGTTCTTGTGGGCCTAAGTTTTTATAGCCTGTACTCAGCAGACAGTGAACAATTATTACCCACCACCACGGTCTACTCACCAAAGATTGGTGTAGCTGGTTTTTGAGATGGGATTAAATTTGATTCCTGTAGGTACTGCATAGGAGAAATATTTTTCTAGCTGGTAATGAGGATATTTACAGCCACCTTTTATTTCTGGACTGCCTTTTCTGTGTCCCCTCCTCACCCCCTAATTTGCCCCCTCTTCTTTAAAATTTCTTTTTTTTTAACCTAGTCGGAAACCTCTGTGGTAAGTAGGTAAGAATTATAATTTCTGTCTTCTGCAGTCTCTAATTCACAATTCTTTATTTTTACAGTGGTTAAGAGACAGTAAACTCTCAGAAGAAATGTTAGCAACATTTACTTATATAAAGTCTCTTCCTGTGCCATTTTTGCTTAATTTGTTTGTGGACCTTCTTTAGGGCCTTGGACACTCTAGTTGCATTAATGAGTTACACAGCAGATGATCAGATTAAGGTTTTCCTTAAAAGTAAAAAATACCTATTTGAAGCAGGAAAACTTCATCGTTATTCAAGTAATTAATATCAAAATAAGCTGGCATAAGAACATCAAAGCTTGTAAAATAGGAGCAAAACCACTGTTATTTTGCAAAACAAAGCAGTAGTCAGCTAAAGGATTTTTGTGGCAAGTATGAAGAAAGTGCTTCAGTTTAAAAAAAAAAAAGCTCGTGAACGATCTACATGTATGGGATCCATTGAACTTTTACATTTGAAAGTGGAGAATGAAGCTTTTCCTCTGCAAAGATTTCTACAGAGTCAGATTCATGCTCTCTTCACCAGTCTGCAGATGTTATTCTATTTCTACATTGTAAGCTTCATGCTCCTGCAGAACTGTAGAAGAGCTGGGGATCAGATCGTCAAAAAGTCCTGCACAGCTCTTTTTGTAGGAGATTGTGTTATTTGCTGTTCCATTTTAAGTACTATTTTCTATGCTGCTTGGCTTGTTTATTTTGTTGCTCTCTTGTGGTCATGGAGACGTGTGCCTATCTATTCTTACTGGTTTTATCTTGCATCTCCAACTGTCCTATATAAAACTAACAGGTTGGACCCATACTGTTGGTCAGTATCTCACTATGATGGTGGCCAAGCTCTGTTTATAAAGATAAACAATACTGATAGCAGAAGAGACGACCCATTCATGCAGGGTGTCAAAAATAGTCAAAGGAAGAGCTGAAGAATCTTTCCTCTGCTAATTTATAAGCAAGATTCTTAGGTGAAGCAGATTGAAGAGGGTGCAGTGCCGTAGGATTACTCTATGGTTGTGCTAAGATAGTCCTCAAAATTGCCGGGTAGGTTTAAATATCTGCAGACTATTTCGTGCAGTGGTTTTCCCATAGAAGTACTTGCCTTTGAGAACTGTATACCAATTAGAAGGAAATTTCCCATGACTGTAGTGGTGCTTTACTGGAAGCAGTGCACTGTGCTCATTAAGTGTTTAGTGGAATTTTTGTTGTATTATTTCAGAAAAATTTCAGCATGGTGAATTAATGTGTATAAAGCCTTAGTAATGTGTTTCCTTAGCATTAAGGTTTGGAAGGTCTTTGCCTTATGCCTATGTAGTTCAGTAATTTTTCCAATTGAGTGATTTTTTTTGCAAACAAAATATATTCAGGATAAGAAGGATAGTCATGGTTCTTCACATAGTTTGAGAGTATACCTGTGTAGATGGCAGCACCTCGTTGTCCTATTGACATCCAAAGAAGGGAAACAGACAAAAGGAGAATGTGAAGATTATTTGAATTACCTTGGAGAGTAGTTAAGGAAATTTAATATCTATAGCTTGGCAAAAAATGTACCCAGAAGTTAGGATATCATAAGAGTCTACAAGTATTTGGAAGACAATTATGTATAGGAAAGAAAGGGGCGATAATATATAGTGGTTGAACAGCATCTCAGAGAGTAATGATTTGAAGACTGAATTTGACAAGTGAATCTAGAATGGCATGAAGTTTGTTGACTTCATTTCTCTGACAGAGAAGTGAAAGTGTAAATAGTATTAGAGTAAATCTGGTTCCTGCCATTTTGTTGTACCTTCGTGAGTGCGGGCACTTAAGTGAGAAAGAGAAGAAATAACCTTCCATCCCTGTCCCCTTCCTTCATCCATCCCTGCCGCCTTCCCTCCCTTTCTCCCTGTCTCCCTCCATCCCTTCCTCTATCCTGTGTTCTCTCTTCTGCTTGTTCTCTACACTGCCCCTCGACACACAATAAGCTTCTGTCTTATTGTGTTCGGCTTGAGACAAGAGCAGGTGTCCTAAAATGTGACAGGAGAACCTCACAAAGATGCAGCTAATTAAATACAAATTTTGGTTCTGGAAGAAACAGTTTTACTTATTCTGCAACAGTCAAATGGAGAAATCCTGTGCAATGATGTCCTTCCCATCTGTGAAGATGTGCTGCAGCAAAGGGAACTTTTTTAGGGAGAAAAAAAAAAAAAAAGAAAAAAAAAGAAAAGGATAACCTGCCCTGTATTCTGTAGGTGTATATATTTGAGAACTGTCAGGAACAAGCAGGTTTTCAAAGTATTTGAGATGGATCATGCCTTGTGAGTCAGTGTCTCAGTAACTTCTATTAAGCTAATTATGTGTCATTTTACTTTGTTTTACCTTAGCAATCTGTATGGCAGTTCCAGCCTTTCTATGGCCATACTGATTAAACGCCTTTTTTTTTTTGATTATTGCTTTCAAAGTGATTCCATCACTTTATTTGTGACTAATACTTAAAATTTACTTTTCTTGAGCTTTTTGAGTTGTTTCTCTTTTCATTACTGTGTTCCTGTATTTTTCCTGTAAGAAAATGCAATACTTATAGCTAGTAGTTAGTAACCCAGTAATTAATTTCATTAGCAATTTACATATCCTTAAGATCATCTGAATAAAACTGACTTGTATCCAGTCAGTAAAGCTCACTTTTTTCAACACTATTTTTATTTTTAGGAATGTTGTCTCTGCAATTTGAGAGGTGGTGCATTAAAGCAAACTACTGACAAGAAGTAAGTAATATATGCTTTGGGATTGTGTGTGCTTGTTTCAAACTTTATTCCCAATCCATTCCCATGTACAAAGCATTTGTAAACCTAATTACTTGACAGTGTCCCTTTAAGCTGAATCACTGCAGAATTAAAATTACCCCTATTGAAATGTGCCAATGACATTTTGTGAAATAGTTAGGTGCTGAAATGTACATTTGTTTTAGTGTTTGCACATGCTTGTTCCAAATTTTATTCTGCTGGCCTTTGTGTAAAGAAAGTAAATGAGAGCTCATTTGTCATTGTTTGCATGGGCAAGTCTTGTCAAACAGCGAAGTGTATTTTCTCCTTTGGTCCTGAAAATTTGTGATTACAGAATTTAATACAATGTCTTTGAACTTCTGGAAACAGTATTTTTAAATAATTAATTTGAATCATGTTGAAATAATTTCAGTTTTTGAACTGTTATTTTAAATAGACTTCTATCATACACTGTAAAAAATAGTGTTGTTACTGGTATCATGCTGTTAACAGCGTCAATATTTTGCTCTGTATTTGGGTTACAGAACACTATAGCAAGTAGCCCTAACAGGTAAAATGTTGCAGCTTAGTAATTTTTCAAGCCCAGTAGTTGGAAAAGTCTTTATGCATTTTGAATCTTCTCATGATTCATTAATTTATTTTAGTAACTTAGCAGTATCGTGTAGATTGCTTGATTTAATCCTTTGGAATTCAGCGAAAAGAAGTGATCTAGCTGGAGCATTCTTTTCCACTTACCAGGCAAGAATTTATTTATCAATGATTTTGCAATTGGTTGCATGACCCTTGTAAATTGTCCAGTTAGAAAAAGGTTTTATGTGAAAGCCACTGGCCAGATCTTACCTTCAGAAAGATTAAAAATGTAACTGTTTTAATTGAAGTTTTGACCAACAAGTGATAATTCTCAGCTGCTGTTTAGTTGTGCTTTTATCATCTGAATTTGCTACTTGCTTTTCTCACAAAAAAAGGAAAATGACAGAAGTGTCCTCTCGGTAGAATTTATTATGCCCTTTTTATATTTGCTGCTGATAGATTGCGTGTTGCATCTTTGAAAATACATACATCTTTTTTGTAGATAAATTAAAATGTTGTAGAAATGTTTCTGAAGATTTATTAATACAAAAAAATCCACAGAGGTTTGCAGACAGTGGCTTTCTCTGCATGACTCTACCTAAAGTCTTTGTTTTTGCATTATATCGCTCTGTAGGTTTCTGTTACGAATTTATGAAATGAGAATTCTGTAAAAGTATTTCAACTCTTGTTTTCCTGTTTCCATGACACCTTACATTTGCTACACATTGTTGAGTCTTTTATCTGTCTTTCAGCATTAGCTACCATTCCAAACTTTTGAGAGTTTTTGGAAGGGTATGTTCCAAGTCTGTCTTTTTTTTCCTCCAAGTGTAAAATCCAAAATGTGCATCTTTCCCTCTCACATACTGATTAGAGATACAGGATGAGCATTACTGAGATTTAAAAGCTAGTGAATCAAACATGGTGGTGGGGGTAACAATTTGCCGTATAGGAGAACTGAGATTCTTTCTTTTCAGCAGAACACAACAATTGTTTTGAGTCCTGTTAGGTTGAGAGGTGTCAGAGTACAAAGGTTTGGGTGAAGATTTATTGAAGAGGTGTTTTATTTACAGCATTTCTGTTCCATAAAGCTTAGATGGTAAGACAATGTAGTTTTGCAGGCGGGCAGACAGCAATGAAAGGAAAAAGAGTGTTATTAAAAGTTAAAAGAAAGTCTCAAAACAAGATTTTTTTCTGCAAGTTAAAACGTAAACAAGACTGTCATAATAGTAAAATAATAGATCTACAAGCTTTATCTACTTTTATTTGGGCTGAGCTGTATAACTTGCTAATTGATATGTCATCTTTACATATAGCTCTTATTTCACGCTTTGGTCAATACAACTTTAATGTCACGGCACAGCAGGTTGTTTCATCCCTGTGTGTCATGTTACTCTTTTCCAGATATTTTTGTCAAAGGTGAGTTATTGAAATAGCACCATTCTGGTGCAGGAAAGAGAAATTATGTCTGTTCTGCTGCATCGCACTCTTACCTGTTTTAGCTTCAGCTCTCATTCGTGTGAATCTGCTAAGACGCCCGTATAATGTGTGTCTCTGGAGATCTACAGAAGGTGGAGTGAGGCAAGCATTCAGGGCTTACAAAAAAGAGCAAAAGGCGTAGTGAGACAGGATGTACAGTGAATGTCAGGGAATAAGGCAAATATGAGTCGAGGAATGGAAATGTTTCCCTTTCTTCAGATTTACGAGTTGTCTACACCAAAAAAGGTTTTAGAAGTAGTGTCAGAAGGCTACTCTTGGTTAATAAAAATGTCCTTAGCTTCTGTTTTACTTCAAATGATACGCACTTTCAAAATTAATTGCAGAATTTTTTAGTTTTATTTAGCTTTCCTTATTTTGAGATTTATATATTGAACCAGCATTTGGAAGATCCAGCAGCGCTTTCTGATGCATATAAGAAGCACATAGCATCATCTAACAAGCTTCCTGAAGTTGCACTGAAGTCTCAACGTGTAGCCTGGTCCTTGGCACTTGGCAGGTGCTTTCACTGCTAAATGGGATCCAGTTCATGTTGGGCATTACAGTGATAGCCTGATCAGTTTGCTGCTTGTATGCTGTTGTGCCTGTAAACAGAAGGTGTTGATAGTGTACTTTGTTTTACACTTTGATAGATGTATGACAGATTGTCGTCATGTGTGTTGGCTAAGAAAAGTTACTTGGGTCTGAGTAATGTTAAGCCAAAAAGCTGTAGGTGATAAATTGCACATGAATCAAATAGTGCGATCTTTACATATGCACCTGGATAGCACTAACTACAAAACCTTTGTGCTTAACCAAATGAACCTGGAAGATGCTTAAAAAAAAGTTGCAAGAGAGCCACAGTCGGAAATTATATTTACACAAAGTGGTAGTGTTGTAAGATTTGTTAAATATGCTTCAGAGAAGCTCAGGAAGTCCTAATAAGGAAGTATCTAGAGATGGTTGCATTTAAAAAAAAAACAAACCTGCACAGAGCAAGTAACGAAACATCTTAAACACTTGTATTTCTATGTGGTTTTTTTTGGTGGTATTCTTGACTTGCCACTTTTCACAGGTGGGCACATGTAATATGTGCAATTGCCATCCCAGAAGTCAGATTTGGTAATGTCAGAGAACGTACACCGATAGACACTAGCAGAATACCTTTGCAAAGATTAAAATTGGTGAGTAGTATATTCATATATGCTTCATGTATTCTTTGTTATTAAGGTGTTCCAATTCTTGCAATGTATTAAAAATCTGAATTGTGACGGTTATTGCCAGGTACAGAGCAGTAAACTATGTTTAAGGTAAGGGATAAATAACCAGGGTTTTATCAAGATTGACTTTTTGACATGTAATGGCAATTCATTAACACTGTTTACAGCCTTTGGTGTTTTATTAAAAGAAGTTTGAACCTCCCCTCCTCCAAAAGAAGAACAGCAAAATTGACCAGTGTCAACCATGAAAGTTTCAGTTTTGGAAATGTATGGGTGATTAAAGTGTTGAAACCCAGACAGACTGGGAATATCACACAGTACATGTTTGTGAGGTCTTTTTATTATGTATTTTTGCCTCAAGAAACTATGAAGGTAAAAGGACGTATGATCTGTTTGTTACATGGTATCTCTACCATCTGAATGTTGAAAAATATTCACAAAACAGACCACGCATTATATTGGATGAAAAAAATTGCGTTTCCTGAGGAATTTCAAAAGCTGGTGGGAAACATAAATAAAAATGCATCAGCTACTAACAGTTGCACCCTGTGTTACATCTAGAATAACAGTGTCATTCAAGATGGTTGACATACACAAGCAGAAGATACGCATAAGTGCGATATAAGAGTATTTTCCTTGCTGTGTTACATGAGAGTTACTTAATTTGTCAGCCGGTGCATCATTGTGATGTCATCTGATAGAAAGGCAGTGATTAGCAGCCCATTCAAAATCTTAGGGAAAAGTTACCATCAGTTTTCTGGATTTGCCCTACACTATTTCCAAAGTGGTTCTAAATCTGCCTGACCTTGTAGTTGCTCATTTTGAACTATTAGTATTTTCATTACGTTTTCATTTAATTCATTATTTTTGTGTGTTTTGTAGCTGTATTTCTAAATGTGGAGATACAACTTTGAGTGGTTTAAATTGATAACCTGTCCTTCAAATGGTGATCCATTCTAAATTTTCGTTCAAAATTTAAACATCTTACTTTTCACATGTCCTTGTAAAAATAACATGAAACACATTTGGAAACAGTATATATGACTTATTATAAAATTTGTTCTTCCTAATCTGATAAAAACTCCACAGTAGAAGCCCTGAGAATTAATTAGATCTGTTGGTTTCTATTTTTTGAGGATCTTAAACAGTCACAGATATGCATCTGGTTGGAAATTGTGAATTCAGGAGTTGAAAATTTACCAGATGTTGAAATACATTCTCTTGGCTGTCCATGACTTGAACTGTGTAAGAGTAACAGAAGCCTTTTGGAGAAGGCTTGAATTAGTTTTAAATTATTGATTATGAAGATAGGAAGCCAAAATTTGTGAAGTTGTATGATTTATAATTTGTGGGTAATTTCTGCTGAGTATGAAGCAATTATGTTAAGCAGTTATTTATAACTGAGAGGTTTTTCTTCTATTCTTTCCTTCAGTTCATAGAAGATTGCTTGCAGTCCTTAGTGCTTTTTCAGTTCTTGAAGCCTCCTTCAATGTAAAATGTCATTTAAGCAGTACAGATTGTATTAAGCTGTATATACCCTTTTAGTCTCCTGTGAGTCCCCCAATGTTTAGAAATCTAGTACTTGCTTTCCTTAACGCTGTTTTTTGAAGCAGAGGAGTTTATATATTTGGGTGGAATGAATGTTGTGATGAAGGAACTCAGCTGTATTCAATAAAAATAAGAGGCAGCGTGCTTTATAACAGCCATAAATGTAGTATTGCTGCAGGTAGTGGACAGCCTTACTGTGAGGGAAGGAAGCACTATAATCCTGGTGTGGCTCATTAAACCTTACTTTTCCAAGACTTAGTTTCTGACATTGAATTTATAATGAAACACCTAGGCTTGTACTAATTTAAGGGAAGTAGGCAGTTTGACCATTTCAAAAGGTTCTATAATGATTTAATGTCAATAGACCAATGAAGTGCTGCTGCTTGGGTAAAGGAGCAGAGAAAAATCTGCTCTAAACCCACCAGCAGCCTGTCTGCTTTTAAATTTTGGCTTTTGTTGCAAATAAGTTGCTGTATCTGATGGTTTTAATCTGCTCTGTTTCACAGCCTGGCTAAACTAAGTCTCCTGAGTAACGTGGTAGCATTATGTATTAAAAAAAAAAAAAAAAAAAAAAAAAA
>Ga0065711_1033634_pt1 | contig 25119 bp, 15 predicted proteins | sample Hoacrofraction12_FD_59098 | JGI IMG/M metagenome (GOLD analysis project Ga0065711, IMG submission 59098) | Hoatzin crop microbial communities from Cojedes, Venezuela - Epithelial fraction 12 v2 (version 2) | ecosystem: Host-associated > Birds > Digestive system > Esophagus > Crop | place...
CCTCATGTTCAGACGGAACTTCCTGTGCTTCAGTTTGTGCCCATTGCCCCTTGTCCTGTCGCTGGGCACCACTGAAAAGAGTCTGGCCCCATCCTCCTGACACCCACCCTTCAGATATTTATAGGCATTTGTAAGGTCGCCTCTCAGCCTTCTCTTCTCCAGGCTAAACAAGCCCAGCTTCCTCAGTCTTTCCTTGTAGGAGAGATGCTCCAGTCCCCTCATCATCCTCATAGCCCTCCGCTGGACTGTCTCTAGTAGCTCCTCATCTTTCTTGAACTGGGGAGCCCAGAAGTGGACACAGCACTCCAGATGTGGCCTCACTAGGGCAGAGTAGAGGGGGAGAAGAACCTCCCTCGACCTGCTGGCCACACTCTGCTTAATGCACCCCAGGATGCCATTGGCATTCTTGGCAACCAGGGCACACTGCTGGCTCATGGCTCCCTGTTGCCTTCATGTCTATGCAGCACCACGGGACACACTGATCTGTGCCATTCTGTATCTGCATCAGCTAAACTACAATACGAGGCAGCAGTGTTTACCAGTACCTTTAGGTGGGCTAACTAGGTCTGTGTATAGGTCTGAAGGCTCAGGCTGCAATTCCCAATTTTATGGAAAACTTTGTTCTGCAGTGTCCACACATACCAGATCAGGACACTTCATTTAAAAACAGTTTAGCAAAAAGCTCCTGCTGTCCAAGATCTGCATTGTCAAAGCATTAAACAATCTGTCTGGCGTGGAGTCTGCTGGCTGCCAATGTGCTACCCAAAAAAAGGAACATTTTTGCATCTCAATAGACCTTCCAGTATCAACAAATCTTTAAACTATAAAATCAGCTACTCTAAGGAAGAGCAGAAATAATGTCTACATTGTACCACGCTGAGGTACATTTTTTGTAATTCCCATTTGCAAAACATACTGATTCGCTGTAAGTACAGCTGCTGGAAACATTTTAATAAGAAAAATAAATTAAAGCTACTCACAGAAGTGTACCAAGCCCCTGAGAAAGATTCTGTTACATACACACAGCTCGGAAGCGCTCTCAGGGGAAAAAGGTGTGTCCACTGCATATGTGCGTTTGCACACATGCAGATTTCAAGCTATCGCCAGTGCACCATCCCCAGCTCCTGAAAGGTCACAAGCAATTCGGTCTTCTAGATGCTAAAAAGGAAAGAAATCCTACCCTAATGACTCCCACGAATCACCTACTGTAGCACAGTATCTGAGGAGCGAACATGTCCATCATGCACGGAAGGAATGCAAGAAAGCAGCATATAAACGGCTTACACAAAATACAAAGCTCAAAAACACTCCAAGTAATTTCCAGAAGTTTACAATTATCCTGTAGGCTTTAGGGATTTCTGTAGCCAATTGTAGATTTCCACCCCTTCCCCAGCTGATCTGTATCATCTTTGATATTTTATTAAAATGCTAATCACTCCTAAACTCAGTATCTAGAAAACCCACTTGCAATATTAACTTCTACCTATACAAAAAAAAAAGTGAAAAACATGATCTCCCCTTTCCCTCCCCCCAGTCACAAGAGAACTAAAAAATGAAAAGCACATGGTATTACTGCTACTGTCAAGTCATTACAAATCATTTCTAATAAGCAGAACCACTTTATAAATACTGAATAGCCAGTACACCTAAACGGATGTGTTAGATTTTTTTTTTTTTCCAGTCCATTTCTCACAGTGTTTATTCACTGAGTAATCGCAAATTTGTAGCTTCCTCTGCGTCAGTCTTCGGGGGAAAAAAAAATGCAGGTGTCCACAATGATTTTATTATAGGTTTTGTTTCCTAGTCACCAGTCATCCTGGGATACAGTATTTTGCATGAGCGTTCATTATATGATACCAGAAGTATGTATTGATTTAACACTTTGCTTTTAGAAAGGCCCAACTTTTAGCACATTAGCTATTTCTACTATTTCACATTAGAAAAATAAATGTCTCCAAAAGTGGATAATCATGAGAGATGCGCTTAACGATATGGAGTTTTTTTTATTTCAGAGGATTACTAACACTAGCTTTTCCCAGAATGGAAGTTCTTTTCTGAACAATTTCTAATTCTGTCTGGGCCAAGTGAGCTTCCAGGCATACATATAACATAGATGTATGTCAGATAATACCTGACACTAAGCTCCCACTGGTCAAGCTGACCATCCCTTTGTCTTTTTATTCCCTGGCTCCAGTACTGCATCCCATAACTCTGTCTACAGAAAGCTAAATGAAGAGCAAAATAAAGGAATTGGCTTTCTATTATTTTTTTCACAGATCCTGGGGAATAGGGAATTAATATCACTCACAGATTCATACTCCATCATCTTCCACCATCTCCTATCCTTCAGATCACCCCTGACCTTCAAGAAGTTTGAATTCTCATTATTTTCCTCTATCCATCAATAGTGATGAAATATATATGATTAGGGACTCTGTTCAACAGACGTAGAAAGTTAACCTGTTTCCCTTTTTTAAAAAATATTTCAAACTGACAAAGGCAGCTTGCCCAATTTTCAAAGAAGAAAAGCAAAAATTTAAATATTATAACAGAGGAATAGATGCAGACGAACAAGTCCCTGGCACAACAGAGTTCAAAGAGCAAGGTGCTAAAAGCATACACAAAAGTAGTTGCTCTTTGAAGGGTGCCAGTATGGCTTCACCAGTCAGTATAGACCTAATCTGCTGACAAATCCTTTTACAAACCTTATAAAAGAAAAATTGGGTTGCACACATTTTAAAATGCAAGGAACTAATTTATACACACTGTTAATATACACAAATAAGACCTTTTTCCAGAAAACTATGGAAATTACAGGTACTTCGTGTTTCTGAACCTCCAGAAAAGATCAAAATATTTCCAAAGTGATAAAAATACTGATTTGAAAACAGATATATATATTAGCACTTTTGCATGAAGACTTCAAAAAAATATCTGAACTTGTTTCTAAAACAGGCATAAGAAGCAGCCAGTGTGCAGTTTCCCCTTCTATATTCACCAATGGCTAAAACTGATAATATAATGTCCCTACTTTACCACTTACTAAGATTTGAGGCTCCAGTTACCAACCAAATTTAGACCTTTATAGAGCTCATTTTGCATACTACCAGGTCCCTTTGCAAATTTTTGTTTAGTTGGTTTTTTTTCATTCTCTAGTAATCGAAAAATAAATGAAAATTATTTGTATTCTGATATCCCACAATATTGACTCCTCTGGTCAATATGTCTGTGCACTGCTAAGAACCATGACAAGAACTGAAGTGGGATGTAACTAGCATCATATGTACAGCGCAAATTCCACTGCTAGTCAGATACGTGTATATATTCTTATACGTATTTCCAAATGGAGGAGGGAAATACAGTCCTGCCATTCACAGTAAGCACACACCCAGGACTGCAGCAGAGAACCTGTCATACTATAACTGCATCTCATACACTTAAAATCTGTCAATAACTATTCATGACCTGTAAGGTACAAAAGACCATGGTCCGTCTAAATTGCATGCAGACTTTAAATGACCAACACATTATTTTACAATTAGAGTAACTGCAATATTTTTAAGACCACTGACTTCATTTAAAAAGAGCTTGTAAGACTTACATATGTACACAGAGAGAGATGTACCTATGTATAATCTTAGCAGACCATGGAATAAAACTTTTATCTTGCCTTTTGTCTTCTTCTCATATGTTGTTCACTCTTACAGTAAAGGATGTTATGGTTATAAACGTTCTTATAAAAGACAATAAAGAAAAACAGCTCATCATCACTTCCACTGAGGTTCGTCTGTGGACTGACCACTCCTGTAGCAAGTTTCTGGAAGTTCAGATAGGGAGCAGCCCCTGAAAACCTACAGTGATGACTCTGTGAGAAAGGCACTTATTTGTCTCCCTGTTCAGCTCCTTAGAATTTGAAAGCTTTTTGAACCTCAGATTTCTCTACAGTGGGAAAAGCATACTTTGACAGAAGGTGAAGCTCCTTATACACAGGTCCTTTTATTTAAAAAAAGGACAGAATAGGAATTATTTGGTGTGACAAATATTCCCCATTTCTTATCACCCTAGCTCCTTCCTCTTCTCTTTTTTTCTTTTTCTTTTGCTTCCAAGGCAACCAGACAAGTGTCAAAATTGATATATAATTATGTTGCTTTAAAAAAAAAAAGGTTACTTTTTATTAATATTTAACTCAGGTTTCATATTCTTAAATGTTTAATAATGTGAAATCTTGCTTAAGTGTGAACTGTCACACCACCACAAAATTTAAGAGGTGATTAGTTGTTTTAGTGTAACAGATGTGCAGCCTTCTGGGGTTCTTCAAATGCATCATCAACCTGCACAATTAGCAGGAATGATTAAACAAAATTCAATCAGCGCTAAATAGCAAAAGCAGAAGCACTTGCTTACTAATACTACATCAATATATACATTGTTTTATGCAAACACTGTGGAACGTTTACCTGCCAGTTTAGGTCTACAAGTTTGAGTCTTTCAGTTTTTTCTCAATTATTTTTTTTCCTCCATGCACGAAAAAAAACCTAACCACATTATTCTGGAACTGAAGAAATTGTTTGCACACCTAATTAAATATAACGTACATGTAATATAACATACATGTAACCACAGAAAGTAAGGGGGGGGAATAAAGAGAGCTTCCTACCCGTAGTAAGGACTGGGATTCATCCTTCGCCTTGCTGTCCCCGGATGCAGGGTAGGACTGGGTGAGCTGCCCGGCTTTCTCCGCCGCTCCAGCTGGCATGCCGTGCAGGAAGCCCTTGCTCTCCACCGCCAAGCTGTAAATGGGCCGCGCAAGATGGGCAGCTTCTACGTTTGGACTATCCCTTAAAGGCTTTGGCTGCTCTTGGCCAACGGACACTGGGGTCAACAAGCCTAGACTGGTCTGTGTGTATGACGGGCTCCCCCTCAGAATGTCTGTTCCTCTCCAGGTCACGTTGCGAAGATCATCACTGGGACTGTCAGTCCAACCTTTCTCCTTGAGCACTTCCTTATCTTCTATCTTTTCCCTCTTCACTATGCTGTCAGATACAGGCTCCCCCATTTTGGGGTCCGGATTAATCAGACTGTAGACCTTGAGGTCAATTTTTGGCTCCTCCTTGATAGATGAAACACCATGACTGTCCTCCCCATTGGCCGTAGTGACGTCCATCTCCTGACAGTGCACAGTGTTGAAGTGCTCCAGTAGTGACTGAGTGTCAACAGCTGTGAAGCTGCACTGACGGCATTTGTAGCAGTTGTGTACTCTCCTGGAAGAAAACGAGAACTGTATTAACATGAGAGCCTCCCCTCGGCCTTCCCTCTCACAGTGGTTTTACCTACCAAGATGAAAAAAATAAATCAAACTTACACTATGATTCCCCCTAAGTAAAGCAAGCAGGTTTACTTTGGTGTCTTATCCAACAGGGAAAAAATCCTGCTGTTTTTTCCCCCCACACCTTGCAATGGCCTCCTATCGCTCATTCACACTCCACTGCATTATTCTAAACTTCATATAACATTCACTGGGATTTTGTGTTTATTCCTCTTCAGTTTGCTGCAAGCCATTACTCACTTTCTATTGCGGTAGAAACACTGAAGTAACACATTTTTTCAAACACAATCAAATAGTTATAAAAGTATAAAAAAACCACTTTGTACAAAAAAGCACTCTGTATAACATAAATTCATGCTAGAAAGCTCAAACACTTCAAAATTTCCTTGCTTTCCACCAATTTAATATACTTTTGGCTGACAAAAACAATTTGGATGGAGCTGTGGTTAACTTACGAATAAGAATACACCAAAGGACAGAAAGCTGTACACAACAGACAGCACCTATTTGTTCTTGATGGACATTTTAGCACAATGTTAAGAGCTGTTGTTCTAGAAAAAAACCAAAATAGTTGGCTGCGTTACTACAAACTGCATTTTCCTGTCAAATACAGAAATACTCGGGCACGAGCTGTGGAGCAGTGTGGAATAACGCGCCTTCCTGTTTTTATTCTAAAAGCCTATATAAAGTACTGTATTACCAAATTATGCAAAGCATATGTTGCTACATGAGAACAACGTTACCCTTTTACTGTATCTATCATACGAGCAGAACACTGTTTATGAGCTCTGTAATGCCAGTATGAATAATCGTTTATAGCACACGAGCGGTCAGAGCCCTCTGTCAGGCTACAAGCCCCGCTGCGCCCAGCACTGTACCAACGCAAAGCAAAATACCGTCCCTGCCCTTCATCAAAATGTACGTAAATCTGCAAAAGCTTCTCCCTACAGACACACTCGCACATCCACACGCCAGGCATTCAGAGTCACAACAGCATCTTCAGCCAAGCTAAAAAACGAGCCCTTCACTATCCACCCAGGACAAAACTTGTATGAGAAATCTGTTACTGCCCTGACAACTTCAACTGTTAGAATTAAATCTTTTGAGGCCAAATCTCAGTCTCAGTGAAGTCAATGGCAAAACTCCCACTGACTTCAGTCAGAGCAGGATTTGGCTCTCGGTGCATCTGTAGAACTGGAATGATACACAAGATGTCCCTTTTAGAGTATGATAGTTTGGGAAGGACAGCTTGCCAAACTTCTTAAACCCCCTTGTCTTCCTTCTTTCCTTTTGTTGGAAAAGCAAACCATATGTTATTTACATTGTCTGATTTTCTTGCAGTTGTGTCAGTGCGCAGACATGAGTACACATTCAGATTCAAGCTTTTTAGCCCTTGTGCAATATCAGTTTTCTTTTTGTCATTTTCCATATTTATATTCATTTTAAGGGACTAGATGGGCTCATTCAGTTATGCAAAAAATGGGAGTCAGCTATTCTCCATATAGCCTTATGGCAACAAAATCTACTTGTGGGAGAGCAAGCTGTGGGTTAAAATCCTGTTCTGGCCGTGTTCCTTTTTCTTCATTCTACAATTGTGCTTTATTAAAATCAGCTTGTCTCTCAATGCAACACTAATATATTCTCTCTTGCAACTTAATTCTTTTCTAAACCAAGCTTAGTTCTCTTCTGAACCAAAAAACAAGAGAGAGTGCTATCTGATCAAAACCATTTTATAAATACAAACTGCCAAGTTATAAAAAGGGTCAGCCCTGTAAAGGTGGGATACCATCAGGGAAGTCCAAGTTAGACAGGGGCTAGTTATCTTAAAAGCCAAGTTAAACAAGACACCATTTGGGGCTAATGGCTCAACCGCATACACTCCCCATGTGAAAGTTTATCAGTCCTTTGGGAGGCTACTTAGCCCTAAGCGTCTCTTGTTTAACTTGGCGATTTCAATGGCTAACCCCCTTTCCTAACTTGGCTCTCATCTACAGATATCGCACCTCCAAACAGCTGATCTTTTTCTGCCTAGCTTGTCCTCCCCCCCCCTTCCACGCCAGCTAAATGGTTTTGATCAGGAGCGGTATACACCACAGGAGCAGTGCCACACCTCAGAGGCCACAAATAAATGCTGAATATTAGACACAGTTGTAAATACATGGCTGAGACCCAGCTACCATCACTTGTTACATTAAAGGTTTGCTCATTAAAATTATTTATAATTTATTTGAAGAGAGTCATACAAACATTTCCTTCATTTTTCTGTGAAACTGAGAGGCACTGTGATGTGGAAAAGATAAGGACTGATTCAGGTAGGTAGTAACCTGTCAGCCTGTTTTTTTCAGGACGTATACTTTTCTATTTTTTCTATTTTTCTGCATGAAAAAGTAATGTCTGCCATCACCATTATAAATCTCCATACTTTGCGTGAGTTTGTCCTGTATACTGTTCTGCCCGCAAGCTCCAAAAAGTAACTTAGTTTGGAACTGTCCAATATAAGTCACAGCCTCAAATAATAAAATAATAACTATCATCAGCTATCAGAGAACGTTTGAAAGTTGGAAACTTACTCTTTCCCAGAACAAGGCATACAAAGAAAATGTTTTCATCTCTGTTTTCACCCCACCCTGATAGCAATCAAGGAAACAAGTTGGCAATGTTTGATTTCTTTTTATACTAGACTTTAAACCTACGCCATGTTTCTAAAGGCCCAAGTTACACCTAGATTTGCGCACAAAGCTCCTCAAAGCTAAGCAACAAAATGCTTAAAATTCCAATTTGCAAAGTACCCAGTAAGCACTCCTGTGCATTACCTTAAAGTTGCACTTTACAGCTAAACCATGGTTATACCATCTGAAACTCATCAGGTGCAATACAGTGTAGTGCTACACAGCTGATCAAAGGAGAGGTGTTTGAGGAAAATCTCAGCATGGAAGAAAGCAATGTAAATGAAGAAGGAAACGGCATTCTCCCTTTTGTGATCTTGCTCATACACCACTCCAGCAAGCTAACACCAGCCATAAACTGGCATTATCTTCAACGTGGCATTAGGGTGGCAATGTCATCCCATCCATTGATGTCACTGGCCATCACTTGGCATTATTATTTTCACTACAAAATAAATCAAAGGCCTAATTATTCGTGGACATTAGAACATTTATGGCCCAATCCCAAGATTAAATGTCAAGGAATTCAGGCCAAATCTTTGCTGTACTGTTACATTCTGACAAGTTAATAAAATCCTATCATTATTTATTTGTACGAAAATGTACTTGAATTGGGTGCTATGAGATATAAGGATTTTCCCTCACAAAAGCTTGGAGAGATTAGATGGGGGGTTTTTGATGGATTTAATGTTCTTTACTTGAGCTTTCTAATAGGCTGTGATACTCTTGACACTAGCCAGTTGTTAATTTCTTGTTGACATACTTCTAACAAGTCTGAAGTATTACGAAACACCATCCTCTACAGAACAAGTAATTTTTTTCTTTTTTTGTAAATTACCTGAAGCCATTCCTGTGCTCTAGGGCATAGAAAATATTCTGGATGAAGGTACAGCTGTTGTATCACTTCCATTTTTTTGCATGTTTTGAATTTCATTATGAAAATAATAATTACTCATATTTCTCATGAAGAAACAGGCTTATAAGCAAGTTTACTTTTGGGATGGGTGCTGCAGGCAGGCTTGTAGGGAGCGGAAGATATTCAGAAGGAAAGAGAGCTAGCAAAGCAAGCAAGAAAATTCAGCGGAGGGACAGAAAGGGGAGGAGAATGGGCAGAGCGGAGAGCAAGGCTGAGATGAAAGGAGGGCAAAAGCCATTGGCAAGAGCAAACAAGTTCAGAGCAGTGAATTAAGGTGTCAGGAGGATGAAAAAGGTCCTCGCAGCTGCTGCTATTGTTCAACGAGCGAAGGCTCCTGCTCTGACAAAAAACCGGGAGCTGGTGGGCCCCAGTTGACAATTCTGCCCTCGGTTGTCCTCTCCGGGAAGTGTCCCAAAGGCTCCACATTTCCATAACCGGCACCGGCTTCTGCTGCCTGACAGTGCGAGTGGAGTGGCAGCTCTGATGTCCCCATCCCCAACGTGCCAGACCCGAGTACCCCTTTGCCTTTTACTCCTCTACTCCATTTACCTTTAAAAGGTGGGGAATTCCAAGTAATTTGAAATGAATTTCAATAAAGAACCCTACATAACTGCTGTCCTCCACGTTTTCAAAATAATCTCTGTTTACAGAGAAGTGATTCTGCCTCATTGCCAAAGCTTGTATTTCACTTGTGAGTCTATTTTCTTTTTTAAAGGAGTTTAGAGCATTTTTCAGCATTTTTAATTACTACGAGCACCAATCAAATGCTTCCCTTCAAAGTCTTTTTTGACAAATAAGGATTTACATGAAAAAAATCTAATTTTTGCAAAAAACAGAAAATGCATTGTTTTCCCACACCTTTTCGCAAAATTAAAAAAAAGAAACCCACTCTGCAATAAACCTCTTTCATTCTGAAGTAAAAATGAAAAATTAAAAATTAATTTTTGTGGAGCAAGCAGGAAAATAATCTCTAGACTAAGTGATCCAACATGCAAAATTTCCCCAAATACTCAGTATGATTTTTATCTAAATTACAAGTGTTGGCATCTTTTCGCTCATCAGAATACCAGACAGTTTTGAGGAAAAACTAAGCTTCAGAATGAACATGAAGAGTACGTGATTCCTCAGAGGTATAATGGAAAATGAGTTGTAGCAGAATTAGTAGAAAATGGAGGCCAATAAACCTTCTGGGGATTTATTTGAGTAAGCACATTTTAGTGAGGTTTAAATACAAGTAAACTCAAGTGCAATGTGATTCATTAACTTCAAATTTAACTGAACAGCTCTCAAATAATCACGTCAAGAAATACTGAATGAGCAGTAAGTGTGAGGATATGTTTCTGTAGATAGAAAACTTGGAAAGAACAACTTTTGCAAATTCTAATACCGTTGCAAATACATGGCTGCAAAGGAATAATACTGGGACACAGAAAACTTCTCAGCTAGCAGACATAGTGAGATTATAGATGTCGAGCCAAAAGAAAACAAAACAAAAAGGAAAATAAATTAAGCATGCTATTCATGCATATGACTCAAAAAAAGAAAATAATCAAAAATGCAGAAAAAAAATACATGAACCAAAATATGTAAGTAGCATCTAAAGCCAGCTCAGCTGCTCACAGATTATAAATGGCAAACTTAAATATGTGAATGGCAAAACGCTTTCTGCCACCACATTAACGTTTCGTATCACATTTACCACTAGAATACATTCAGATCCTTGTAATATAAATGGACAGGTTTTAGATATATGTGCACGTATAGCATTTTAAACACATCAGAAATACATAATGTGTGGCATAACAGCTTTATTGAGATAAACTCTCAGGAAGCCACACAGAAGGCCAACTAGGATGTGAGCTGACTCCACACCAGCATGTTTCCATGTGCCACAATTCCCTAACACTACAATTTTACAGATCTTCTGCTTTTTAATATCTGAACTATTCTGTACCTTTAGTTCATAAAATACAAAACGGGAAAGAAAATACATATCCAATACATGCAAAACGTCTATTAAAAGGCCTGATAATAATGCTAAAAATAGACGCTACAAAAGTCTCTCCATTGTTTTAGTTTGACAGAGTGAAAACTAGGTTACGTATAGCAAAGCAATAAAACCTGCTGGTGTTTGCATTACAGAGCACCTACCACAAACCAAACTAACTTCTGTGATTTCAAAGAAGATGCACAGTGGGGGAAAACAGCAGCAGCACACGTAGAAAAGAAACAAAACTCAAATTAAAAACGGGGGAGGGCAGGAGAAAGGGAAAGAAGTTGGCAGTTACGGGGATGTTGTACTTCAGTCTAATTACACAACATCCTCAGAGTACTCAGTAACATGATAGACTGAAGGCTTAAAAAAAATACATCGTTCGAGTTTCTTAAACAGCATAGCCTAATTTTAGACAAACAAGTTGAGATTCGAACGCTTAAGTGCATCTCTTGATTTTCCAAAGTGCAGTTCCCTGTGACAACTGCCGGAGCCACAGGGTGCTGAGCCCTCCAAAGGAGAAGCTACTGCTACTGCCTCTCTGACTTAGCACTTAATTTTGAAAGTCATGGCTTGTCCTTCCCTTGAGAAAAAAGGATTTTAACTAGGGGTGCTTGTTAAAACTTAAATTACCAGCTGCAGCGAAATGAAAGTTTTTTTTTCAGTCAAGGAGCCATTTCAATCTTCCAGTTATTTAACCACTAAAAAAAGATTGTGCCATGCCCCAGCGGCGGACAAAGTGCTGCCTATGGAGTTCTACAGCATGGCTCAAAGCTGCTGTAATAATGCTTGGAACTTAGATACCACTTTTCATCTTCAAAGCAGTTTACAAACATTAACTAATTAATCCGCACAACATCCCTCAGGCCCACTTGGATCAAAAATGGGGCACTGCATGCTGGGACCTGAATCCTCCATGGGCCTTAGCTCCAAATTAAAGATGAGCAATCTGGTTTTTTTTGGGTTGTTTTTTTTTTTTTTAAATAGACTCCTGATACATTGCCAATGCAGCCCTCTGTTGGGCAACATTTGGATGCCCCCAGCTTTAATCTCTATTAAAGTATCATGCCCCAGTCTGCCTTTGTTAATTTTGGATGTCTTGGAATCTGTTAAACGTGGCACAGTTTCTCGAGCTTTTAACAAAGCCTTAGATTTGAAAACGCATCTTCTTTTGTCTTCATTCTAGCTGGCTTCCATGCAAAGATCTTTTAGATGAGATAGATACTGAGTTTTTCCGTTGTTGTTGACGCATTAGCCTTAACTATTAACATATTCAGCATGATTTTCTAATATTTAACATCGCTTTTGCAGCGGCACATAACTGTTGCTCTTTACAAAGCCTAAGAGCCAGCTCCTCCTCTGATGTAAAATGGACTGCCAGTTTACAACAGCCCAGGAACTGACCCAAGAAGTTTAGCAGGGAGTTGGCTGCCACTATGACATTGTGTCAGACTGAGTCAGGAGACTGGCTGCGTCCACCTCCAAATAGGAACATTAGCATTTAAAATAAATAGAACGACACTGTAAACCAGCAACACGAAAATAAGCATCTGCAAAAGGATCTTGGGGGATGACATCAACAGACAAAAGAGTGTCTGCTCCCAGTGTGAAACCAACACCAAAACAGCAGTGGAATGCTCTTAAACTAATTATTGCATTGCTGGACTTGGGAACGGAAAATACTACAAAAAGGTGGTAGTACATTGAAGCACTGTTACGGAGCATGAAAGGATTCATAGTCTATCTTGGAAAGTAAAGCCATTTGTGTTCTCCTGCTGAATGAAGATGCCAGCCTTCTGGTAAAAAGCCTAAACTAAAATAGTACCTAAAAGATTCCTGGGTGGAAAATAGTTGACCAAACCTCAAGTATGCTAAAACTTCAGCATCTGCACACAAATGCAAATCTCTCTCTTCTTTGCACAGGTTTAGATGTATAATTAAATCCACCAACTTAGCTGGTGGTTTTCCAAAACAAAGTGGATGTTGGATTGGACTCTGGCTGTAAAGATTTATATCTTTGCGCATTCATATTTTGATTTCCAGTTTCCCCAAATGTTTAGGGAACGGTGACATTTAATTAAGGAACTGAGGGAGAGCTGTTTATTTGGGTTCCTATCATTAATCATCTGAAACTTCACTGTACCTGTAGTGTCGGGAAATCTCTTCTTCCACCTGGGTGGTAAAGTCACATTTGGTACATGAGTGTTCTTTGTTCTCCTTGAGCGTCAGCGGCCCCTCTGCCCCTGGCAGGGCATTTGTTTCTGGTTTGACATCAGACGCTTGGGCTTCGTGTGCATTCTCATAGTGGAGCAGGAGAACATCCACGTCGGGAGTGGAGAATGAGCACTGATGGCACTGGTGTTTGACTCTAGAGCTTCCTGTCATCCCTGGAGACAGGTGCAAAAGCAAGAGAGCACAGTGGGAACAATTACTTTTTCTGCAAGCAAACGGGTAAGTAATTTCTCCAAGGTGCTTTTCTGGGCTGCAGAGGCCTCGGGGACAGAACTGACAGTGCTTAATGGTACATTTATGAATGTTGTGTAGCTGCTGATAGTGACGGAGAAGTGGGCCCACCACTATTACATCTGGGCCATGGCTCTTTGAGTACCTAAAGTCACAGAACTGACAGTTGTAGCTTGTCACCATGCTGTCCTCTGCTCCTTTGCTAGGCAAGTCTTTCTTTTTTGCCACACTCGCACCCTTTTCTGTCTTTGTCACTAACTCCCCATCTGCATTTTTGGCTAGATCATTCTGGTTAATGACAGATCCCCTAGAAAGCTTATCATTCAGATCTGGGTGAAGGCTTCCTGCCTGGCTTCCCCCATGCTGTTTGCTGTAATGTTCTAATAGTTTCAACGAGCTGGACGATTCACAGCTGAAACTGCAAAATTTACACCAGTAGTAACTGGTTGTATCGGTACCATTTTGTCTAGAGGAATCTATTGGCTTGATGGGCACCGAATATCCAACTGGTGTATCATCTCCTGCTTTTACAGTGATTCTGTCTTGCCACTTCCCCAAGTCTCCAGAATCACACGGTCGAAGAGTAGGACTGGATTTATTGGAGTTTTTCTCTGAAGTTTTACCAGAATCAGAGGAGGGAAGGGCTGCTTTCATTTTGTTTGGGTGAGTCTGTAAGAAGTGTTGCTCTAGTTCAGTGGAGGAGTTGCCCATGTAGGTGAAATTGCAGAATTTGCAGCGGAAGTACTTGGTGTTGCCTTGGCAATCTGGAGTTTTCCGCCCAATTCCAATAAAGGTTCCACCTAAAGTAACCTGTGAATAAAGAATAAGATTATTTTAGCTCCACTGTAGATTTATTCAAATAGCAAGGAAAGGGAAAAAAAATAAATAGAGAGCGATTAATTCTTAAGACTCTTTCATTAACCATCACCACCATTTTCATTTGTACTAATGTAGTAAGAGATCACACATATACCCTCACGTATTTAACATTTGTTGCTGAAGCTTTTAAAATGTTTCACATAGCTGAATATATATTCCATGTGAATAACAAATATATTTATTTGGGGAAACAGAAGCACACGTACCCAACATGATCTTAACTCGGGTTCTCTGATAAGACTATTCCTTCCTTCACTAAATCACGTCATTGATAGAGGATCCAATAATCAGTTCTCACAACCCTGAACCTTTTGACAGGAGACTTTGCTGGGAGTCTATACCAGCTGTGGAACAGAAGAACGGGTCCTCAGTCTTTTTCCTTCAGTACACTTGCATGTTTTCATGTTCATGCTGAACAGTCCAAAAGAATTGCTTTCTAAATATGAGCAAACAGAAATTAGATTTGAAATAATTAATTCCATTTTCTGGGTCAGAGTGTGACCAATTCTTACACAGACCATTCCTACAGGAGTATCCAGTATCCGCCAGGACGCCTTTTAACACAGCCATAGTGGCTGATGTCTGAAATGAAAGGCAGTTTTCTCAAAGATTACTCAGTACAGACATTCTCCAAGGAAATCTGTTCTTCTCATGCACAGAACTCAATTTAGTAAAACAAGGATGGAAACACTACAGTAGAAAAATGTCATGTGGCAAAGAAACCTACCGCACCCAAGTCCATGACATCACTAATTTAAAAAAAAAAAAAGTAGGTCTATTTAACTGTTCTCATAATCTCTGAGCAAAATGGTCTGCAGGAAGGAAACAAGGCTTCCAGGGCTTATGTTATTAAATGCTCTGTTCTCACAGCAGGCAGGCCTGCCCTTCCCCGGAGTGCACCACACCTGCCCGTGACATCAGGGGGAGCTTTGCTGCTCCTGGACAACTGGTTTGAAGGCCAAAGAAAGAACCTCCTGACAAAAATGTCACCAATGCTCTGCTTCTTTTGCTGAATAGTAAAGAGTGTACAGCGTCCACAAAATAATTCCTCTTTACACTCAAAATCCACAGACTTCTACTCCTTTGCCATCATCCAGTCTACACCACTACACCAAGGACACGGGTAGAAGCTTCCTTGTGCCACATTCTCAATTTTCACACCCACGAGATGCTTTACAGGGAACAGAAGATTTCCACAGGGGGGGTTGATTTCCATTCACCCAACCAGTAAGCGCATTATTACATTTCTGTAGGATTCAGTTGTAATGCATCAGGCAAATGGTGTAATTATTTTTCTTCTCCCCCTCAACAGCCATACCACGAAGAAAGCACGGGATCACTGCTCATTCAGTACCACACCATACGGAAAGACTCAAGAAATACAGAGAGCATGAAATGTAAACATTTTTAAATGCATATAATGTAAATGCCTTTTAGCCATTTAGCTCAGAGAATGAGATGCTATCCTTTGTATCCCATCAGAATTGAACACGTATAGTGGGTCAATGAGTTGCTAAACCATGATATAATGAGCTGCTGTTATTCAGCCTCCAATTCTTTCTTTTTTTTAAAAGAAAGCACAATTCCCATGCACTGGTTAAATTTTTTTCTTAAATAAACTGAAAATTGCTTTCTGTTTGTTTAGGAAACATATCTCATTAGGCAATGGTGAGTCAGGCAGCCAAACAGCTAGGACTCTGCTGTAATAACATTTTCAGTTAAACTGGGGCTCCAAGTTCTCGTATCAAGTTATGAATTTGGTTTTGAAGAGGTTCTTTGCAAGAGGGATGTTTTAGCAGATTTTCTGTACTGCAAAGGATATCTCATTTTATTCATTCTATGGCAAGCAAGAATTGGAGACAAAGCCATGCTGAGCCTGATCCACTGACAACAGTGGGATCTGGGCCTGCTCTGCAGTATCTGGCACTTCAGGTCTCCATCCACTGCATTATTTCAATGTTCATAATCTCAATGGTGTTGAAAGACAACTTGAAGAAAGCACTGATGGAATTACGGTAAACAGAAAATAACAGCAGCTCATTGTACAATTACATAAGTTGCAAAGTGATCTGGTTTTGTTCATTTAATTAGATACTTATGTTTGTTCTACGCATGCACAGAAAACTGGCCCAAATGCTTTTCTTTAAGTGTCTCTACTGGGTAAATACATCCATCACTCCCAGCTGTCCATTCACAGAGCCTACAGATAACAAAACTATTTTGCAGACACTCTGTAGACACTAGTTAGAAATTCTGAGTGACAATAATCCCAGCTGCTGCTCATTGCCAATTACTTTTAGTTCTGAACACTGGAAAAATGTATTATTAGTACTATCATTTTATACAATGGACTATAAATGACAACATTGCTCTAACTTGTGCTTAGTGGCCTACACAGCAAACTGGTGTCCCATGCTAATACATCCTTCTCTGCATCACAAGAGGATAAAATAGAATTAAGTATTTTCATACTATTTGTGTGTACCTGTTGCAATGGCGGGGGAGGGGGGGACAACACAATCTTTACAGCACTGGAATCTAATTGATTACCAATTATTGGGCTGGCATTTCGCTGACTACCATGCCACAATTCAAAATAATGCATCCTATTAGGACAGCATGTACGTGAAAGGTAACACAGGGTCATCTTAATGTTATTACATTCAAAAGCCATTTTTCATCCATAACTAAACATACTGAAAGCCTCCTTAGGGGTCATCGGGTAAAGAGAACTGAAGAAACTGGCTTCCATGCAAAAAGGTTGGGAGAAGCACTTGAAGTGATGGTATAAACTGAAGCTGTTTCAGCTTTCAGCCAGACAAATTTGGATGAAGCCTACAAATTTGCAGAACTATTTGGATTCATACACTCTGATGAAGTCTTGGCTTGACTTTCAGATTTTTCAGTTGCATATCGTATCTCTATGTATAGGCACTAAACTCTTTCACTGGGTATGTAACTGTCCTTAACCTTCTGCTCTCTCTGACCTGCCTGAGAAAGAGGAAAAATAACAGGGAAAGAGAAGGAGAGAGGTGAGGAAAAAGATCAATACATATACATACACCCTGGAAATTATTATCCACTTTTCTGTGTGGTATCAGAAGTGATAGCTTCTAGTATTTATTCCCCTATTTCATTCTGATCCCAGCAAAACCTAGTCCCCTGCTTTGCCCTGGCAGAGTTATATTTTCTTAAATCTTCCCCAACATAAAGTAGAAGAAACTAAACAAAAGCAATGCTAAAATTCTGCAGTTCTATTATAGCAGTCGAGTTCAAAGCGCCAGCTGACATAACCAGTGGCAGTCACAAGTACAGGCACAGCTTGCACTGGAAATGTAAGAACACCCATAGATCAACAGTTCCTTCAACAAGTACAGAAGAAACTAGTTCATAATTCTCTTTTTAAAGGGAACCTAACATACAAAGCATCTGTTTAGACTGGGGAGACCTGATTTAGTTCTTTCTTTCACTGTCACTTTCTTGTGAGACCTTGGAACTATCACTTACTCCTGCAGCACCTCAATTCTGGCAACAGAGTTGGTATTATTTTAGAGAAAGACAGCTATTAGAATGGGTTCTCCATTATTGTGCTTGAGATGGTTGCACTGATATTATTCAAAAATTGCTCTTAAAAGCCATGTCTCAGTCTTGGATTAAACTGAAATACAGTTCACCGTAAGACTGCCTGAAACTCAAAACTCTTAATCGTTAAATTCATTCATTAATAGGGAAAATTATCAAAATCTAGAAGACCGGGGAAAAATTTATAGCAAGGATTGAAGTTCATGTGTTAATACAACTAAGCTATCTCCTCACACACCACGCACATTTCCAAAAATAGCCAGAAATAGGCGAAAAGATAACACGGAAACTGACAATGTTTCAAGATGTACTTTCTAAAGCATGTTAGCAAGTACTTCAACAAAGCTGTGCAACTGCACTATATGTTTCCAGCAGATATGTCTATATTACCTTAATTAGACAGACCAAAAACAATGAGTTCATGGAAAAGATGGACTTGGGCAAGGAGAATTACGTTCATTTCTTTTTTAAAAAAAAAAGTTTTATACTTAATCTGCCCTTGATCCAAATGCTACCCTACTCTTTTCTCCCACCTCCTTTTTGAAGTTCAATCCTAAATCTTATTATATCAAAGCAGTTTAAAAATACTGCTTACAGAAAATAAAAAAATTACCAAGGAAGACAAAGTCTGCCAGCTCCTGTAATCGTATGTTTCATGAAGACAATTCCACCGGCAGAAACTAGTGTCCTATATCCATGTAACAGATTCAACCGCAAGGCTTACGTGCACAGGGTAAAGCTGTCTTTGACCCCTGGCTTCTTCTGCAACTACCGATTAGAAAGTAGACCAACCATCTGCACTGGAACATCAAACGTTAATAAATCTTCTCTTTTTGATTACCTGGGTTACATCTTCAGCTAATCAGGAGGTGAAAGGCTCCAGATCCCTTACCAATCTCCTGAGCCATCCAGTCTGCCTTTGCCAATTACTTTTAATCTTCTAATCCTAAAATATTTTCTAATGCTCTTGTTTATTCATTTGCTTTGTGCAATATAGCATCCAGAACATTTTAACCATCCCACATTTATGAAGTTCTTCATGTCGTGCAGGCCAGAACAGATTCCTGGCTTTCATGCAAGTTTTTGTAACACCACCCAGCTCTCTAACCTCCACTATGCAGAACTCGCTCCCTCTCACTGGCTCTCTCTGCATGTAAACCTAGGAGAATCTTCAGAGTATATTCTTCAAACTATCCAGCATACTGTGATTAATTTACTGGTAGACAGAACTATGTTGCACAAGTGAGGCACAGACAAAGGGCAAACTCCTGGCTTTCTGGGCTATTCATACTTACCAAAACAAGAAAGCAAACTATTGGGTCACATTCATTCAAGATGAGTGTATTCTTCTCAAGATTCACTCCATTGCCATCAAAGCCAGTAGTTTTTGACATTAGAATTTAAAAGGTATTTTTAAAACAAAGACTGTGACAGAACAATAACAGGACTTAAATTAAGGTCAGCAGACCAGATGTGCAAAACCAACAAATGTAAAGCACATCGAACCAAGACTTTCATTTGCAAGCTAATGCTAGTAGACCAATATCTAGCACCTAAAAGAAACACCATCCCTTCTATTGTTTCTCTGTATAGATAAAATTACCAGACAGTTCCTTGGCTACTGTAAACTCACACAGCCTCACAGACTTTGAGGCAAACTTGCACTGTTTTACACCAGAAGAAAACCTAGCTGCCTTCCTTTTTCCCCAGCAACATTATTTTTTGAGCTCGCATAATTTCTGTGGGCTAGCTTAGCAGTGTATATCTTTAAATATATCTGTGACTATTACTAGTTTCACCAACTTTCTTCATTAACCTGTCTTAAAACACTACCAGATATCCCTGGCATAAAGATGAGGAATATTAACACTTAAACAACTTTGCCTTGAAGGCTGTGAATATACATCATGTCAGTTATTCCACAGAAACTGCCCATTTGAGTGCTCTAATTTGAGGGAAGACTACTTCTCACTGAAAGGAGGCTAAAATAGCTCATTTCTGTCTCAGAGCAAATGAATGTTACCAGGCACTTACTATTTAGCATCTGACATGCTGTAAATCACTGCGTATCATTCTGACTAGTAAACTTGCTAATGTCTCCAAAGAAAGGCTATATAGAACTTCTACTACATATAATAATATAAATCATTACTTATGAGCTACAGTCAGTATAGAATTTAGATGCTTACAAGACGATACGTGCTTTTTCACACATATATACATATGTATGCACATACATATGAGAAAATAAGCACATATGTATACTCATACACACAAGCACACGCATATGAATGTGTGTTTTACCACCACCCACTTCTCCACTTGCTACCGTTTCTGTTTCATGCCTGTGGTTTAAAAGAGATGACTGACTCCTGTGCTCATGAGGTGTGACTCTCCCAGTGTGCAAGGCAGTCTCCAAGCCCGATCATGACCCAGAAATAAGATTCAAAATAAGCAGGTATGCACACATGCAGGTGCAACACCCAAGGTAGCTTGACAGCCTTCACTTCAAACAGGGAAGTCCCCAGGGAGAGTCTGCAACAGGGCTGACAGATAAAATGGCCCTTCTGGGACATCACACCTTCATGCGAGTTCTGTTCCAGCACACCCTTCAAGATCTACCACAGCACAATCTAGTCCAAGAGATCAGGATACATCATACCCAACAAGAGCTGGTCAGTTTATTTACATCTAATTCCTCTTTTATAGATAATGGATCTAAAGTCAGTAAAACCAACAGTATAAAATTTGGATTCATCTTCCATGACAGGAAAATGAAATTCATTCACATACGTGTTTTCATTTACTTATGTCAACTAGTTATGTATCCATGCCACCTTCTAGGAAGCCCACCTGATGACAAAGTTGAACTTTAAGGTTTGATTTGTCACTAACACAGACATAAATGCTGTACTTCTTTATGCTTCCAATCTAGATTATGACCGTATCTGTAACAGTCCCTTTGCCAAAAGCACCAAAAATTTAGAGAAAACCCTTAAACATGAGAACGGATGTTGATTACATCTACACCCTTAGAGACTCCCTACAGCGTTTTTAGTCTTACCTTCACAGCTTCATATTCAGTCAAACTTCTAACGCAAGAGTGGAGGATAAAAAGCAGAAGCTACTAATAATAAAACCACTGGTTCTCATTCAGTTGAATCCTAGTTAGACTAGACTTTAATTATAAGTTACATTACTAGTCATGCATTTCTAATGTGAAAACGGAAAAGCTGCCAAATTTGATATACTGAAATCTAGAATGTTAAAAAACACACATACATAACTTTGGGTACACACATGGAGATCACCACTGATTTATAAAGGAGACAAAAAGAAGAGCGTTACACACTTCGCACGCGTCGGCACTTCTGCCACTTTCAAGGATACTGAGCAGCCTGGTAGCTGGACATCCAGAAGGGCTCTCAGTTGCTGCGAAAATCCTGGAAAAGGTTTTATCCATATTCATATATTACAAAGGATTAGGCTGAGTGGTACAGGACAACTCTTATAATATTGGATGTCTTGAACCACAAAAGAAAAAATCTGCTACCAGTCTCTCATTAGTCTGTGGGATAGCTAGATAATGCAATAATTTGGATTTTTTTCCCTGGGCTCATTGAAATACCATCAAGAAACTATTGGATGGCTTTCATCAGTCCCTGGCTTTTCAGAAATCTGTCTTCTTATTTTATATGGCAGTGTAGTATCTAAAACCATGAAACAATCAAAATTAGAGGGCTGGATTAAACACAAAACAAAACACTTCTTAGTACTTCCAGACAGCAGTCTGAATCTCTTTAACGGCAGAACACAAGAGGAGGTAGGTCTGCGACAGTAAGCTCCAGAACCACGGCCATGCTGAGCAGGAAGCTCCTCAAAGGTAGCACACACAATGTGAAGCTGCCTGGAGTCAATGGGAAGAACTGCTGAGCACCGCAGTACGTCTTTACCCACAGCTGCATGAATACCCTTCTCCCTTGGGACGTGCCATCTGAAACCCTCACCTGAATGCAGACATTTCTGCCCTTTCTTTGAGGGACAGCATTTTCTTTTAAAACGTATCAGGAAATGGGGTCATGCTCCCTTTTACACAATGGCCTGATGGCTTGAACACTTGTTCAGGAAACAGGAAAAGTCAGCTCCTTTCCTTGCTCCGTCAGAGGGGATCCAAGACCACGTCTTCTCCCTCGCTGGGCCGTGGCCTACCGTTCAGCTAAGCTGACACGTGGAAGACAGCGCTCTCCAACCTTTCTCTTGAGCTGTCCCACGCACTACTTATAAAAAAATCTGCGGGCAGAAAAAAGACTCCTGCTTACTTGCCAGACACTTTCCTGTCTCCAGACCTTTCCACACTTTACATTAAAGAATCATTAGATCAAACAGAAGGAGACTTAATCATACAGTAGCAAAGCAATGGTTCTCAGCATCATAGTTGTTAACTTAGTCACCTGAATTTTACTTTAAGTGAAGTCTTTAGATCCAGTCTAAAGTCTACTGCTTTAGGCATGTCCACAAAGCCATACGTAGGCTAAAATATCCAGCAAGACAAAGCTGCTTATCGAGATTGATCAATTACTAAATGTGAAGAAAAAGTAATAGGGGGCATCAGCAAAAGTTGATCCATTGAACTCACTTCAAATATTATTCTGATAAAAGCAATAAAGCTGATTAACACCTTATCTGGCAACCCAAGAGGTGTGTCAGCAAATGTTTTCTGAAATCTATACTGGCAAGAAAGTTAATCCCCCAGAAACAGCTCAGTGATTTTACCTATAACTCAATGAACCAAAAACCTCTGAGGAAGAAAATGGGAGCTAAGAGTACAGGAGATTTTCAAAACAAAATCATATTTTCAAAGACAACAAAGGAATCTTGCTGGATTAAATATTCAAATCAAGTAAAAATCTACACGGTAATAAGGCCAGAAAGCTTGGATTATTTACACAGTTCCCAGCCAAATCCTCCTTAGGTATTACAAAACACAGTCCCAATATTGGTGTACCTGGAGGTGAAGCCAAATGTGTATCCCTACTGTTTTGCTGATTGCAATACAGAAAAGAAAAAAAAAAAACAAAAAAAAACAAAAGAAAACAAAAAACCAAAAAGCTGGGGTGGAGTTGGGGGAAGGTGTTTTGGTTTAGGGGTGGGGGTTACATTTTCCAGGACAGACTTCATTTCTGTGGTCTAAGTCCAAAAATGCATTTGATTTCTTTCTTGCAAGCCATTGGCAAAGGGACTGTGTCCCTACCTAACCGCAGATATAATAGCAGATACTGGTTTTTTCTGCAGTCAAGACATTTATCCACTGCTTTTCTTTGCTTTTGTTATGAGTGCAAACTACGGGGCTCAATATCATCCCTCACTACTGCAATTCTTCATATACCGTGGTCTCCCACTGACCACTGTGAGCTAGGTCAAAGTAAGTCATCTTCATCCTCTGGCTTCTGCACCCAGCTCCCTGGCCTGAGACCATAAATCCATCGATAACTTCCACCCCAGCTACAACAGAACAGTTTGTTAAGTGCAAAGGGATCAATAAATCAGACCTTAAGCCCAGTCCACTACTATTTCAAGTTAATTACAAAGAGATTATTTTCCTTTAGCTCAGTACCTATACAAAATAATATTGTTTAGATGAACCAATTATTCAGGTTCAGTTCCCTCTCCATGTTTCACAGAAGTTTGACTGAACCAATTTTAACCAGAGCTCCAATCGATACGATCTCTCCTTGCAGCAGGAGACGCCAGCCATTCAGATGCCTGAGAAAAATCCCCTCCAAAATGGACATAGTAGCAATATAAACATGTGTGGGTGCAAAGGGGATTTTCAAACGTTCTTTTACTGTGTTTATGAATCTCACAAAGCTGCTCTGTATCGGGAGTGGGGGAGGAGAAAGCATAAAAATATTAATCAGTTACTTATCTTCTGACATGTTCTGGATCAACATCTGGTGCATGTGCAAGTGATGAAGTATGGCATTTGGCACAAAAGCTTATTTAATCTTCCCTTCCCAAATTCGGCTGGGAAAATTAACACTCTTAAAAATTAAGTTTCCAGATCCAATTTTTTTTCTTTAAAATAAATTGCCAACATTGTATAGGCTGTCTGTTCTACTTTGGAAAATGTTTTTCGTCTGAGAAAGGACTGATCTTAAGTAGATTATCTATGGGCTGTTTCCTACCACTTTTTGTCTCCCCTGCAGTATCTTACTGCCAGGGTTTAGCAGACAAGTATAGTCTAGGTTCAGCTGTTTTATTTCTACTTCTATCAGTTCAAACTGAGATAGCTCACACATCTGTTTTATTTCTGAAAGCACTGCATAGGAAAAGTGTCCAGCTCATTCTAATCAAGCATAAACTTTCCTATAAATAACTAAGGACCTAACGAAACAATTGTTTGGAGGAAATGAAAGTGTGTTTAGAAACTCAAATTCCTCTATACTGTATGCCTGAACTGTTCCAGTTTGAATGTCTTCCTGACAGCATGGATCACTTGCTCTAAGATGCTGTCCCTGGAGTCAGCAAACTGAAACTATGGCAGGAAATCCAGGTATTAACATCATACTATGTGCTAATTATAAACCATCATTTCACATTCTGACATTATTCACTTCTAACCTCTTTTAACTAAATCACGTATTTGCTTTCTAATCACAGTTTGACAGGAGACGGTGTCTGACACAAGACAGTGAAGTGATCTTTTAAGAAGACAGCAGTTCAAAGATTGCAGCTTTTATGCATAATAACGACCTTAGTTTGATTTGCTGCTCCACAAAGAAGTTGTAGAGTTTCTGAAAAAAGAGGAAAAGTTTAAATCACTTGAAAAGCTTCAAGTTCTTGACTCGTGTTCTGGTTTCAGCTTCTTACTTGGAGTTAGATGCTAGCCATTTTAACCTGTTTGGCAAAATTTCTTTCCTGTAGCTGCAGTCTCTGCAAGCATTATTAAATATCTTCTGCCTTTTTAACATACTCTCAGTTTTGTCCGATGATTACTACCAGGTCAGACATCATGTCCTATGCAAACACACGCGTGAAATTGGATGGACATTTAAACTCATTTTGTTACCTTTTCTTTTTTCCTTAAAATCTGTATTTTTATATAACAGAATATTGTGGTATCCTACCACATCTCTCAGCTCACTCATGAGAGGATTTTTTTTTAAAGCATCATCATTTTTTTTTAACTAATTAAATATTAGCTGCTAAGAAACTAACAGAGACTCCATGAAAAAGCTTTTCAGTCCACTCTGTCATAGTAAAAATAAGATTTTTTTTTTTTTTTTTTTTTTTT
>Ga0065711_1033635_pt1 | contig 25118 bp, 12 predicted proteins | sample Hoacrofraction12_FD_59098 | JGI IMG/M metagenome (GOLD analysis project Ga0065711, IMG submission 59098) | Hoatzin crop microbial communities from Cojedes, Venezuela - Epithelial fraction 12 v2 (version 2) | ecosystem: Host-associated > Birds > Digestive system > Esophagus > Crop | place...
GAAGGGACCCCTAGAGGTCATCTAGTCCAACCCCCCCGCAGCGAGCAGGGACACCACTAACTAGATCAGGTTGCTCAGAGCCCTGTCCAGCCTGGTCTTGAATGTTTCCAGGCATGGGGCCTCCACTACCTCTCTGGGCAACCCGTTCCACCGGATGCTGGAAACAGTGCATGACTTTGTGTGGGTAAGTGATACGCAGCACACTGATGTACATACGCCTTCCTGATTACCACATGGCACCACAATGTCCCTCAGCTTTTAGAGGAGCTCTAAAGAAGCTGCTGGGTCATGTGCCTTGCTATGCTAAAACAGGTGATGCAGGCAATGTGCAGGCATGACCAAGCTCAGATTACTCCATGGGCATTTTAATCCAGAGAAATCTGCAAGTCACACAGAAACCAGCTTCCTCATCAGAGGGCTTGTGCTATCCTCCATGAGAGAGAAAATAAATGTCAACAAATGTAAAAAAATACTTTGCAACCAGGAATGAGGAAACTACCATCTGGAAGAGATCAGAGACAAAATCATGACTCTGTTTTCACACGCAGCAGACAAACAAGCATCCACAGTGAACAGTTTGGGGAAAACAGGTAGCGTCAAAAATAGGCACCCTTAGGGGTTGAGCTGCAGCCCAAGGCTGCAGGAGTCAGAGGTACATGTAAAAGAAAGCTGGGGAGGAAGGAAGAAGGAGCTAAATCAAAAACATGAGCATGCCCTGTTCTGTAAATAAGCTGAAAACTGCTTCAAAGAGATCAGAAATATTCTATGATGCAGTAGTACTATGTAATTGTTAAATGGTCAGTTGGGAGTAACGTTATAGGAGGACCAGCTGTGTTAATCGCAGGCTATTAGCTAGCCTGTAATCAGGTTTAAAATAAGCCTGGAAGTCAAGAAAGCCCAACTCACTAAATATTATTTAGCAATTCAAGTATGTCAGGATCCCTTAGTCAAGCTCAGGTTTATTAATTTTGTGTTTCTTTGTTTTGCTTACAGCCAGGAATCCGATACTTGTATGAAAATTTCAGATTTCTTCTTTTTTTTTTTCTCCCTCAGCTTTTAAATTTCTAACCAATATCATAATACACAAGAGTATGAACCAGTAAATTCTAGAACACATTAAAAACAAGAAAGCAAAGGAAGATATTTTTTAAAAAACAAAAAAGTCCCAGATTTTGTTGAGGTCATTTTAGCTAAATTTAGAGGTTGTTTAAAGTCATTTAAATTGTCAGGATTGGCAATACTGCAAACTACATCATCTTATATGACCTAGGGAAGATAAAACAAAGAAGAAGGTTCATGTTTAATAAAGATACAGAAGAAAAAAACATTTGCCAATGTCTGCAGTGGAATACAGGTGCAGGTAAAGAAAAGGTGGGAATTTCTCAAACTTGAATGTTTTCAGCTGTAACGTCCTTCGAGGTTTTGTCATATTGTGTAAAGAGTATAAACACCTAGATGTTGACAGTGAGTAATCAGCTTTTATATGATTTTCCCTCCTTAAACTCAGGACTTGCTCATCATAGGAGGCAACTCAATGGACAAGTACGTAAGTACAATGAAGGGCACTAAGCTGAAAAAACTGTTTGTATCATGGCATTTGTGTGTTGGACCCTTCTGAGAATTAGCATAATTTTCTTGTACTCAAAACCAAAATACACTTAGCAAGGGATTTCACAAGATGTCATACTTCATTACAGAAATCAAATACATTGTTCTAAATACATTCTGTATTACTGTGTATACACACATGTTCATGTATATTCAGAAGTCCCTATGCCCAAAATTATTTGTTTTTTTAAATATATTACTTGAAAAAGAAATTGAATAGGAAGGGATTATTTTGTCACTACTCATATTTAACATTGCCTGTGCTATTTCTTTTCTGGCTAAAACCCAGTACACAGATTGTGACAATTGGATCATTTTATTTTGCTTTACTTCTTTTTTTTAACACAGCAGAGAATATGGGCTAATTTTCTGATACTATTGCCAAAACTGTATCTGGAATGAAGACACATGCCAGAATTGTGATCCTATATTGACAAAATAGCACTGGAACTCACGGAGCAGGTAAGTGCCAATGCAAACTAACAATTATCAGTTTAATTAATCTCTCTTCACATTTTCACAGAGAGATAACCATGAGGCAATATTCCATTATTTTTAGGAACTGGAGATTATATTACAGAATCTGTTTTGAAATCCACATGAATTAAAGCTTCTCTGCTAGCTACCAAGACCTAGTTTTTCTTCTTTCCTTTTCTACCAATGTCCTGAGCCAGAATACCCTCAGATCCACAGAAAACAACTCAAAACATAGTGGAGATGGCTAAGTATTAAAAGGTTTGCCAGTTGTGTTTAATTATGATTCTAGTAGTTCAGCTGGTTTTCCAAACATGGGGAGGACATAGCCAAAGACCTTTGACATTGGTAAGCCTACAGTAACAGGCCTTTTGCAAGATTTCCAATAGTTGCTTTAGAAACAGGTCTAAATCCAAGCCAGTGAAATCTGATGCCTGTATTTCACAGATTGGATTAAGTTCTTATGCTCTTGTTCTGTCCAGGGTGAAAAAACAAAATATGTAAATTACCATAGGTTTACATTTTTATATCCCTGCTCCTGATACTGGCCAATATAAGCAAGACTAAAAGCATGTAACATATTTTTTATTATTCTAGCTTACACATAGGCAAGATACAGTTTAGGCTAGATTTTAAAAAACTAAATAAAATAAGTTGCAACCCCTCCAGTAAAGAAATAAATACCAGAACCTGAAGAAAATGTGATGTGATTTATTCAGAATTTCTATGCAATTTTGTGGGAATTAATTAACCTCTCTGTAGCCTGGTTTCTCCTAAATTTAAGCAGGAGTACTATCTTTTATGCCTTGGAAGAAGACAGAGAAACACATTGTATTGTAAAACAATCCTACGCTGTGAGATGACATAGTCATTCAAATATTAAAATTCTGTTAAACATAAATGTTTTGTTGATCTAGGCAGAGCAGTTCTAAAATCAGTATATATTTACAATGTCACGATAAGCTGTGTAATAAAATGTAGATTTACTGATTAAATTTATTTTTTTTTTATGAGGGAGGGAACAGGATCTTGCTGTTAAGTTTTCATCAAAAACAAAGGAAATTCACTGAGAAAAAAAAAAAAAACCACAACTTTCAAAGGATAGTTCAATTTCAGCTTGAGATAATACAAACAAGGAAATTTGCAACTGAAGTTGACTTCCAATATCTATGCCCAACAGGGTGCCTCCTGAACCACTTCCTTATTGTGCTCCTTTTGTGTCTTGGAGGGCAGCCGGCCTGTGAATTTCCTTATTATTAATCTATGTCCCACTGTTAATTCTTTTATTCTATTATGATGATTTTAGCTATTACATTTAATTTCCTCTTTTCATAGTGCAGATACGACCCCAGAAGAATAAACTACCCCCCACCATGCAGACACACTGAGACTCAGCTATCCTCTGACGAGCTAGTGTGACACTGACCTATTGACAGTTAACATGGAAAAGACAGATTCATTACAGCTCAGCCTTTATTTAGTGACCCTTTCAAACCTTTTGAAGATAAAGATCTGAAAGATCTGAAATTTCTCACCCTCAGCAAGACTTTTGCAGAAAAAAAGTCACTTGGTCTTTTTTTGACATACCAAAGTATTTATTGTCAGTTACAAAAATTTTTAGTCAACTACTTTTTATAAAAATATTCCACTTGTTTTGCATTCAAATCCTGAGCCCACTACCTTTCCTCTAAAAATCTCTGCACATCTATGTCTTTACTTTATATTCACCAAGCACTTTAACAATGATGACCCATGTTTTAGTCAAATTGACTGGACAACTGAGTAGCCAGAGCCTCGGTGGTGTCTTTGACTCTGCTTCTACATATCTTGCAGAGAACCAAAGATTAGGGTACTTGTTTAGTCCTCTTTCTTCAGCACTTCCAGGCTTGTCAAGGGATTACCCCAGATGCTGGGTTAGCCTGTCACTAAGAAAAGTGAACGGCATGAGCAGTTAGACCTACACAGTGGAGCAAAGTCCATGCCTTGTGGGAAGGGGACACACAAACCTAAACCAGGACACAGTGCCATCTCCCTGCACACCTTTCTGTGAAGGGGAACAACATTTCTGCTCAGACAGGCCTGTCTTGTTCCTCAATTTGATGCTTCCTTGCTATTTGTTGAAGTTGAGAGCTCAATAGAAATGTCTGATAAGTAACACAGGAAGAAGCGTGTCTTTTGAAGATTTCCTAAGCAGTCGGATCTTCTTTCAGCACTCCAGTTGCTCAGAGAGAACTACATTCGTGGGTATCTGAAGTAGACAAACCTACAGATCAAAAAAAGTGTTTAGGTAATACACTTGAGATGACACAGATTTTGGTTTAGACCTGACAGGCTTGGACCGCGTAGTGACACAAGAACAGATAAAGCGTTTGGAAGTGCTTGAAATTTAAATTCAAAAATTATCCTTGCCCATGATATGGCATTGTTATCCATAATTATCACGGGTTCATAATAGTAATGATGCGCGCTTAGCTTCCAGTGTAAGAGAGCTTGCCCCACTTGCACTACCATTTGAAATACAGTAAGCATTTGAGCCTAATAATCCCACCTCACAAGGTGGTTTCAGTGTGCCTTGCTGCTTTCTTTCAAGAAGTTATTTAAATATACACTGTGAAGAGACAATGTGGGAGAGTAAGTTTATAGCCTTGTAGGCAGTTTTTTTCAGACAGGATCTGGGCATTCCTCCAATTAGCATTTTATTTATTTTCTGCAAAGCATAAGCTTTTAGCAGAAGAGAGTGAAAGAGACCTTCTCTATATAGCCATTAGCTTAAAGGGGTTAAAGCAGCTAGCTGTCAAATGAGATACATAGACAGAAATCCTAATTCAGGCAGAGGAATAGAAATTTCAACATGAATATCTTTCGTCCTGGATCTCATGATTACTGAAGGACTATCAGAGTCAGAGGGACTCCATCAATGCCTCCGTTCTTCTTCCACAGAAAAAAAAAAAAGGGCACACTGAATTATGCAGGGATACATTCATGTCCTTATAAAATGGCACCCAGCTGTAGCCCAAGTGTTCTGAATTTTCTAGTGGCTACCCTAGGTTGCTTCATATTTCAATATGAATTTTGTGATTCAGGTTTGCAGAATTTTGACTTAAAACATATCCTGCGTGTAGTATAATTCCTGTAGGTAGCAGAACATCTAAGAATTAGTCACTTTAACATCAAAATCCTTTTGTGAGTTTAGCCCAAAGGATTATTCTTATATTTAAGAGCTACAGACTCATGAAAGACAGATTCAGCTGAATATCTTAAGGGATTTAAATAACTACTGTTTATAAAAGCTGGCAAAATGAATCCAAATTTCATCGATTTCTGCTAGCTTGTCAATGTGCCAAGGCAGTATATTTTTGTGTTATGCGAATGTCAAAGCCAAGATCTTTTTCTGGAATCTCTGTTTGCTTACAGCTTTATATAGCATACATAAGAAGCAATGCTGTGATGAGGTACTTTATGACAGTGGAAGGGAAAGATGTACATTTTTAGCAGAATACTTACAGAGAGCATGATATTTCTAGCGGGGGAAAGTTCCATACGAAATTAGTTAGCTGTGATCAATTATAATATCAGTAATATTAAATTAGTAATCTTTTCTCCAATATTTGATAACATTTTGCTTGAGACCTACACATAGCCTAAACTTTTTCCCCCCCGCCCCTAACTTTAGTGTAGTATTTGGTAACAAATGATCTATTTCAGTCTTTGGCTAACTATCCTAATGTACCTTATAAGAATTCCTCCATATTGGCTTCCTTTCAGTTTGAAAGCTGCCATTTCTCCTTTATAAAACTATTTTAGTATGCATATAGTATCTTTCACCCAGTAACACCAATAATGACTTTGGAAGGGAACTCTATACATGGCTACAACTGCGGTTTAACACTACACTGAGGTATCTGCTAGACCTATAGATAATTAATCTTCTCTGTGTTTGCAATCTTATAATCTTTGATCTCATCACTGTTCAATAAAGATGAACTACGTAGGCTGGAGCTAGATCATAGAAGTGTGCATATATATGTGTATATTTATGAACAAGATTGAGGATTCTTATATATAATATGCATACTACACTTTCCTCAAATATTCTAGCTCTTTTCTGAACTCAAAGATAAGTATTTTATTATAGAAAGAACAGGAGTCCTATTTATTTGACAGTCATCAGTAGCTTCAAGACTAAGTACAAAAATATGCAAAAGAAAATTTTCTACAAGGTTCAGAACTTTTATGGTTACTCTGGTAAATAAAACACTCTGGGGAGAAAAGTGAGGTTGAACACAACCAACCATTACATAACATCCCCTTAAAGCTGGAACTTGTCTTGAGCAATTTAAGTAGTTAGATTGCACACCACACGTATATAGTATAAACTCTAGTTAATGATAATGGACAGAAAAAAGGAAATGCCATATATTTGATGATTACTTCTCATTAGCTTTACTTTTCCTCTTGCAAGTAGCAAAACCGAATTCTGAGGTTGAAGTCTTAATTATCTTAATGTAAGATAAATATGGTTGGCATTACTTTAATACATGCTTAAATTCAGCTTTTAAGAATGATTCATCACATTTTGACAATTCCCTACAAAACTCTCAGTGCCAGCATCCTAGCACAAAATGGAGAGAGAAACTATCTCTTTCACTAGATATACCTACAGATAGAAAGACTGATGTGTATGTAAAAAGCTAAATTCATTCTAACCTAGAATGTCCTTTTGGTATAAGGAAGAAGGTCACATTAAGGGAATCATAATGTTTTGATAGTTACTGCAAGACCAGGTCTTGTTTAGTGTGCTTGTAGATTCATCTGGATGGCTTTTAAGTCACTGAGGAGTGGCCATTTATTTCTGCCTTGACAGTTGTATCTGACAGTGAATGCTTGCTTTGTTGTACCTTAGTGCACAGCATGAAATACTAGGACAGGATTCACTGCAGAGGAATCAAGAGAGAGTTATTCTGTACTATGAACTATATGCTTGCACAGAGGATCAGAATTCACTTCATTCAATAAAAATGTAGCCTCTTTTCCTCATATGCTCCTGTCCAAACTGCTTGATCTTCCCCCTTTCTATATTTCTTTTCTCAAAAAAACCCCAAAACAATCAAACAACAAGTAAACAAAAAAACCACACACACACACAAAAAATACTTAAAAGAAGTGATCTGTGAAAAGGACTGTCCATTCCAGAGTTAGATATGGATAAACATTTATGGAGATTTATTTTCTGGCTTCTAGGCCTTACTATGTATTATTCTGTTGTGGTGTGACCATGAAAATCTTGTGAAACAGCATGTCTGTAATACTTCAAAGATCCAGAATCCTTGTGGCCCATTTCTACCTTTCCTCACATTACTGGCTGTGGATTTGCTGGTATGTACTACCAGCCAGAATCTGGCCTCAAATCTCAAGCACTGCTATAATATGTAACCTCCATAGTGGCACAAGACTCTTGAGTGTTAATGTGCCAGCCACAGGGGAGAACACTTAGACATCCGCAGGAGCATTTATTCAGAGACCTCTTATTTCTGTAGCTTTAAATATGAATTAATATATTTCCAAAATGAAAAGGAAAAAAAAATGAGAGCAATAAAAAAATTCTGCAAATCCTTCATCATTTGAACGTGGCAGGAAGCAGGGTGCGAAGAAGGGCTTGAACAAAAGTGTTATGATGGCATTGTATATTTACGCATGAAAAAATCATAGCACAGCAAGTCAGAGATTTTACTTGTTAATTCAGATGAAATCTGAGAGCTCAGTGAAAACCTGAAGATGAATAAATACTCCAAGATCAATACCTAAATCCATTACAGAGAGTTCACAGAAATGCAGCTCAGCAGAGAGCTTTCTGTGTTCCCACTCCTGCACAGCTTCTCATCTCATGGATCATGTCAACTTCATGACTGACTGCCTGTTCCTCTTCAGGAACCACCCTCCCTTTCACTAAAATGCACCACAGGAACACTACAAAGTCTAGCCTCCAGCTGCTGCAAAAAGAAGAGGTCTGTCCTCTTACTGCGTCTGCTCCCTTCACGACAAATTGCAGGTGAAACTCTGGGTAGTATGAAAAGTCTGTGCTCCTGTGCGAGTTACAGAAACTTTCTGGAGCAGAGCAAATTTAGTAAAGGGAGTAAGCTTATACAAGGAAGGCCTAGGCAAAAGAAAGTCCTGAAAAGACGCCTATGAAGTGATGCAGAGAAACGCATCTGCTCTACTTGTGCCTAGAGCTGGTCACACACACAACTATGTTACATGGCACTGGAGAATGCATTGCTCCGGCTTGTGTTAATGGAGGGAGAAAAGCCAGATGAAAGTCCCCAGAGACTCCCCAGTAAATCTGTATCTCTACATGGTGCTTGAGGTACCTTGAGTCTCATAGACCTTATAAGCTCATGCTCAGTGCTGTCCTAGTGCTCTTACTAGGACCTATGTGCATCACGTAGAGTGGGGAGGCTCCAGGTGTGCAACAAATCTGTGTCAGTGAAATTTCCTATCTGTGGAGTCACGCCCTGAAATTTTCTCCCAGTTGTTTCATCTTAATGTCTCTTTGATTCAGAGGTAACAATGAATCTGGCAAAAAAAAATACTCCTGCGCTTTGGGAAAATTTTTATTTATGTCCAGAATTTATACACTGAAGTAGATCGTTTGTACTGTTCTTCAACAACCTCAGGTGATCAAATCACTGTTTCTCCTGATCCAGAGGTGCAAACATATATGTTTATGGTTCAAATTTACTGGGTGTGGAATTTGGGTGCGGACAAATCCTATCTACATATTGATTCCTCAAAACCTCAATCTTTTTCGTTTGGAAATAATCCAGGTTTATGTAAGGCATAATGCAAGGGGAAAATTAAAAACAAAAAAACCCTAGGCTGTTCTAATACTTTGCTGTCCTACAAAAAAAACAGCTTAGACATTTTAGAGGTGGGACAGCAGACCTCCAGCACAACAGTGCAGTGGGCAAATGCCAGCCCTGCACTAAGAAATCCTAAATGAAACCAGTCTGTGAGTAACTGGTCAAAGCCCGTAATACAATTCTCACAACAGGAAGTGAATTCTTTTCACATGTGGGGAAAAAATATCCATAGTTATGTTCTGAAGAGCTAAATGGTAAATTGTTCTGATGCTGCTTGTTTTTCTTTCCTTCATTTTCATTTCTTCAATTACATTCATAACCAAAGAAAATGATGATACAATGTAGTAAAGCTAAAAGTTTCAATATCAGGATTTATATACGAAGTTTGGGAAGGGACTTTGTATTGCGGAGAAAAACTAGGCCTAGTTATTTGTACCCCACATTACACTCCAGTGACAAGAAGTGTCCTAGAAATACAAAAACTTAGTAATCAACATGGATTTTTTTCAGGGATGTTTAGTGAATGCAGAGCTCTTATGTTCTCTGTAGTGTTGCACTGGTCCTGCTGTAGCCTTAAAATGGACCTGGAACATATCAGCAGAGGAAAGGGAGAAAAGGATAACACTGTATGCCATGATATCTCTGCATGTATTTCACAGAACACTGAACCACCAAATAGATATTCAAACAAAAAAGGTAAAGATGAACATAAGGATTTAGATATGTAGTGAATGTCTGAACTAATGGAAGGCATAACCCTAAATCCTAGTACTTTACTGTTAGGAGACTCGTCAGCTTGCCAAGAGCACAGAAGCTTCTTAGACTTTTCACCTTCACAGACACTATATGTCCTATGGTCTCAGTGGAAGTAGCCCATAAATCTTAGCATATGTATAAATTTTAAGAGGCACAGGTCCTGGGACCACAGCTCTAAACCTTGTTGTAATATGCTGTGGTAGTGTTGCCACCTGGCTGGTTTCCAACTGGACTGGCTGCTTTTGCTATGAACGTGCCTTTTGGCAATACACGGGTGCAAGTTAATCTAAGCACGTTCAGTAGCTATGTGTCTTAAGGTGGCTGGTTCTTTTGGACATCAAAGGTAGTGTTAATTGGGCCTAGGAATAAAACATACATGAAAGAGTTTGGTAATATTCTTTGCACTTTTATGTCTGGGGAGGGGCTGCTATTCTCTCATTACACTCTGAATTCAGTTTCTGGGAGAAAGGAAAACTTAAAAATTAAATTTGCATAGCATAAGTCTGCCTAACTCACCAGTTGCACTGTTTCTCTTGCTTTTGGAACACAAAGATCCAGTTCTGATACTTTTTACTGACTTCAACAAGAATAGAAATAAGGCCTAGGGTCACAGTTTCCTTGTTCACTTTTTCCTCATTTTTTACATTTGAGCTCAATTTGAGATAAAATTTGCCCTCTGGGGAAGCAATTACAGATAATGCTAAAATCAACATAAATTAAAACCTGATCATATTTACAATGTCACCAGTTTGTGAATTATGATCCCCGTGTGAACTTTTTTTTCTGCTTAGTTTTGGAAGGGCCATTGTTATGTATATGCTTATAGGTATAAACAGAAATACCAATACATCAAACAGAATCATTCTTCTTTGTAGAGTGATTTTTTATCTATACAGTCATGGTAATGAAGAACCTCAATCAGGAAATAAGTTTTCTCGTCACCCAATTTCCCTCAGTCTTTGAATACATTAGTAAAGAGCTGTTACATGCATCCTAGCATTTTTTTTTTTTCAAGAAAGCACAAAAAAATTTTCATACCCATAGTAATGTTTATGCTTTGCAATAAATCTGCAAAACAAGACAAAAGGGAAAACCACACATTCAGGAACTACCTTTTCAAGATCTGAAGAAATTAACACATGAAGCAAATAAACAGATCTTCTTTACATGGATGAAATTACTTTTCCTAATGTGAACAAAAGATAAGATGACAAAAAAAAAGAAGAAAAAAAAAAGAAAAAGGAAAAAAAATATATGGCAGAGATATTTTATTATATTTTACTTTTAAAAGAAAAGTTTGCCTGTGCTTGACAGACTGGGACAGTGAACATGGGAAATTGAAGAGCAGTAGAAAGCAGATACAGGAAAGACCTGAAGGTCATTCTTTGCCATGCCAAATGCAAGATGATCCCTGCGGTATGCTCCTGAGGGTTTGGTCCAGTCTGATTTTAAATGAATCAGCTGATACCACTTTTACAACCTCTATAAGGAGACTATTCCATTGTCAAATAAATATGCTTGTGAGTCTCATAAACAAAAGTTTAGACAAAGGCATTAGAATTAAAATTAGAGTCAAAGGGAACATAAACTGAATAAACTGTTTTGTACAGATTTGGTTTGCTGTCCGGATTCGATTAGAGTTAACAAAACACAATGAATGTGCATACAAGTTCTCAGCAGGATGCATAGCAGGACCTAATTGCGGATTTGGGGCTGAAACAAAAAGTCTTGTCAAGGAATGTAGGTTTTGAAAAGAAGTGGACTTATATGTAGAAATTTCCGAAAATCTTTTTGTATTTTTATACTTCTCTCGTTCCAAATGATGAAGTATACCTGTGGTTCATCTCTCCTACAGAAGTCCAGAGGCTTTCTTTTTCACCCAGTAGAAAAATAAAGGTGTGCCTTTCCTTTGGGTTAAATAACATGTAATCACTATTGTACGAAATCAAATCCTAATTAAGGTTAATTAGTTGGTAGCTTTGAGATAAATTCATTGCGTACAGTAAATTCTAGCTTCCTTACTAGCTCTCAGACATAGACTGTTGCCCCAATGTGTGAAAGCCGAAGTTTTTTCCAGTGTTTTATGCAAGTCGACCCAAGAGAACACATCATTTTCCAAATAAGTGATTCCAAAATTTGCAGCCCTGGGGATATAAATAGCAATAGCTGAGGGCCTGCTGCATCTCTCGCACCAGCCTTGGTAGCAACTGTGTGTCAGAGTGTTCCCACTTGCCGTGCCAGTGGGTTTGTGGAGGCAAAGAAATAACCTGATAACAGCAGGCATCACACTCACCCAACTGGAGGGAGCGAGGGCCTGAGGTGACCAGGAAATCACCAGCAAATTTGTGGGCAGGCATCTCACACCACACACCTGACTCCTTAAGGGCAGGGGTCTGGGCAGGAGACCATCATAGGGTCCAGATTTATCAGGCTATGTGCCATGCCTGCCTGTGTGGAGCACATGTGGGAAGGGTGAAACTTTGCAGACACTTCAGATAGGTTGGGCACCCTGAATACTTGCCAGCTGGCTGTCCCAGACTAACATGCTGCAAAGCAAAGATCTAAAAGAGGGAGAGAAGAGGCCGCAATTGCTTCCCCCCACTGGGGAGTAGCTGGGGCGATGCTGTCCCATGGACAGAGAGAAGTGTGAACCCCTCAGCTTAGAAGGTCTTCCAAAAGGAGGAGTGGAGACCCTCTGTTAGGGCTCTCCCAACTTTTTCTTGAAAAACTCCCAAGACAGCCAAGGCTTGGCTGACACTGCTTTCTCCTGTCTGGAGCTGGCCATGAGCAGCCAGCTAAAATCTGACCCTGCAGGCTGTGGGTCCCTCCCCTTACACCCACACTTAACAAAAAGGCTGCAGAGCAAAATACAGCATTTTGAAGACGTTTTCTCCTGTTGTGGAGGAATCCTCCATTGTCTGCTTTGGACGACATAATTGCCTGCAGCACAGTTGTAAGGATGAAAATCTGGCCCAAAAATATCAGTTTATTTTGTGTTTAGTACGTTTCTAATTTGTCAGTGCACACTGGTCTTACTCACAAGGGGGGAAAGCTATTTTTGTGCTGTTGCCAAGATACTACTGGCACTAGCAGAGTGATCAGATAGCAGATGTCAATAGCTGTGACAAACTAAGACGATGACTCAAAGAAGGGAATTTAAATTCTATATAACTAACTATGGTACAGAGCCTGCCTGACATCTCCCACGTGCAAATCTTCTGCTCCTGTCTAGAAAGTTGGGTAAGTCAGTCCCATTCCTTCAGTCCCATTCTCTGTGACACTGAACATCATGACAGGAACAACCTAGAGTTATCATTCACAAAACCATCACAGAACCTGTACTTCATACTTAGCATAGATTCCCTTAGAAGTATAAACATAGCTTGAAGGCTACTAGAAAGATGGCTTTGAGGATCACTCTACTACCAGAAAGAATGGTGGTGCAAACAAGCTAGGATCGAAAGGCTTTGAGAGCATAAGCGAATGCAAAAACACAGATGGGGTAGTCATACCTGATGCAAACTAAGTACTTTAGGGAAAGCTTAACAAACACAAGACAGAAACATTTCACAAAAGCAAGATTCTTCACCTTTATTGCCAGCTCTTCAACAGTAAAATCTAATAATGCCTTATGCTTTCTTCAGAGTTTCTTCTGGAATAGTAATTTTCAGTATAAAAAGCTGCACTTTAAAACATGACCAATTTAAAAGAGACATAGTGGGAACAGGAGTCTGGATTTGCTTGATCTTTGCACAAATACTGAAGAATAAGTATTGGCAAAAATAATTCAATTTACATTCAGTAATGAAAATGTTTTTAAGATAATGTGTACACACTTTGCATTTATATGTCTGTAGCTTGGCATAAATAGTGTAAAGAAATAATTTACAAATGATACTAGCTGTTATATTAGGGATTCTGTGCCTGCATAAAAGTGTAAAATGTATATCCTGATTGTGAGCTGTATGCACTTAAAATGTAAAATCTCTGTCCAATAAAAATGCTTCAAAGTCACCTTGCAAGATGGAATGTTTGGAATAAAACTACATCCTACATGAATAGATTTTTAAAAACAAACTCTTTATCTAGGTATAATTAGTGTAATTTTTTAAAATATAATCACAAAAAAATGTAATATTTGGTTCTATTTCCCTGTGAGTTCTAAGCACAGGCCAGAATTCTCAGGCAACAATATAAAATATTTCATCAGTGCAGAGCTTTCCTTTAGTATGACTTTTCAGCTATATCATACCTTCTAGCTAATGAAACAAGGGTAAAAATATGTTATTGCGTTGGGTTTACATGGCAAGGTATTGGTAACTGAGGGTGCTGCAGGGTTGGTTTCTGTGAGAAGACACCAGAAGCTGCCCACGTGTTCTTGAAGAACCGCAGCCTGTTGGAAGGACCCACATTGGAGAAGTTAGTGAAGGTCTGTATCCCATGAGGACACTCTCTGCTGGAACAGGGGAAGGTGCTTTTAGTTTTTAATCTTATTTCTCACTATGCTACTCTGTTACTATCATTTGGCAATAAATTCAATTATTTGCCCCAAGTCAAGTCTGTTTTGCCCTTGATTGCAAGTAGTAAGTGATCTCCCTGTCATTATCTCAACCCCCAAGCTTTTCATCCTATTTTCTCCCCCTGTCTTGATGAGAAGGGGGAATAATAGAACAGGTTGGTGGACACCTGGCTGCCAGCCAAGGTCAACCCATCACAGTTATTATATTTGCCAAAAATTCTCAAATTTCAAAATATAAGGACAAAATTTGCACCAATTCCAGACTGAGGTGGAACATCAAACAATTGTTGAATTATACGGTTCCTGGAGCAGTTTGTTTTGTTTTGTTGCTTTACTGCTCTGCACAAATGCCTAGCAAATACTGTAAGGGAATCTCCAATTAAATCAACATCTAACATGGTGGAAACTTTTACACTTGGATCTATTCCTAAGCAAATAGGAAACTTCTGATGATGCCTCAGAGAGTTTTTCAAAGAGCCAGGAACAAAAAAAAAAAGGTTTAGACAATCATTGGATCAGAAGTAACACATTTGCTCTCTTAGCACTCATCCTGCAAAACAGTTATTTTTGCATTCATTTTTAAACATGAAAAATGTGTGATCACTTATCATCTTAAGTTAACCGTAAGCTTGGTTTTACAAACTTACTTCGCAGCAAACAGGAATGAGTACTAGTTCTTGATATCTCAGTGGTTCTTGTTGACAAATATCAAGAATAAGCAGAATTATCAAAATAAAGTTTCATAGAACAACAAAAGTTGAAGTTGAATGCTATTTCTTAACAACTGAAGGCATATAAATAAAACCAGAAATCCTTATTCATATTATTTTGGATTGGTTGTTTTTAAGTTAAATTTCCTTTTTTAAATATAAATTACCTCGGTATAGGGTGTTTGTTAAGAACTATTGATCAGCCAAAGGATTCTCAAATGGCCATTAATCTCCAAGATATTCCCTCAAATCTTTTTTGTATTCTTTGTTCATAACTATGACAGCATAAAATCTTCTTTTGTAAGATACCTGGGTGAAAATAGAGGAGACAGGTAGGACGAAAGACCTTAAAAATAAAGTCAGAAGACTGAACAGATTAAAATGTCTTTGGTTTATGTAGGAGTTTAGAACATGACATTCCAAAATTCTCATTCAGGCTCATGTGTTTCAGGTGTGCCAGAAACCACCCTTGCCTTCAGTTTCCCACTGGGAAAAGGTAACAATAATATTTACTTGTCCCATATGGCTGTCAGAAGGAAATCCCATGTACAAAGTATCAAGAACCGAGGCCAATGTTGTATTTTTCGGCTTCTAATATCAGCCCTAGAAACCTAGGGTCCAGGTAGACTGAGAATTTTAGAAGCCTAAGTGACATAGGAAGAAATAAGAGTATGAGTCCTAAATAACTCAAGGGAGAATAGAAAAAAAAAGTAATATTGTAGCCTAAATGCATATAGAAAGTCTCTCTGAACCTGTGGAGAAGTGTACTTCAACGTTAAGCTTGAACTTTGCAGGAAGAAACTGGTGAGAAGGAAGAACTTAATTTATGAGGCATTGTAGAGACTCTTGGCTGGCAAACTCAGGAACGGTAGAAGAAGAGAAAGAAAGGGAGAGAGACAGAATAAGTGCCACTCTGGAAGGATCCATAGTCAGTGGCTAGGTCATGTACCTGTGTTGCTGGTGACCTGGAGTAAAGTAGATGCTCTACCTTATCTGACACAAAGCCCTGCAGTTGGACCTCTCGTATATAGTATAGTATATTCGATAGTATACCCCGAACCCCTCTGACTCATGTCTAAACAGCAGCCTTGGTCGTGATAAAGTAAGCTTTTTACAGTCATGATAAAAACCTTACATATATTCTATGTACTAGGGAACAAGGTGTCTACACAAAGAGTTAGATAATTGCCTGACCGTTCCTTTGCGATTATGTTCTTCCCACTCTGCTGTTTCCTCCACCTGTTGTTCTAGCTCTCAACTGTTGTGCCATACCTGTCACCAGAGTTAAAACCCTCTGAGCACAGAATATATCTGTCTACGTGCCTAGCATATTTTCGGTGATGCCACAATGTACATCATACACAGACAGTGACAATAGCTTCACCATATCTATATCATAACTTTTATAAGCTGGGTGTTTGCATGATGGTATTTGGTTGAATCCCATTAATTGATCTCACTGTTTTTGCAAGCACAAGTAGTCAGAGCTCTTGCCAAAGTATCTTAGCCTTTGATGTTGCTGTATTGTTCTCTCACCTTGTTCTTGTATCACACCCTATAACATCTTTTTTTTTTTGAAGGGCGAGGGTTTGTTTCCACTGAAACAAGCCATGCTCTGACGTCAATAGACTGAAGTTTTGGATAACAAAAAAGAAATAGCCTAATGGTAGCAGGAGAAAAAAAAATATAAATGAGAGACTTATGAATGACTTCTTCCTACAGAAGAGGAAAAGATAAAGACCTGAAATAATAATAACCAGATGACTACTCATTAACTGCCCTGTCAGCAATTTAGGACTTTACAAGTCTTTCCATCAACAGATGGACAATTATACTGGTTGTTTTCCTCCATACACACTTTGAAGTTCTGTTTAACTCCTTGTGTATGCTTTAACATGCTAGGTGCTTTCAGCTGTTAAGGAAGACAGATTTTATCCCTCAGATCTTCTGCTGAGGGATCAGTCATGTAAATTGGTAATTCCTATAAAAATTGTGTTTGTGTTTTACCATTAGCATAGACCTCACAGCTGGACTGTGCTGTTGTACCCAGGAGCCAGCTGTAGTCACGTGATACAAGAGAATGTATACAAGGGCGTGGATGTTGGTAGTCACCCACAGACTGACAGTAGCTGAGAAGATATTTTAGAGAATTTTAGAAGAAACACAATTTTTTTCACTATAGTTTTTAGACAAACATAATCTCTCTGACATTTCCATTGCCACATACACCTTTGTCTATGGTTCATCGTCCAGCTTAACATCTTCGTCTTCTCTGCCTGCTTCCGAAGCAACAGAAGTTTTGCAAGCTTCGTATAGATGAGAACTGGATTCTTGAATCGCAAAACAAATATTCACAAATACAGACGCAGTCAGATTCTTAGACTGAGTTAGTCACAAGCCATTTGAGTCAGTGAGAAACAAGCATACCATTAAAAAAGGCCCATGACCTTCCACTGAGAAGTAGAGGAGTAAGGATACTACACTTTCAAGTTGCTCATTTCATCTTTTTTTTTTACCAGAATTAATTCACAGAAAAATATGAAATATATCAAGATGACTTATATAAATCTACATAAATTTATTTTTAAAAAAACTCTAAGTGCATTTATTAACACAACTTCATCAGCTTCAGAAGAGAGGCCATATTGTAAATGTACAAATCAATAAACCCTGTTTGCTGATTAGGCTGTACTATACAGAAATATGTATGCAGAAAGGTGAGGAAGGATACTGTTTCTCATGTTCCTGAACAGCTATCAAAGTAGTCAGTTAGAGTCTTTATGTTCTTCCATGGGTTTTTAACAGACTAAGGGAAAGATAGCAGGAAGGCATTAAAATTGTTCAATTAAGAGAGTAGCAGTTTTTAATATTATACCCTGAGAACATATTACATGTCCCTGTCTCAAGAAAAGATAAAGAAAAGTAATCTCTGCTGGAGTGAAATGTCTCCTTTTGGGGTCATGGGTTTTAAGGTATTTGGTTTTGGTTTGGGGGGATTTTTTCTCATTTTCATCTTCAGATTTTATGCACGGAATATAGACCAAAGGGCTAGATTTCAGGAAAGGAAACTATTTAGACCACTTAGTCATACTTATTTAGCAGGGAAAATCATTAATCATCTACTTTATAAACTCTTAGTTATCTCAATAATAAGTGCTGTGGAAATCACAAAGGTCTTTTACTACCCTTGGATCTGTGTAAAGAACATAAGGTCACAGATAACATTCACGATATCTCATGAGTCCCACCCTCAAATTGTAGATGTCACAGTCAAAACAAACTACGAGCAGAGAGGACAGTGGGGCCCAGCAGAGGATCTGTCATAGGTTTGTAATTCTTCAGTTCCAAAATATCAAAGAAATTAAAATGGAAAAATTATTTTTCCTCTTGATTTAGTGGATTTAGAAAGGTTTTTAGAAAAAGAATTAGCTCTAATCATTACAGGTGTATGGATAGGCTTGGTTCTTTTCTTTGTCCATTTTGTATATATATAGGGTTTTTTAGAGGTTCTAATATCTGAGGTCATTTTTCCTACGCTAAACCTTTATTTAGTGAGCAGACACAGAGGATAAATAGCATGACAGCTGTGGACAACTGGGCTTGGCCAGCTCTGGGCAGGGGCACTCTAAGCTCTTCCTGATGCACACTCTGTCAGAGGACCAACATAGGAAATTCTGCTTTTTGATACCTTTGGCATCTCTCATCCACAGCACCTATCTTCCACTTTACCCTGAGTAGAGAGTCAAAAAGGAAGCAGTCACTCTGAAAAATTACCTCCACTGGGTCTGCATGAACAGGCAGCTCTCTGATTTTCTAGAATTCTCAAGTGACCATTTACGGTCCCAAATCAACTCCTTGTCTCATTGAAGGCAAAGGTCAATATAAGTATAGAAGATCTAGACATATTTCAAAATGTATAAACAATTTCAAAATATATTTTGAGGGTAATAAAAACTATGAAGGTTTTGGTTTTGAAAAACAGAACTACTGCTGTATGACAATATTAACTCTTCTATTCAAAGTAAATCACAGAATCCAAGAACAGTTGAGATTGGAAGCGACTTCCAGAGGTCTTCTGGTCCAAACTCACTCCTGAAGCAGGGCCATCTAGAGCAAGTCATCCAGGACCATGTCCAGACAGCTTTTGAATATCTCAAAGGATGGAGACTCTACAACCTCCCTGGGCAATCTGTGTCAGGGCTTGGTCTCCCTCACAGTGAAAAAGTGTTTCCTCGTGTTCAGACAGAACCTTCTGTGTTTCGGTTTGTGCCCATTTCATCTGGTCCTGTCACAGGGCACCACTCAAAAGAGCCTGCCTCCATTTTGTTTGCACCCTCCCTGCAGGTATTTATACACATTGATGAGATCATTCTGAGACTTCTCCAAGCTGAGCAGTCCCAGTTCTCATAGCCCTCCCTCACAGGAGAGATGCACCAGTCCCTCAGTCATCTTCATGGCTCTTCATTAGACTCTGTCCAGTATGTCCATGTCTCTCTTGCACTGGAGAGCCCAGAAATGGCCACTGCACTCCAGTTGTGGCCTCCACAGTGCTGAATCAAGGGGAAGGATCACCTCCTTCGACCTGATGATAAAGGTCTACTTAACGAAGCGCAGGAGGATGTTGACCTACTTTGTTGCAAGGGCAAATTTCTGGCTTATGTTCAAGCTGGTGTGCATCAGGACCCCAGGTCCTTTTCTACCAAGCTGCTTTCCAGTTGATTGGCTCACAGCTTGTACTGGTGCCTGGGGTCATTCTTGCCCAAGTACAGGACTTTGCATTTCCCCTTGTTGAACTTTTTGAGGTTCCTGCCAGCCAATTTCTACAGCCTGTCAAACTCCCTTTGTATGGCAGCACAGCTGCCCACAAGCAGCCTGCACAATCGATGTGGCACAATCAATGTGGTACAAGCATGAACTTTCTCATCATACAGTACAAAACCACCATTTGTCATAAACTGTTAGGAAAAGCTGTTATCAAAATTTCTATCCAAGAAATGGGACAAGAAGATAAGTAACAACCTAGTTCATCAAAGAAAGCTTCTTTCTCACGTCAGTAAATCACATTTTCTCTGAACTCCTATTATCAATCAAGAAAAGCAGCAATGTTTCACAGTAAGGCAATCTAGTAGGAACTGATGAATGTTGGAAAGTGGCAAATTAGAGTAGATACTATCTTGTTTAGCCTGACTAGTTATACTGGCAGCTGAATATGACTATATTAATTATGGATATTTTACTTTTTTTAACATTTTTCATGCCTTTACGCAACATAAACTGTAGTAATGGATTAAATGCAGCCTTGAAACCGTGACTGCACAGGGTCTCATCTTGCCTCTTAACATAAGAAGGATGCTATTAACTCAGTGAAAAGACCTTAAATCCATAAAAAGGCCTCCCTTAATGTGGGAGGTTAATTTGGAATTTATGATTGACTTCTTGTGTGGATGCCCATATTCTCAATTTTGAAGTGTGTAATTTGGAATAAAGACACTTATTTTAGAGTCAGAGGATGTGATTCATCTCATTTAGCTTCAGACATCTACAGCTGAGATGTTTATAATCACACGAGTCATTTTTATAGTAAAATAGAAAGATAGAAACGCCCAGAGCATGTGATTTATATGCCCTATTTTAGATTTCCACCTTTAGAATAAGATGAATCATGTACTAGAAATGAAATTGATTCTTGAAAGTAGTCTAAATAAGTGATTCAGTGTGAATATCTGAAGTTCTGTGGGATTAAGCTGCTCAGGTGGTCAAAACCACTTAATTTGCAATCACTGTTTTATATCCTACCTCAGCCAGAATTTTCTATGTAGATCAGACTTAAATGAATCAGTCCCAATTGCTGTATCACTGCTTCCATTATTACCTCAGTTTCTCCAAAAATTTCCCATATAAGTGCTGACAAAACCTAATCCTACCAAACATCCGATGAGATCATTATCTTCAGTCATACAGTTGCAAAATTTTCGCACACTGCATGCAGATTTCTGCTTGCATGTCATTCCAGAACTTGCTTATTTCTCACACAGATCACAGCTTTTGATGTCCAGGTTTTTCTGAGTGAAGAGTTCATACGACATTTCAGCTAGCCTAGATGAAAACCAGTCATTTTCCAGAAAACTTCTACAAAATATACATTCGCAGAAATAGTTCCTTGATGCACAACCTTATTCCCTCATTTTCCATTACAGCTTATCTCACAGCTTGTCCCACTGATATTATATTGAACACTAAAGTTGATAATATCTAACTGTACCTCATGCTTGATTTCTTTAGTGTAAGTACAATTTGCAGTAAAGTGTTTTACTGAATAGTAAAAAGGAAGCTTATCACATAGTTCCTTGCACACAGATACCTAAGAACTGTTTTGGATACTGAAAACCTGTGATGGGAAGGAAGGTACAAAGTCTAGAATACTGCACAGCCTATTTCAGGTATTTCAGCAAACCAGAAGCTTGTATCAAGGAGAGAACTTTTCAGGTAACAACGGGAACGCAGTTGCAGGCATGATTTTGAAGATTAACAGGGAGATGACTGAGCAGAGTCAATATCCACGGTGGTTTGCCTGGGGGTCATGAGGGGAACTCCTCCAGATAGTGTCACGGCAGGATTACATTCCAGAAGGGAGATTTTTAGATTGGGTGCTACTTTCAGGAAAGACTACTATTCAAAATGAATTGCTAATAAATCTGTGTCTTTGCTTGATTTCTTGCGAAACAAGGAGAAGCCATGCACATAGCTGTGAAATATTGCTAGAAGGATCGCATCCTAACAGATTGGAGGGCTAACGCCTCACTGATGGAGCCTCCCGATTTCTGAAGAAAGCCTGTTATGAAAGAGTCCCCCATGACTTATCCCAAAATCACTTAGTCTATCAGCCTATCAGGTTGCACTGGTAAAATACAATGCTGAAGTTAAATTGGACAAGCCTTGGTGATGTTCTATTCTGTGCCCCATTAGCTAGCAAATTTGCAATTTAAAGGAGAAAGCACAAAGTAGATTTTTTACATTGCTCCTCAGTCAGTGTACAAAAAAATCCATTTTTTAGCTCGTTACATATTTGTGTTCTCACTGCTGAAAACAAAACTATAACACATTGTCCTGGGTTCACCTAGGATAGGGTAAATTTTCACAAGAAGGCAGGAAGGGACATAGCCTGGACTGCTGACCCAAACTGGGCAAATAAAACAGGGTATTTGATACCAGATGACGTCATGCTGGCTTCTGAGTGGGGGAGCTGGCTGGGGGGAGGTGAATTGTGGCTCAGCAGCGCGCTGCGAATCGGGTGGTGTGAAAGAGTTGTTCTGAGTATTCCCTTGTTTTTGTATATTCTTCTTATCAGTATTGTTGTTGTTACTGTTCACTTCCTGTGTTGTTCTGTTAAACTGCCCGTATCCCGACCCACGAGTTTTGCCTTTTTCTTCCTATTCTCCTTGCCATCCCAGTGAGGGCAGGGGTGATAGAGTGACTGTGTGGCCATTTTTCTCTCCGGGGCCAAACCTCAACAGTCCTTTCGGCACTCTACGTGGGGTTGGGATAAAGGCAGGGCTGACCAGAGTGGGTTGAAACAATTCTGTTATAATTTGTTATACACATTTATTGTATTAGTTAAATAGTCACTGGTCAAAACGTTGCTTTCTTTGATCCCATGGCTGTAGTATGTAAACCCTTACTTACAGTATGTATTCACTGCAGTGCTCTTCATCATCACTGGGAAAAGGAATAGGATTACCATTTTGCTGTACTGTATAATATCAACTTATGATATGATAACATCACTGGGCATGAGATTAGGTTGTATTTATATGCAGCACTGCTGTCATTTCCATACCTTGGGTGCTATGTCTCAGAATTTATGAATAATCAACAGGGAAAACCGAAGGGGATACTATTCCCACTCTTTCACCTCTCCTCTCTCCTTCAGGCTAGTCATAACAGCTTTTGAGATTTTTTAATATCTTTGAGATATTTGAGCCAGCATGCTCCTATTGCTGTGTCTCCTGAATGGGTTTCAGGAACAAGTGCAGAATCCTGACAAACTAATAGAATATTTGGAAGAAGTGTGCTGCCACCCTGGGAATTCCAGGGAGACACAAACTATTGTAATGTGCTGGAGCCTGGCCCACGCCTACCGAGCCCTGTTCAACACTATTCATTGCTCTAAAGGAGAAGAGGGGGAAAACAAAATGACAGACACTACAGCTGTCCCAGCCCCCGCGGCTGCCCCAGCCCTGGCAACAGGAACCACGGTTGCCTCAGCCCTCGCGGCAGGCACGGTGGCTGCTCAAACCCTGGTGACAGGCACTGCAGTTAAACTAGAAAACCAACCCGTGCCGATATCAATCTCCCCTATATAGGAAAAAAAATACACAAAAACATCATTTTGCCTCAGTAAGGGACGAATATGAACCGGAACCATCATGAGAACAGGAGGAAGACACAGAGCTAGAGGTAGTCACCCAGTCCCTGTCCCTGAGCAAGCTGTGAGATATGCGGAAAGATTTCAGCTGCCACTCGGGTGAGCACATTGTTACCTGGATTCTCTGATGATGGGATAAAGGGACCAGTAGCTTGGAATTAGAGAGCAGGGAAGCCAAGCAACTGGGAAGGGGACATTGACAAGGAAATCGGAAAAAAAGCACAAGCCTCAGCCTCTGGAGGAGACTTCTGTCAGGCATGAGGAAAAGGTACCTCTTCACTGAGGATGTTGCATGTTACCCAGGCAAGTGGACCGCCATGGAGAGAGGTATGCAGTACATGAGGGATTAGCCATGAGGGAGCTGGTTTACTATGACCCGGACAATGAGCAGTTACCCACAGACACAGATGAAGTCCAGTGCACACAACACTTGTGGAGGAAGTTTGTACGGAGCACACCATCCTCGTATGCCAGCTCATTGGCAATAATAGACTGGAAAGGTGAAGAGAATCATAGAATTATAGAATCATAGAATCATAGAATCATAGGTTGGAACAGACCTCTAAGATCATCAAGGCCAACCATCCACCCAACAACACCATGCCTACTAAACCATATCCTGAAGTGCCACATCTACTCATTTTTTAAACACCTCCAGGGAAGGTGACTCAACCACTTCCCTGGGCAGCCTGTTCCAATGCCTGGCCACTCAACAAAGATGTTTTTCCTAATATTCAATCTAAACTTCCCCTGACGCAACTCGAAGCCATTGCCTCTCGTCCTGTCTCTAGTCACTTGGTAGAAGAGACCAACACCCACCTCACTACAACGTCATTTCAGGTAGCTGTAGAGAGCAATAAGGTGTCCCCTCAGCCTCCTCTTCTACAGGCTAAACAACCCCAGTTCCCTCAGCTGGTCGTCATAAGACTTGGGCTCTACACCCTTCACCAGCTTCACTGCCATTCTCTGAACACGCTCCAGTAACTCAATGTCCTTCTTGTATTGAGAGGCCCAAAACTGAACACAGGATTCGAGGTGCGGCCTCACAAGTGCCAAGTACAAGGGGACAGTCGTTTCCCTACTGCTGCTGGCCACATTATTCCTGATACAAGCCAGGATGCTGTTGGCCTCTTTGGCCACCTGGGCACACTGCTAGCTCATGTTCAGCCGGCTGTCGACCAGCACCCACAGGTCTTTTTCCGCCAGGCAGCTTTCCAGAAATTTCCAGATATTGCTGCCCAGCTAGAGAAACTGGTTGTAAAAGTGTGCCACATGGATGCCCACATCCCTAAGAGTCAGGCCACTGAGGAACATCAAAACAATCAGCAGGTGGATCAGGCTGCCAAGACTGAAGTGGCTCAGGTGGATTTGAACTGGCAACATAAGGGTGAATTATTTATAGCTGTATAGTATGATTATATCATACTCCCACAAACCCACCAAGGCAAGTGCCATGTGCTCACAATGGTGAAAGCAACCACTGGATGGTTGCAAATCTATCACAAGCCCCGTTGCCACCACCCAGAACACCTTCCTGGGCCTTGAAAAGCAAGTCCTATGGCGACATGGCACCCCAGAAAGAACTGAGTCAGACAACAGAACTTATGTCTAAAACAACTTCGTAGACACCTGGGCCAAAGAACACGGTATTCAGCAGGTGTATCACATCCCTTATCATGCACCAGCCTCCAGGAAAACCAAACAATACAATGGACTGCTAAAAACTACTCTGAAAGCAACAGGGAGTGGGACGTTCCAACACTGGG
>Ga0065711_1033636_pt1 | contig 25118 bp, 10 predicted proteins | sample Hoacrofraction12_FD_59098 | JGI IMG/M metagenome (GOLD analysis project Ga0065711, IMG submission 59098) | Hoatzin crop microbial communities from Cojedes, Venezuela - Epithelial fraction 12 v2 (version 2) | ecosystem: Host-associated > Birds > Digestive system > Esophagus > Crop | place...
ACTCTCTCCAGTAGCTCCTCATCTTTCTTGAAGTGGGGAGCCCAGAACTGGACACAGTACTCCAGATGGGGCCTCACTAGGGCAGAGTAGAGGGGAAGGAGAACCTCCCTTGACCTGCTGGCCACACCCCTCCTAATGCATCCCAGAATGCCATTGGCTTTCTTGGCAGCCAGGGCACACCGCTGGCTCATGGTCAACTTGTCGTCCACCAGCACTCCCAGGTCCCTCTCTGCAGAGCTGCTCTCCAGCAGGTCTGCCCTGAGCCTGTACTGATGCATGGGGTTGTTCCTCCCCATGTGCAGGACCCTGCACTTGCCCTTGTTGAACCTCAGCAGGTTCCTCTCTGCCCAGCTTTCCAGCCTATCCAGGTCATGCTGAATGGCAGCACAGCCTTCTGTTGTATCCACCACTCCTCTCAGTTTGGTGTCATCAGCATATTTGATGAGGGTGCACTCTAACTCTTCATCCAAGTTATTGATGAAGAAGTTGAACAAGACTGGGCCCAGTACTGACCCCTGGGGGACACCACTAGTTACCAGCCTCCAACTAGACCCAGCGCCGCTGATGACGACCCTCTGAGTTCTGCCATTCAGCCAGTTCTCAATCCACCTCACCGACCACTCATCCAGCCCATACTTCCTGAGCTTCCCTAGGAGGATGCTATGGGAGACTGTGTCGAAAGCCTTGCTGAAGTCGAAGTAGACAACATCCACGGCTCTCCCTTCATCTACCCAGCCGGTCATGCCATCGTAAAAAGCTATCAGATTGGTCAGGCATGATTTCCCCTTGGTGAATCCATGTTGACTACCCTGATAACCTTCTTTTCTTCCACTTGCTTGTTGATGACCTCCAGGATGAGCTGCTCCATCACCATTCCCGGGATGGAGGTGAGGCTGACTGGCCTGTAGTTCCCTGGGTCCTCCTTCTTGCCCTTTTTGAAGACTGGAGTGACATTGGCCTTTCTCCAGTCCTCGGGCATCTGTTCTGTCCTCCAGGACCTCTCAAAGATGATGGAGAGTGGCTCAGCAATGACATCTGCCAGCTCTCTCAGCACTCGTGGGTGCATTCCATCGGGGCCCATGGATTTGTGGGCATTTAGATCGCTTAAGCGATCCCTCACGCAGTCCTCCTCGACAGAGAGAAAGTCATGCTCCCTTTAGGCTTCTTCTCTTACCTCCAGGGCCTGGGATTCCTGAGAACCTGCCTTGGCACTGAAGACTGAATCAAAGAAGACACTCAGTAGCTCTGCCTTCTCTGCATCCTCTGTCACCAGGACACCCACCTCATTCAGCAGCGGCCCCACATTCTGCTAGACTTTGTTTTACCTTTAGCATTTTGCCTGCAATGTCCTCTTGAGCATGTATTTGGCATTGTTCTGTACTTTAACCCCTTCTAAATTCTTTTCTTCATTCATCACTAGTGTAATAATCCAGCCAAGTATCTGGCCATTTCTCATACCAGATTTTTTTGATTTTTATATTTTGTAAGCAATGCCCTGGGATAAGAATTTGTATTATCTTTGTTTAAAGCTGAAATAAATAAATAAAGTGTACGTAAGTACATTGATTTGAGCAATAGATATATAGGCCAACTCATATATATTTTTTTTTATCCCCCCAAAAGTTACTTGAGCCTTCTGTATTCTAGGCTTGCCAAATATCTGGCCTTTGAAATATTCTGAATGAAATCCTGTCCCACTGAATCCAAGGGCTTAATTCTCAGAATTAGAATTTCGTACGTGTTTGCTTTATTTCATTTCACAATAAAATGTTTTAAGCAATCTAAATTATGTCTGAACGTTGAATTTGTGGCATCAGTATTACATTCCTTATTAGATTATATGCTTTATTTGCTTGCCACAGGAAGTAGAATTTAGTCCTGATTTATACAGCTGGTGTAATTTAGGTACTATAAGCTGACTTTTTTTTTGCAGGTTTGTAGCAACCAGAAGACATATGCAGATCAGTAGATTAGAAGAAAAGATTCAGGGGACAGAATTATCCAAATGTCAAAACCCCTCTCAGGACAGGTGGAAGAGAGTGGGTAGTTGCAGCGTGGAGGATTATTCAACACTAGTCATTTTACCCATTTGTGAATAGCTCTACAACAAGAAGACTTCACTGAAGAAGTATCTCCAATATAGAGGTTTGGGGTCAAATAAGAAAAGGTGCATACAGTGCTTGTATTCTCTGATTTCCATGTTACCTGCTCAGAGTGAATTGCATATGTATGATAGTGTTCCTTGTTCCTCCTGTCTGAAGCCTCCACATGAAAAAAAAATAATAAACATTGTGCTTTGAAATTTCAGTTCAGGTAACTGAAACAAAAGGCAGAAAATTGCAGCCCTATGTGTGATAACTAAACCTCTTGTTATATGCTGCTGTATTAAATATAAAACATTTTCATTTCCTTTGTATAGGAAATTCAATAGGACCTGAAAAAGGGGTCAAGCAAGTAGTGTGACTCCCACTATAAAATGTGAGTGGTGCTAATATTCCTTTTTCAACTCTCATGTGACTGCAAAGAACCAAACATATAAAATATAGCTTTCATAAAACTGGAGGTTTGCTGGAGAATTAACATGAGAGTTGTGCAGGCAACTTGCAAACGGAAGGCTGGCCAAGAGCTCAGATTTATGCTATGAAATTTAAATGGTTTTCTCCTGAGGTTTTCTTGAAAATATCACTGCTTGTGGTCATGTTGGTTTACTGGCATATTTTCCTGAGATTGTTTTCAAAGTGAAGGGGGAGGAGGAGAAAGAAGCCTGTTCCTTTAACTATCAGAGTGTTAGGAAAGCATATAAAAATGTATATTATAAATAGCACAAATGGGAATTTTAAACATTCGGGCATATCCAAATTTGGACTAAGGAATAGTTAAGAAAATATGGGAAACGTCATCAGACCAGGGTTGAAAATTTTATTTTATTTTTGATGGAGTGTTTATAGTGTCACATATTTTATCTCCACAGATTTCAGCTGTCACACACTGACACTAGAAAATTCTAAGGACGAAAAATTCAATTCAAATATAAGTTTACAGGTTTTTCTTGCCTAGCTGTCTGAGATTCAGACTGAATTCAGAAACAGGTATTTTAGTAGTCAAACTACGTTATTCCTGGTATACCCAGTACAATTATAGTAACTCAGAAACAAGAGATCACAGACTGAAATTAAGGAGGAAGCTTGTAAGCAATATAAGCCTATAAGCAATTTAAGCAGAATTTAATTACACGAAGGGTAGCTGAATTATGGAACACATTGCTGAAGGCAGCAATACATGCAAGAATTATAAATCAGTTCAAGAAAGAGCTCAGAGAAAGGAAATCAAAAAGTAAAACAAATCAACCCTTTTAAAAACATCCCAGGGTTAAATGGGGCAGGCCACAGTGGACTCGACAGTCAAGCTCTTTTCCTTTGAATGTTCCTGTGTTTCCTAAGGAAGAAACTAAATAGTCCCTCCATTGATTTCCATAATGGCTACAGTTCTGTACCAGAAATACATGAGAGTGTCTTTTGTGCTTTACCTGTGCTTACAGTATTTTGTTGCATTTCCTTTTATTTCAAACTTCATTTACACTTCGCACTGTTTTACATGACTCTGGCAGTATAAAGCAGCCATGAAGTAAGTGTAAATATGATTTATGCTCCCTTTACACTAGCAAAGTGATGTATAGTGTCCTTAGGGAGTGTGAGAATCATGCCGTGTGTGTGAAACAGACACATAAACTCTGTTTAATTTTATTTAACAAGCACATTTCTATTTAAGGGTTTTTTATATCATTTTAAGAGCCATTTTCATTTCTCCTCCTTAAAGTAGACTGACAATTGAATTGAGCATTCTTAGTGTATTAATATTTCATTAATCCTACATATATATCAAAATTCATGGTTTATACCTACACGCCTAAGCAAGTCACTATTAATAGATCTCTGTTAATATTTTGCATCTCTAATATTTGCAGTCCTAGGAATATTAAATGTAGAAAGAAGTAAGTGAAGTAATGACTACTTAGGATGATTACAGTGGCATGATTTTGATATCAAAACGAGCATTTCAAGGGTGGTTACTGCATAATTGATTAAGTACCCCATCAAAACCTTCATATACTGTCAGTGTTGATCTTAAGGTTGATTAAACAGAAACAAAGCAATAAAAGTCTGCCTTACATGTGAGAAAATTAACAAAAATATTGTCTTCTGGAAGATCTGTGTTTGCTTAATTTGAACATATAATAGTTTCATGGAAAAAAGTGGTGAAAAATTAGGTGTGTGTATTTTTCTACAGGTATATTCACAGTTTTCCGAATGCTGGCTGTGGGAGGCTTTGTGGCTGAAGCCAATATTAATTGATGCTCTGGGCCTTAGTAACACGTATTGTTCAATTATTTGAATGTCAGCACAGAAAGAAGCCTTTGTGAGTAGTTGCAGTGATATTGCCTCATGTCCCTTTTCAAACGCATTACACTGATGCCTGAACTCTGAATGGAAAAATGGAATCAGGTGCTTGAAAAATTAAAATTTAAGGGTTTATTTTCCCAATGATTTAAAATTACTTCCATAAAGATTTAAGATTCTGGCACTACAATGACTGGAATATCCATTACGTGCTTAGTAACCTTGTACTGCACATTTGGGATGTTATTATCATCAGTACTGATCCCTGTAGTTTCTACGGCGCTCAGAAACTGGGGTGCTCAGTGACTCAGAAAGTCAGGCCTTTAATTCTATCCGTATACAGAATATGGGGACACGTGTCTGCAATGTAACTGAAAGCACAGAAGTAAAAAAACAGCTTTAGGACTAGTTCTTTAGAATGGGATGCATTGTCCTAGAAAGTATCAAACTGCAGAAGTCACATTTATTTGTCCTGGTTTATTTAGATTTAAAAGCTATTTATTCAAATTTGACATTTAGTTTTAATTTCATTGTACTGAAAAAAAATCAGGAGATTTTTGGGGTTTTTTACATATGGCAGTTATTGACTCCAAAATAGAAACTGAATGATATAAACAGAATCATAATTTGTGTTAAAGTTAGAAAGGAAGACCAGATTCAAAGTGGATGTGTATGGCAGCCATATTTTGATTTATGCCGAAGAATGTTTCTTTTTTTCACAGCAAAAAGAGATAAAGGATTAAGAAAAACCCAGAAGAATAAATAAAAGTGAAGAAACTGCTGATGCAGCTATACATGAGGAATAGTATTTCTTTTAGATTTATGCATAGGAGACAAAGAAATCTATATGAACTCCTGCCTGTATCTTCCCTCCCAGCACTGATGTTGAAAAAAAAGGAAGAAAATTAAATGCAATTGCTTTAACATTATTTTACAGAAACACTTTTTCGTTCTCTCCTATTGATTGATACCTTCTCACTTTCCTTACCTTCGCCAAAACTTCATACATGCCTCCTGTACACAGCAACAGAAATCAGCATTGTCTTGTTTTGACTGCCATTGCTTTGCGATCTTAAATGGTCCCTCAACCCTTTTGTCAATATTTATTGATGGGATCCACAGGCGCTCTGAGTGATCCCACTCTTGAGGGGCATAAACCAATGGCAAGCTGGGGAGGGAGGGAAAGGGGGGCCTGCTCCAGGCAAGAACTGGTTAGGAAATATCAGAAAGCTCAAGAGCCATTGACAAGTTGTCAAACATTTCAAATCCTTGATTGTTTCTCTGGCTAATGCCATGATAAACAGAACCATTAGTCTACCCCTAAAGCAGAAAGAGATACATATATGCACAACACATGCATGTACGCCCACCTACATGCGCACAAACACACACAGATAGTCTGCAGGGAAATTAAGCAACACCATTGACACCATGCACTGAGAAAGTTCTTGGATAAATTAACAGCGCAATTACATCACATGACATACCACAAGATGGATGAGGAAACCTTGGCTGGTATTATGTTCTGTTTTCAAATTGCAATTTATTTGAGGGTTTAAATGGATGTCTTATTAAAACATCTCAGCATTGGTCAGGTTTCAGCGTATGTCAGAGTAGCCCATGATTGATGACACCCTCCGCTGCTTCCCTTGCACATTTGCAGGGAATTTAAGCAAAGAGGGAATGAACAGAGCCTCAGATTCGTATTGATCGTATGAAGGTGCACTGCCTGAGAGCACAGTCTAATAACATTCTCTTAGCTGAACTGCCTCACATGAAGGCATTTATTACAAGAACTGAAATATTATACTGCTCAGGATAAAAGAGCATTGTACAAACAGAAGAATAAGCAGTGAACAAGAGAGAGAAAGAGAGAAAAAAAGAAAGAAAGAAATACAAATGTATATCTAGGAAGTGATGTGCTATTATCTCCTATGAGCATATTTCAGACAGCCAAAAGAATGATGAATATAACTGTTTTCTATGTGTAGACATAAGAGAATCTTCTGAGGAAAAACTGGAGACAGCAATTTTCTTTTTTTTATTTTTAATCTATCTCATTTAGATGAGATCCTGTAATTATATCGGTAGCAATGAGGGTGGAGGTCACAGCTAAACACAATTAGGATTTCGAACATCAAAATGGATAGCTTGACATTAATCATTTGACCATCCAATGTCTTTCTTCATCACTTTAAGTACTATATACTGTAGTTAATCGATCTGACCGTCACCCATTTGATAAGCGAACAGCACTTGTACCTAACCGGTGTAAATCTTAAAGAATCCCCCACACTTTTAGAGGGCAGCTTCTTGATGGATTTGGATTGGGTCCTTATAACATAAGAAACATTTCCTCTTGTGCTGTGAGATTTGTAAGCTACCTGATTGAAAAAGAGGAAATTTCTACAATCTCAAACTGCAAATACACTGTTGTTTTTTACCTCCCAAAACACCCTTTTAGAGAAATCCACATACACACTTCATCATATCAGCAATGTTTGGTTAACTGACACTTTTTTTTTTTTTGTTGCAAATGCAGTCAAGCTGAAGGTGAAATAAGATAATCAACTACAGATGAGGTAGAGTAGAAATACCCTTGCCCCTAGGTACCTCAAAAACACAATACTGATTACAAATAAAAATGCAGGCTGGGCATTAGAGTCCATTTCTTTCAGATGCTGGCTTCTTGTCAGTACTGCTACTGTAGCTGTATCCCATTCACTTTGACTTTCTTTTGGTCTGCAGGAAACACTCAGTATCATCCATGATCAGATCTCCAAAACACTCCCCGAATATCTAAGCTTGGGGCTTGATTAAGTACTGTCTCATCTCTCTCATCACTGCCTCTGGCTGTTTGCAACTCTGATACTATTCCCATTTCAATTCTAGGTCTAAAAGATTGTTTGTTTGACCTGCCTTGCTCGTCATTATCTGAGCTGCTAATTTTATTATTCTGTTAGCACCCTGGGCTGCCTGGTATAAAGCGGCACTATAAAAGTGTAGTTTGATTATATTGGAATCATTCAGCATCACAGGCTCCACAAAAAAATGCAGCACTCCCACCCACACTGCTATGATAGCAAAGAAAAGGCAGTAAGGAAGAGGGGGGAGGGAGAATAAAAGCTGTAAGAAGGATAAATAAGAATAAAAAAGCCAGTGCAGTTAGGGAGCTTTAGAAATTCTCTCAGGTTAGAGTTGGACTAATTTCCTACGAGCCTTTCTTAGTTATCCTATAGTCAAAAGACTTTTAAAAGAAATAATAGTAATTCTAAAAGAATCAGAAATCTGCAGAACTTTTGCTGACTAGAAACAAAGTAAGAGATCTATAAGTCTCTAGGTCTTAGAATTAACTTACAAAAAGTTGACTAGGAGAATTTAGAAACCTTGATGAGAACATCAAGTCTTGGTCTGAAGTTAGAGAACTCATTGTGCTTTTACTATTTTCTATTCAATATTCCCACTTCTTTCTGTCATAACTTCACCACCGTTTTTCCACCTGTTTTTTAAACATCGCTACTTGGATGTGCATCTTAGCCAATCAAATCACAACTTACTTTTGCAAGTTTATTTTAAATACAGACAGTGTCCCTTAACTTTCCCCGGATTTAGCATTAGTTCATCCTTTGAAGTATTGACTTCAGAATAATTACTGGATTCTCTTGCTTTTGTTTCTGAGCTTTTTGTCCTTGCTTCACTCCCATCTTTTACTTTCTAGGTAGCTGACAAAGCAGACTGGAACTTCTAAAAGGAAAAATTTTAAGGTTTTACGTTTGCAGTCCATGCTGTTCTTGATACTGGAGACCTGATGTTTGTTTCTTTGTTGGAGAAGCACTAAAATGGCTGCCTCATATTGCAGGCATTTTATAGCATAAGAAAAATGGTTTCTGAAACAGAAGAGTTCATATATTTCAACCAGAAAACTTACCCTTGTGATTAGCCTCCCCTTTCAGATCAATACGCGTATCACCTGAGCAAGGCATGCACAGGTAACCTAGCCAGACCAGAAACCTGATCGTGATCCTCCAAACAATACCATATTGAGTACCATGATTTTCAAATATTTCCTAGCAAAAACAATTCAATTTCAACTATATTTATGTAGATGAAACATAGTAAGTTTACATACTAAGTATGTAAGTGTATATATATGAAACATGCTAAGTGTACCTTAGAAGATGCAGCTCAAATAATTTCAATTCTTGCAAGTCACATTGCTCTCTTGATTAAAAGCAGTAACCATGTCTAGTATAGCTAAGATAAACAGATATTTTCTGCCGGTTTAGTGCACAAATGCAACCTCCTAACCCTCACCTTCGAAAGGTCAAAAGCTGCAAAACCTAGTCCATTAACTTCTGTAAATGGTTGTGATATTAAAAACTGACTCTCAATATCCAAGGGTCATGATCTAGTGCAATAGCCATCAGCAATAAAGAATTATGACTATAGTACATTATCCATCTATAAAATGGCCATTTATGACACCAGCACATTGGCTATCTGTAACAGGAATGGACCACCCCTTTCTAAGAATCACTTTTAGTTATGGGGTTATGACATAAGCTGTGAAAACTTACTAAATTTTAAAACAGAGCACATAACTACTTTCTGTATATTTAGAAAAACAGAAGAAAAACCCACAGGCTAATGCAGCTCAGCAGAAAACAGCAGTTAAAAAGATAATTCTCAGCCTGATTTATGTACTGTAAGGTAGAAATCTCAGATTTAATTAGATATCACCTCATTACCAGAGATCCACAGATAGGTAGAAGCCTATCAAGATGCAGAGGGGCTCTTTCAAGAAAAGGGTCTGCTACTTTCTGCTTGTAGCAACCTTCTCTCACTATTAAACAGAGCTGTAGCTCTCTAAGCAAAGCAAGGTGCTTGAGAAAGATGTTGAGAGAAAAAAATACCACCTGACGACCAGTGAAAAGAGGTGACTCCGAAAAGAAGTAGTACGAAGCACACAGCAACCATGATTTTAGTGGTGTAAATATCTTTTGAAACACAGAAAGTCTATTTTCAGTGAAAGTAGGTGGGGGAGGTGACAATTTAAGTAATATGATAAATAAATGCAAAACAGTTTGTGAATTTTTTAGAACATTAAAAATGACTGTTCAGAATGAGTCAAAAATAACTATGGTACATAATATGTAGATATGTACAAATATGTATGGACAGATAGAAGACTTTTTTTCATTTGCATGATGTCTATTTAATTTGCCTACATGTATTATCTGTAGAAACTTAGGCCAGCAAGTTATTTAATCAATCACTAAAACTTTGATGATCCATTAGCTTGGAAGACCTGAAAAAATCCAGCCTACTCTCCCCTTTAGAGAGCAGCTGGTCTTACTAATTAAAATGGAAAAAACTGCATCTATCTTCATTTGCAGAGAAGTCACCCAGACAGAGACATATCTTCGGCACCCTATTGTACTTTCACAGGATGTCTGAATGGGCCAGAGAGGGAGTAGAAATTATACATTCATTTAATTTTGAAAACAGACACAGAGAAGCCTTTTATTTGTAATTTGATGTGAGAGGTTATCAAAGGTAAAAGCAAGTAATATACCAATTTTGTTTGCTTCTTCTTTTTTCTTTTACGTTTAATGAATAGTTTACCCAACCGTGCAGTCAACAGCTCTGTCTCAAGAATGGAATTAACTATACCTACATTGTCTTGCCATTTTGTTCCAGTCCCTGAAAAAATAAGGAAACACCAGGTCATGATAATATGATGTGGATTTTCAATGAGTCTGTGTTCATTTAAGTTTTTGCTAGAGAGATTCTTTTTTTTGTGTCTGTAGTCTGTAGTAAATAAAATCTCTGATAGAATAATACTTATGTGCTCTTTCCTGCTTCTGTTCAACCAATGAGCTTTTCAGTTCCTTTCTCCATCTATGAAACAGAAGAAACAAATAGAACTAAGCAGGTCTATTTACCTGCTGACATATGGCTAGATTCAGGGTAGCACCGGGCACTGGGACTCAGAAGCAGAACATCTGCTCATAAAGTGGTTAAGATGAAAATTATATACAGCACTCAGTCTTCTAGAGAACCAACTTTGTGTTGCCTGCAAAGAGAAGAAAAGTGGTAAGAGAGGGTGCCTGAGCAGTACCCTGGAGATACTGAGATACTGTGATACCAAACAGATCTAAAGTAGGTTATCTTTCAGCTTATAGCCTTCCTCTTATGAAAACTCTGTCTAAATAGGATTGCATGGACAGCAGCTACTTTTGCCTCTTCCAGATATCTCTCCAATGCAGACCCTGAAGTTAGAGGTCACTGGAACGTGCATCCTCTTACGTCAGTGGAGGCCAGTTCATCTTCTGTTCTCTGGTCCTTTGTGCTGAAAGGCAAAGAATAGAGCTTATAGCACACTGAGTTCAAACAGTGGCCACAAAGAAATGATTTTATTAATGAGATTCAATACTAGGCATTTTACCAGCTGAAGACGTCTTTTTCAATGGGCTTAACAGCTGGAAAGTGCTGGAGGATGCTTTAGAGCTTCTTTTCCCTTCTCCCTGTGCAACAGCTTCCTTCCAGGCTGCCCAGCCTATGGTCAGTGTGCCAGATCGCCTTCACTAAGGGATGTTAAAACACCGCATGTCACAGTCTGCTTTTTACTACCATGGTTAAGAAAAAAACTGAAGCATAACTTTATGTTGTCGTCTTTCCCAGAGATGGGCTTATTTTCACCCGTAGTATCCCATCAGCTTTTGCTCTGATTCCAGTGCAGTACTAAGCAAGGCAGACATATGTAAATAAAGTGTCATGATGCACACGCATAGGGTGCACAAATGAACTTCATTTGGGCATCATCTATATTTCATATGCAGGTTGTCTTTGAAATTCTAGTATTTTTTAAGGATGTTATTTTTGTGAAATATATGCTTGTTTTCCCTGCTTCATGCCTTTTTGTCTCTCCTTGATTTTCTTAGCACTCCTGAAATCTGGGGGGAAAAAAAATCTCTTTTATGCTAGAGTATCAACAGCTGACAATAATATCAGTCAGTTAAATTGTGATTCTAGTCCTGGCCTAAACAGATCCTGACATTGTTGTGTCAGTGGACGTTTAGCGTTTGTGTTTTCAAAATAGTTTTGATAATTTTATCTATAAAAGTACAGTGCAGTAACATATTCAATTGCAGCTATTGTACACATGGAAATTTTTACAATCATAAATGAGTTCAGAGTGTTAGTTCTCTCAAAGTACTCGTAGGAAAAGCTTCCTTGTTTTATGAAGTTCTTAAAAAATGTCACATCATGACCAGCTAGCATACCTGACTTGTCATGTGAATTGTTTACTGAAAAGGTAGGTATTTGTCTTTGTCCAGTTCATTTGCATCATATTACTCCATACAGACAATCCTCCCAGCAGTAAGGTGTTCAGGACTTATTTTAACCTTTTCCTCTGTTTCTTTATTTCGGTGAAAAGAGATTATTTTTATGCTAATATTGCAAATTGGGAATAGTAATCCTTTAAACATCACTGAAAAGATGGAAACAGATTATTAGAACACCACCACCAAAACCACACACACACTTAGTAGTTAGCTGAAATATTATTTGACAGGTGGAGCGACTACAACTGGGAAATGATTTATTGAGTATATATTACTGCATAATGGACCTTCAGCAAGTTATAATAATTACAATAACCAGACATATTCCATGCCACACTCTGTCAAGAAAGCTCTTCAGATTATCTCCCAAAATGACAAGGTTAGCCAATTCTTTCAGGAGGCACAGTTTCCTGAGACTTACAGATGCAGTCATGGTGCAAGCCCACTAAGGGGTTAAACACGGCTCTGTGGGTTACATAGATCTTGATGTTTTAAACAAAATGCCAAATTTCAAATTATGTCTATGAAGAGATTTTCCCAGTTGCTGAAAATGTTTAATTTCAGTAGCACCCTTCATATCAAATTTAGAAAATAAATTGCAATTATTTCCACTGTAGAGAGCTAACTGCATTAAAAAAGCCCAGACATTCAAGTATGAAATGCAACTGAACAGGAAAAACAATATGATCCTTCAATTCCAAAAAATGCATGCACCTCAGCAAGGCAATTCTTGGAATTATAAATCCATTATATATTGTTAATGTTGATCATTAATAATTTAGGCTTTAATTTGACAAGGTCAAAGCTTCACTGGCACTCCTTAAGATGTTTTCTGTATTTGGAATGTTTTGTTAGTTCTTTACAAAGCCAAGTGTAAAATGTTCTGTTATAAAGTAAGTGAGGTCTGCTTTCCTCAAATTTTATGCACTTTCTATATTTTAATACGCTTTTAAAGTGGAAATAATCATGATAAATGAAAATAGTACCAAAGATGTTTTCCCATAAAAGATCTTACCATAATATGTAAATAAAAAATTACGAAGGTCTTTTTGTTTATTACTGAACTCTGACTTCCCTTTGCAAGCAGGCACTTTCAGGCATTTAATTACTTTATATACCGCATGGCTGACAGAAAGCATTTTTATTCTGTTTAGAGCTATACTAAACTCGGAGAAAAATCTGCTTTATGACCTTATGAGAATTTGATATCTGACTAAGCAGGAATATATATTAAATCACATCCTTGCTCACAGGTACTTATGCAAAGTACTTGTTCAAGATCCTTCTTCCTTCACACAAAGTCTAGATTTGAAACAAACCTTAGACTAAATTCTAGGGTCTTGGTCAAGGGAAAATTGCTGTAATATACCACAGAAGATGCACTCAGAAAACCTGGTAGAGCCCTGACAGACTCTCTTCTCATCTTCCATCTTGTACTCTGTAAGTTGAATGTTGCACTTTCTATTTTACTTTATTTGGATGTACCAAGAGTATCTTGAGCTTTTATGTGTCTCTTTATTTTATTGATCCTCTCCGCACTCTTAAAAATAATGGGCTTTTACAGTCCCAGAGCTACTAAAATTTATCTTTCTCACTTTCTTGCTCATTCCTTTTTAAAACACGCACATTTAGTGGATAACCTTTTACATGATCAGCTGTGATCAGCCAATTACTGACACCAAAAAACCCCAGTCCTGTCTCTTAGAGTTTATGCTGTTAGAGAACGGGCACCTACACAGTTGCATGCTCCTTGTTGTCTCCTTGTTACCCATTAACTATTTTTCTGAAATCTTTGTTGGCATAATGCTCTATGATAGGCATGTATGTCGTCCTCATGCTGGTGAATTAAAATAACGCTTTCAGTGAATAAGATTAATTGCCCATTTAACCAAGGCTGGATTCATTCTCTTATTGGGGCAGGGAGGGGGGAGAGGGGGATGCTGGAGGGCTGAAGGTGGGAAAAGCAAGGGGCAGAGTGCTAGCTAGGCTGCAGTATTCAGTTACAAGTGAAATGATTTGTAATTCTGAGTAATCACTTAGGACAAGCCCTTGCACCGTTTTATCTATATATGACTCTAGGCCAAAGTCAATACTCATAGTAAAATAATGAGATGAAGCTAACTGAGCCCTTTCATTAATGCTCCAAGGAGCAAATCTGATGCTTGAGCTTCTCCCATGGAAAGCATCCACTTCTTCCTAAAAATGAACAAGTGGGTCATGATGCCCAGTAGTAACCAGGGTTCTTGCTGCCGAAAAAACAGGGAAAATTTTCCTTTCTTATTTGTGCACCATATCATGCTTTGCCCAGCTGCAGTTGGAGGCATATGAATTTTGCATTACCTGTAGGCTCATTAGAGAAATCTTTCTCTCTCCTAATAGTTTTTTCTGACTTGGAGAGAGGACAAAATCCACACAATGAAAGTCCAATAAACCAGAAGGAAAAAAGCAGTATACCGTTTGAGATACGTGTTTTTATTCATACTACCATCAACACTATGAAGCAACAAGGAACTCCTTGGCAATGTAAGGAATGGAGCCCTCAGTTTTGTTTGTTTGAAGTGTAATTATGTTATCCCAGGAAGCTTTCATACTGCAGCAACTGGCAATTTTATTTAGAACACCATAAAGAAACATTTTTTGTCGTTGTTTCATTCTTCTCTGATTGTTCATGATGTGAAATCCACTCATCCAGTTATATTTTGCCCTGGAACATCCAGTTTCTTACCCATAGTATTGTAACTTGTGATTCTCTCATTCTGCTATAACTTTCTATGCAGTCTTCGGCATTTCACATCCTGATATATCTCAACTTATTCAGCAACAGGCATTGGAATATCCCAGACTTCGCATATGTTAACATATGTGAAATGCTATGTGATTATTCCATAAATATAACAGGGACACACATTTCACACAATTATATTACCTAAAATCAAAGGTTTTGAACATAGTACTGTATTTTAGTCCCTTTAAGTATGCATTTTTTTCACGTGACCACAAAAGAATTAGTGAACTAAATTCCTCTGGATTTTAATCACACACATCTGAAAATCTTGCCTGCTTTTGAGAACAGGAATTAATATAACACAAGGTGAAATGCTTACATCTACAGATGCAAGTTTGCCTTTCAGATCCAAACACAAAACTGTCAAAACAGCACAACACTTCAATCTTCACAAACTCAGATGAATTTAAAACTATTCAAAATGTTTCAAGCATCAGTATTAAAAGCAAAGGTGTGAATTATCACAGCGTGTGGACAATTCTAAATAGGTATGTAAGAGACTGAAACTCATGATAAGCTTCAGTTTCCACCTTCTGCTCCTAAAATAGGAAAACTTAGAACTAGAAACTTGTAACAAAGTTCCTTAAATTTGGCATGAAACTGATTAAATCTGTGGTGATTTCTTTCCACTGCTCCATGAGGAATTTCACAAATTGGAAGGGTGAATAAGCTACCTTTTAAAAAATGTTGGTTTTCAATATTAAAATACTTCTCAAAAGCTCGTCCTTTTAATGAAAAAAGTAAAAATGGATTATTCTGTGAAAGAAATCAGCTTCCTACTCATTTAATCATTGTAACATTTCATTCATGTATCATTTCATTTTCATTTTAAACATTTGGTTCAATCAATTATAAATCTTGACATGAATGCTACCTTTGCTGTGTAATATAGCAAGTCTGATGCACAGGTTTTATATACAGATCAGAACCACACCTATTAAAATGCATGTAAACAAGTTACTCGATTTGCAAAACTAATTTAAAAGTTTGCCATTCTGTAACAAGTTGCTCTAGCTGTGCACCAGAGCTGAGTCTAATGACCTGTATCGCTCTTTTCTGGATGGTCCTCCTTGAAATGTATAAAGGCTTACACACCTCATAGTATAAATGAGGACCATATTTCCATTCAGCACCTGCACTGTTTTTTGATGTAGATTCCTCCTGCATTTTGTAAATGATTTAAAAGTATATACAAAGGGATTAGAAAGGATCCAGTAAATCCAAGTGGATAAACCCGCTCTATAATTCGAGTTTTAGAAAATGAGGTAAAGAAGTCTGATGGATACAACCTGTTCTGTAACTTAGCTGTAATCTACTTCAGTTCTAATCAAATGCTTGTTGAATTAATCAGAAGTAAAACTGACTTCTTATTCTTTTGGATGTCATTTTTATTGAATTTAATGTTGAGGTTATTTGCTGCTCAAATTTTATTTTTACAGTTTTTTCATCAGAATTATTGTTCCTTTATGTACAGCTTTTTCCGATGCTGGACATTATAGAAGATTTTAATGAAGTTATTTCATAGTATGATAGTTTGGAACTAAAGGAAGCATGGTCTATTCTGACAAGCATGATAATAAATACACTGCACTTTCAGGAAACAAATAAGCACTTTAAAACTTACCTGGTTTTTTCTTAGCTTGTTAGAAGAACAGAAAGAAAACATGAAAGCAAAACAGAACAGCATGTTTTGTGGATGATGGAGAGAACCAGGCTTACAGGAAAGGAGCCAACATGTAACACATAACTTCATCACGTAGCTTAAAACGAAGCGATGAAAACCCACAAAAACTAACTGTGAAGTCTTGCATAGCCTGCACAGGAATCCACAACCTTTTGATTAGCTCAGTTCCCCCTGAAATAGAAATAGTGCTTGATAATGCTATATAAAGATGAATAAGTTTGTAGGCTAGGTATAGCATTAAAAATCAGATTAAAGGTTTACGCTTTAGATATGGCAAGTCTATAAGGGCATGTTCTACCTCGATAACCAGAATTTTACCAAAAAAATGTGTTTGTATCTCTGGATCTTGGTAAATCTTCTTTCCCAAGCCCGAAACATATGATTCCATAAATTTCTTCTGCTGAGGAAGAAATGAGTAATTTGGTTCTCAGTAAATAAGTACCACTGGGTAGGAATCAGTAAAAAAAAAGCTGTCTTTACATACTGTATATGGTGAACTAAAATGAGTGAACAGTCCAATAGAAAATCACAGTTTGGTTTGGGAGGCTATTGATATGGATCTGGCTTTAGAAAGCCTATGTGCGAAATCCTTATAGCCCTACTAACCTCAAAGGGGAGCCCTGTATAATCCTTCAACAAATGGGTTAAAACCCACAGAAAGGTATAATGTAGAGGCTAAAAATGCAGCCCTGAATTGCATCTTCTTCCTGGTAAGAAACTTAGAAACAACACTGTTCTTGGTGTGAAAACATCTATGTGGGGCAAATGTATCTAGGTCATGCAGAAAACAGTATGTTGCCATAGCTATCATTAGTGTAATACACTTCACAGCAAGTCCTACTGTGAGCTAAATTCAGGCCCAGTGGGTGCTACACTATTGACTTCAATGAAGCTGCACCTGCTTATGCCCTCTCTGAATTGGTCCTTGCGTGCACAATAAAAATAGTATTTCAATCACTGCCATTCACTGAACACTATTTCAACAGCCTCTCAGTGTGAAATCCTGCTAATAAATATCGGTTGTGCGGTAGCCGGCTATTCCTTCCCACCCTGCTTGCCCTACCTTCCATCATTCCTCAGAGCAGCCCTCCATCACATTACAAACTGCAGTTGGCAGCAGTGATCCAATCACTGGGGCACACGAAAGTCGCGTGCAATATGAGGGATGATTATCTTGTGTCTTGGAAAGCTATTTTGACTGCTGACACAAAGTTTGGTCACTTCTAGAGAGTACTAGAGGGCATATATTGCCATTTTTCCATTGTACAGGCTAGTATCCACTTATCTAAAAATTGGCAAGAATTTTGCAGTCTTCATTTTGAAGAAAAATTTGTTGCATATCCATTTTCTCTGTATGTTTTTTAATTGTTAGACTACATCAGACCTACTAAATCTCTTTGTGATTAAGAACAGCTGAAAGACAAATAAAGATGTCACCACCTGAAAATTAGACTGTAAGTGTGACTACTGGATGTTTCTCCATCTGCTATGAGAGGTGATCCCACCACTTACCCATTCTTCTAACTGGATTTGATACCTGTAGCTGTGTTCCCAAGTATGTCCTTCTTTCTACCTGGTGTCTCTTAGTTTCTCTTCGGTCCTGCTTCATCATGCTCTGGACCTGATCTGTGGTTCTGAACAGATTTTCTCACCTTGTCCTTCAAAAACTTATGGTGTTTTGTTTCCTATTTTCTTAGTGGTATGAAGAAAAACTAATCTTTGTAGAAACAAGTTTTTATTTCATTCTGAGATGGCTTCGATAATCTAATGGCAGAACACAGGTACACTTAAGGGAATAAATACAGACTCCCCTTTTTGCACATGTATATGGAAAGCTTCACCACTTCCTGGCGGGCATAAGATACTCCCAAAGGAGAATGGTAGCGTGAATATGGGAACTTGCCCATACAAATTATCATGCACTTCTTGCCACCATGACGCAACATGGTAAATACTCTGTTCCTCTTTCCTGGGAAATGAGCAAGACTTCAGCTCTCTACAAGTCAGTGAACCCTTCAGTCTTCTTTGCATGACACAACAGTTATGATAGCATCTGCCAAATGGGTGGAATCCAGTCCAGCATAACAGAGGTGGGCAAAAGAATGGGAATAAGCAGCTGAGTTCCAGCCTGCATGAAACCTTCTGGATGAGACTTAGTTCCAAAAGGTAGAAAAAGGACAATTTTTGTCTGAGAAGGACTCTGAAATTTGCTCTTCTGCTTCCCAGGCAAATGGCATAGCTAGGAGACTGTCATGGAGAAGATAAGAATCTTGCCTTCCCTTCCATGCCACAGGGATCTTGAAAGCTAAGTGTAAGTTAGTTCTTGAACTCACATGATTTCTCCATAGGAACTTGGCTGCTCTGAACTCTCTGTCCAAGCATCAGGAGCAGAACTCAAAAGCTTGGAAAGTGCCAAAAAATTTGGCCTAGTAACACACCGTGTTACCATGCCTAAGTCACTAACTGATCTGTGTTACAGAGTCATATTTATAAAAGAGAGTAAATATGTAAATACATATGGTTACTGTGATTTTTGAAAACCCTACTTGTCTGCATATGAAAAGCAAGGAAAACATTGATTCTTCAGTATGTATATTTACTAATATTTTTTTTTTTTAAATAATTTTAGGAAGGTTCTTACACTTTTAGGAAATGTTTTTAGAGCTCTTGTGCCAGAGCTCTGTTCCATTTCCGGAAGATGCACATGTTCTCTGACTTCTACTGACCTCTGAAACCCAGTCTTTCAACGAAGTGAAGTAGAGTATACCCTACAGCACTTGTGCTACAGCATGTGAGGAACGAACATGATGACCTCGAGCTTTGCTCCTTGGAGCAATATGCCTCAGTTATGTCTCTCTGGCAAACATCTTGTTTTCACAGCACTGAAAGCTAGAAAAAGGAAAAGTGTTTGAAAGAAAGCCTAAGCCAATGCTTGATGGTAGTTTAGTTGCTGACAGTCAGGTGAACTTCTATAAAAATTGTACATTGAAGGTTATCAGCTTAAGACTGTCAGAGTCTGTCATCATAGTACGACATCACATATGACATCACTGTCATTCTGAGTGTTACCTTGAATTTACTTTTTCCAAACAATTTATTTCTTACAACAAAATACAGCTGCATTGCTGCATTGCAATTTATGGGAGGAAAAACTTAATTCAATGGACTGCCTTCTTGTGAGGTTATAACCTTAAAAAGATACGTGACTAAAAGCTGCAGGATCTTTCAGATACAATTACTTGTATAAGTCTGTTCTAATATTACTTAGTTGACATTCTGAATATGAAATATTCAGGGATATCATTATTTACATTTTAAGCTGGCTTATCTCTGTATGGTCACTTTGGTGATGTAGAGGGATGGAAGGAACACATGAACAGACTCCACTTCTCAATAAATATTTGTCATACAATTGCTTGCATTTACAACTCAGCATAGTACTGTTAAATCCAGACTGGATAATGCTGTTTAACTTGGCTACAAAAGTACAAAACATCATCCTGAATATTACTTCCTACACAAGAAGTAAGAGCAGTAGTACAACAGAAGCATCAAAAACTTATATTAAGCATAAGAAGATGAGAACCTGCCAGTACTTCCATCCTATAGAAGTTTTTCAAGTCCCAATAAAAGTTATCTGCTAGATGTTACAGGTCAAACTTTTGTAATCTTTGGATATGGCTTTTATTTTCAGTACTATTACTTCTCTCACTTGTAAACAAAAAATAACTAATTATAGTCTGGAAACTATAAACTAAAAAAAAAAACCAGTTTGAAGTGTTTGATCCTCCTTTGATGAAGTGTGAACACTAGACCTCTTTCCCAGAGGTGTAATTGTGATTCTTCTTCTCTGAAGGAAGAGAGGGGAGGGAGCGAAGTGGGGATGAGTCTCTGTTACTTTGTTCAAGAGAAACAACTTCCGGTGATCAATTTCTTAATGTATTAGTAAGTGTTACATTTCACATTTCCATTTTACATGAACGTTGTCAATACTATATAATCTCTGTCAAAAATGTCAGTCATTCTGTGAATCTCAAAGTTATTGCATGGACCTACATTTTCTTTCACAAGAAACCCCACAGCACAAATAAATGCAAAAAATCCAAACTATTTTTTAACACATGAAAGAAAAATTTGATACTTTCTAAAGCCAAAAATCAGAAAGTACGCTTATAAACATATGTATTTCTCACCTGTAGAACATGAAAGTAAACTGAAAAGAACATGAAAGTTAACTGTATCCCACCAGCATAGACTAAGAGCTGCTCAAAGAACTAACTCAAACAGTCAGTGAGACAAAGGTTCTGTTAATGTTGCTCTAGGTGCAATTGTTGTATTAGTATCTAAAAGTTCTAGAAGCAACCTGGACTCCAAAGATGCTGCCTGAGAAAATTATCCCAATCTGGTATGGTACCGAATCTGAGCTGGTAATCATTTAGCTGTACAGGTCCATATCAGGCTTGGATACACAGCTGTACTGCAACCGAAGTAACCAGAACACACGATAGCACCTTACTTTGTATCGTAAACCAGCTTTTCCTATGATATGAGAACAAGCACTGCAGCCGATGAGGTAAAAAGTTGAGGTAGTGAGGAGGTGTACTGTACATACAGGCTGCTAGTAGGAGGTTATTCTGGAAAACAAACAAACCAAAAAAAACAAAACCCAAAACTGTAACTTCAGAGTGAGATTATACTGGAGAAGAGTTTCGCATCATGCAGCTGTGATGATTTTGATCCAGCACTTGAAGTCCTAGGGCTGGCATTAGCATAAATACGATCAAAGTATAGCTTCCCATTCTAACCCTAACAAATTTATATTTGATATAGAAAAGACAGTGGAAAAAGAGAATCAAGACAGACAAAGGGAAGTGGCTTGCTTAGAATACACAATAGATTAATGATGGGATAAGTAACATAACACGTCTTCCGCTTTTTGAGTTAGTGACTCATCAGCTCTTGCATGCAGTGCAGTACACTAGAGCAAAGCTTATGAAAAATACTACAGATCAGTTCAGGAAGAATTTTACTCCTCCTGACTCAATTTCTTCTGCATTTTAATACGTCGAGCTACAGAGCATCAGATCCAGAGCTCTGAATTTTTTCAGCTTATAGCAACTGTATAATACATGTGGAGTACAAGAAAGCTCTGGTCTTACAATTTCCTTTTAGTAGTTCCCTGGACAGAACAGAGAACGAATGCAAAATAAATGGGCCAACTCCACATCAACTCCAGATTCTCTCATGCTGTTAAAACCTAGTCTTAAATTTACTGTTTAATTTTTGGCTTCTTTAAAATGCAAGGTGTTTATTTTACAGGACTGTTATATTCTCCTACCAGTCCTAGCAGTTTTGAAGATGAGCAATTGACAATGATGATAAGAATTTCTGTTGTGCAATAATTCTCTCTTTTTGGTATGTCATAGACCAATTAAACAAGAATGCATCATTTTCTGGCAATGTTTTGGATGTTAAATTTGAAAGTTAAAGTGCACTCTGTAGATTGTAGATGCATCTGAGGCACCCTTACGCTGAATTTCAGTAGCAGTTCTGTAAGAATGTCCTACAACAAAGCTACTTCTTGTAATTTGGAGAAAAAACACCTGTGAATTGTCGTTTCCAGTGGAGTTGGCTACACAAGTTCCACAGAAAATTGAGAAGTTTTCAACTTATGAGATCAGGACTTTGCCTGCAGAGTTCTGTTGGGCTGATCTTTAAATGTTGTTATCTATTGACATGGAAATTTTGCATATATTTTGTATGTACAGACATATATATACATATATACTTATATTACACACATATATTATTTTGGATTATTTACATGCTGGATCCATTTGAAGATACAGAAGAATATCCAATGATTTTTTTTCTGTATACACACCAGACATACTATTTTAATTTTAATCATGTGGATTCTGAAGTGAAATGTGCTTCTAGGTTTACCTTAGGCTCTCCCTGGTGACAAATAATATACTCTCCCAAATGTGTTTTGACCCTCATAGGCTAAAGGCCAAACCTTCAAAGAAGGGCTTCTAAAACTCTTCCAAAGGAGGCAGCTTACTACAGTGCCACAACTCATAGTTCAGGTCTGTGTGAACACCTTTGACAGCAGATAATAGCTAAACAAAAACAGAATATGAAAAAGATCCCTGTAAAAGATACATTTAGGATACTCTTTTAAGGAAAATAAAGGAAATGCTCTAAAATAACTTCCCTCACACAATCACATCAAGTTAGAATCAGTTTACAAATTCCACCTGATTCAGCCTGCTCCCCTTCCCACAAAAAAATAATCTCAGGGTACAGAAACCAGTGGTGCTTCTACTTGTGAAGCTTGGTAACGGTGGAGATGTTCCAAGTACAGTCACACAACGTGTGGTTTTCAGACACAGTCACCGAGTAAGAGTGCAAAACGGCAGAACTGATGGCAGAATATACAAAAGTACCGGCTGGGTCTTTAGGGTTCTGCCTCTGAATTAACTGCAAGGTAACGTAATTTTCTGGCACTGTAGGGTGAATGGAGCAAACTACTGTTGTTCGATAATGTTATTCTAATGGCGCCTGCGTATGAGAAGACTAAATATGAGGTGCTAACAATTCATATCAAAAGAACCCTCAAGAAGTATGAATAAGAAGCATGTGCCTGGAATGGACATTGTAAATCATCTACTCCAACCACTTTCTACTGAAAGGGTTGGGTACCTGAACAGAGAGACCTGTTCAGAGATACATTAAGCTATAAAAGGGAATTATTGTTACCCAGCTGAGGAACAAGGCACAGAAAGGTGACTTTCTTGATTCTGAACTTCTGAGAGTGAGTTTAATGTCACAGACACAAAACAATATTTCCTGGTTTTACTATGGTTTGCCAATAACTAAGTTCCAACAGACAAAAATCAACATGGTTTTGCTGTGCTTGGCTAGCACTTCAACAAATTTCTAGAACGAAACAGACATTCAGAAATAAATAATCGTTCTTTTCCTACTGTTTGGAAACAGTAGAAAGAGATGCATTATCACTTAGGCAACAGTTTCTCATTCTGATATTCATGCAAAATTGGATCAGTAACATCTGGAAGACCTTTTGGTTCCGTCTCAGAAGTACCTAATGTTCTCAAGGCCTAAGTCATCATTTAATGCTTGCAAAACTAAGTTTGACAGAGAGATGTCTTGCAGGAACAGATTTTTACATAGAATTAGATAATTTCTACTGTCAGTTAGTATTGCTTTTCTCATGGTACTTCAATGTATTTGGTGTCAGAAAAAGATATATAATTAAAACCGCTAGAGAATTTTAGTTTGTTAAGCCTTAAGAATTGATTCAATAACATTCACATTTTATGTTTAATCTGGTTTGAGTTAGTGTCCAACTATTTAAAAAAAAAAACTTCCAAAAAGAGTTTTCCTGTGATCTTAGTAGCCAAAGCAAATTTAAGCTGAGTGTCTGTAGGTTCCATGGAGAAACCAACATGATCTGTAAGCACATTAAGTTCTTTTAGTTCTGATTTACTTGAACAAAGAGGAATGTTAATTTTCACCTTGTCCTAATGCTGGCTGTAGTAATCCTTTTGCAGAAGATTTTGTTGATGGTGAAAAGAGGATAATAACCTGGAGAGGAAACAGTGGAGGTTTATAGCCATGTTTAATACTGCAGTTGTCTGTAGAATTGTCTTCTACCTTCATTGCAGTTTTCTTCGGACTTGAAAGCCTAGTTCACAAGTAGGCATCCACCATCTCTGTTCACAGTTTAAGGATACAACCTCTTTTTAGGCAGGCCTGAATTTCAGCCCATTAGAAAGCCCAATTTTGTAAGAGTAAGTTTTAGTTCTTACCTGATGCCTCTGCCAGAAACAATCAGAAGAAAGTTGTGGTAACTACTTGACCATTCTAAAATGGCAAAATTCCCTATTTAGCAGGGGGAATGAGCTGAAGTCCTGCTGTGGAAGTTCAGCCGAAGACCTTCTGGCCCGGAACAGAGTAGTGCCACCTGAGACCACTGCAAAAGCCAGCTCCTGAAGACAAGACTTCTGTTTGCCACAAAAGCAGACTGAATATTCTATGTGCTAGCAGGTCATTAAGGGATTATGTGGGAAAGGGGGGATTTGCATGCAGCCAAATGAAGTGAGTATCCTGTTCGTTGCCTGCATCTATTAACTTTTGTTCCTCCATCTATGTCAATTTTCTCAAAGGAGTAAGGACTTTCTGTGTTTAACAAGGACTGTTTTATTTTTTAAAATGCAAGGAGGAAATGTAAACAGAATCCAAGGCTTACTGTTAATCTACATCCTTTAGTTTATTGGCTGAGGAATCAATCCTGAAGCATGTTGAACCTTCTGGCACTGATCCAGACCAGCACTTCAGCACGTCAACTTTAACACACGGGGCTGAGTCCTGCGATTAGAGTTAAGCATGTGTTTATGTGTTTTTCTGGCCTTCAGCCAGGGTGCTCAGCACTTCGCAGGATTACTTCTTCAAAAAGACATGGCAGTATCTGAACTTCAAAGTGAAGTGTGACCTATTGCTCTTAAATCACTTTCCACACATGCTAGATGGTAATACAGACTAGCCAGCTCAGGCCATACCCTCCTCACAGAATCACAGAATCACAGAATGGTAGGGGTTGGAAGGGACCTCTGTGGGTCATCTAGTCCAACTCCCCTGCCAAAGCAGGGTCACCTATAGCAGGCTGTAGAGGACCTTGTCCAGGCAGGTCTTGAATGTCTCTGGAGAAGGAGACTCCACGACCTCCCTGGGCAGCCTGTTCCAGGACTCCGTCACCCTCAGAGGGAAGAAGTTCTTCCTCATGTTCAGACGGAACTTCCTGTGCTTCACTTTGTGCCCATTGCCCCTTGTCCTGTCTCTGGGCACCACTGAAAAGAGTCTGGTCCCATCCTCTTGAC
>Ga0065711_1004592_pt1 | contig 25115 bp, 16 predicted proteins | sample Hoacrofraction12_FD_59098 | JGI IMG/M metagenome (GOLD analysis project Ga0065711, IMG submission 59098) | Hoatzin crop microbial communities from Cojedes, Venezuela - Epithelial fraction 12 v2 (version 2) | ecosystem: Host-associated > Birds > Digestive system > Esophagus > Crop | place...
GACAAGGTCCTGTGCAGCCTGCTGTAGGTGACCCTGCTTCGGCAGGAGGGTTGGACTAGATGACCCACAGAGGTCCCTTCCAACCCCTAACATTCTGTGATTCTGTGATTTTAACTTCTTGTGTTAACTGCTGGTACTACCTGGTGAGCAGATTAAAACTTGTTTGGATATGCACATATGAAACTCTTACAGCAGGTGCAGCAGTGTAGTCCAGTGCTTTGGGTTGGGACCCGTGACTGAATTTCTGTGATTTAATGAGCTACTGTGGGCTGGTTGACAGCAACAAGCATAACTGCACTGAGGTGTATTTTACACACATTTGACTCAGGTGAGAGTACTCATGCAGGATCTCAGATGACACGCTTTAATTTTTGAAGACTTAGTCACTCTGTGCCTATCTGGAGGTCTGTAATCAGAGTTTCAGGTGCGGTATATGGATATTTTGCCCTGTCTTTGCTTCTATTAGATGTCCCTGAGCTCTAGCAACTAACTGTGTGTGCAGCGGGGTAAAGACCCAAACATGTCACCCTATTATAGCTGACAGGCATAAGCTAATTCTTTTGTGCTTTAGCAGTATGGTTGCCTCCTAGTACGCATGGACTGACCAGGAGTTCAAGCAAGGAGACGTTAACTGATGGTATCTCTGGGTAATATAGCTTGTTTCTGTGGTCTTGTGTCTGAGGGTAACTTCTGTTTATAGACTGAAATACCTGGATTTCATATGGTTTTTTGTAAATTTCCCTGCCCTCCCCCGTGCTAAGCACAAGGTACTTCTGAAAAAGCAGGAAGTCTGACAGTGGTGCTGACACAATCACCTACATAAATATATCTCTCTGTCCTGTAAAATTAATATTCAACTTCATATGAAGTGTATTTTAAAGTGATAGTCTGTGTAATATTTCTGTATTGGTTAAATTTTTTGTAGTCTACTTCTAAAGACATCAAAGACCAATCCAATAAACTTATTAACAGGAATTCAGTTAATTACAGCAGTTGACATTGTTTCACTTTCAAGGCTATCTAAAGAAGGTACCATGGAGTAATCTAGGTGGCTAATTAGCTGACCTATTAGCCAGTCTGCAGTAACATCCCCTCATGTGTCCTAGTGTCTGGACCAACAGTGTCACAGCTGACACCAAGGAAAGATCACTGCTATAAAAGCATGCTATACATCTGATGTGGTGTATCCCCATCCTCGAGAGGCAGAGATTGTTGTTGCTTGGGAGTCTTCCACAGCATCACCAGCTCCTTATTCCACTTGTGTGGTTTTGTCATGTGCATTTTTGTTTTGTCCTACCACTGTAGGTGGTACTGATGACAAGTGCATTTATGTAGATGTTTGCATATTGAGGGTCATGTTTGTGGTGTCTCTTGTTCATTGCAACACCTTTGGAACTTTGTTACAGCTGAGGCTTGTCACAGGAGTTGAAGTCTGATGTGGATCATCAGACAGTTGTGCTGTGGACTTGATGCCATGTTGTATACACAGAGAAAGGCTGTTTGTTTCTTCTTTCCATGAGGCTTTTCTTGTATATGCTGAGTCTTGAATGTGGCTTTTCCAGAGATGACTAGGGGAAAATTCAGGACATCTTTTAACAGAAATAATTTGTCTCCATTTCCTGTTTATGCTTTGACAAGTTATTTTTTCTGATTAGGTACTGACCCCAGGAGGGGCAGTAAAAAATGTGGCAATTCTGTATTTTCTGATGAGATTTAACCATTTATAGCCCACTGTTTCCCTGGCTTCCTAATTTTAGATAAAATGGCTTAGTATGTTGGGGTTGCTCTTTTCCTGGCTTGGTCATTAACTCTGAATAACATTAGCAAACTGGCTGCGCTTTTTTGCTTTGTAGATTTGGGTTCAGAGAAACTTTTATTGCACATCATTTTATGTGTTTTGTGCCTTCTTTTATTCAGAGTTACTGGCTACTGCTCTGCTTCAAAGAACTAAGCAGGGGAAAAGGTTAGCCACAAAACTCTTCTGAAACTTGCATGAGAAATGTCATCCGTAAAAGCAACTGCTCTTACTAGTTCATCACGTGGAGCACAGAGGGTGTAGCACAGTATGGGGTTCCAGTCAGGTCACAACATCTGGAGGACTTACAAAAACATCTAGTTTTTTGTAAGGCTGAAGTAAAGCCAAACCGCCATTGGATATGCTAGCTAGAGTTTTGTTGTGGTACAGAGCATCAGCTAATCACTTGACATATGTGAACACAAAAGTGACCGACTGGGCAGTATTTCACAGTGGCTAAACTCGTGGAGGTAGGAACAAGTATTGACTCCAGCCCACCAAATTATAGAAAGAGGGAGCAAGCGTATTACGCTTCCAACTCGGCTTTGGTTTCAGCTCATTACAAGTACGAGTGGTTAGAATGAGCCAAAATACGTGGGTCAGTTGAATTGCAGCCATACCAGATTTAGTGATTGTACTAACTACATGATTTGTAAATTGTTTCTTTCTAATATCCTGCTTATTGTTGCAGTTTTCGCTTTTAGATTTTGATTTAGGATTTGCTACTGTTCCTTTGCTTGGAGGCTTGTTGCCTCTGCTGCTTTTATACTGTTACAGTATTGGATGACAAATTCATCTGCTAAAATGATTTATTACCCCAGCTCACTGGGCAGTAGCAGTGATCACTGAACAGCCAGATTTATCAGTTTATTGCACAGGTATCTTTATGGTCTGTAACAGGTGCTGTGGAATGGGGAGCACTGGAAACATGTTTGTGATTGCAAAAGAAAAAAATCTCAAGGAACAAGGTGCTAGACAAATGAGCAGACAAATGCAGAAGAGGGAAAGCAAAGAAGGGTTTAATTTTCCCGTACTAGAAGACATAAACTAGTGGGATGAACTTAATTGCTAGCTCACAACATGCCTTGTGTTTGATAAATTACTGTTCTGGTGGCTGTGTTTCCACTTGCTGTTCACATTAGCCATCTTTTCCTCTAGTACTGAGGAGGGAAAAAAGAGACTAGTCAGGAGCAATCTCTGTTGAAGGGTCCCGAGGTTTGGAGCTTACTCCTTTCCCTTGGGTTTCCCTGCCCCTCCCTTCTCAGCTCATGTCTTCTATTGGGACAACAGAAGCATCAATAGACTTAGTTTGTACTGGTTTTGATATGGAGAGTGACAAATTGATGCTGATACTTAGTTTTACTTTACACTCCCAATTACAGTGCAGTACCAATATCCAAAGCACAGATTACTTGGATTGCTTGATAAAGTTATTTCATTATTTTTGCCATCTATTCTGTGACCCCTGATTAAGCATTCCTTTCTTGATCCATGTCCCCCACACTCTCCTGCCAAGGTACCTACTTTTATCTCTTGCAGTTCACTCTGAGGAGTAAGTCTTTATGCCCTTTGTCATTTTGATGGAGTTAAGAGGAGGGTTGTCGGGTATTTTTTGGTTCATGTTTGCCTGTATGCTTTTCGTTTGTGTTCTTTCTCCATTTATTTTCCTCTGGCTCAGGTCTTATTGAACTAAATGCTGGAAAATTGATTTTTTAATTAATATGTGAACAATTTCAAGGACAGAATAATTTTTCCTGCAAAAAGCTTTACATCGTCACAGGCTAATTCATAGTACAAAAAATAAATAAACATTGGAAATATGTTTAGTTGTCTTTGAGAAGCCTGTTTGGGCAAATCTGTTGGAAAACAGATTGATATATCTAATATTGGGGTGGATTTTATTTCTTTTTTTTTAAAGTAGATCCATGTGCTATAGCAAAACAGCACATCATCATCTTCCAAATTAACAAACTGAATAAAAAATAATGTCTTTGTTTCTCCGGGTGGATACTTTACACATGAAATCAGTGGGCTGGTGTTTTAATATTGAGTTTCGCGGGGTACTGAGTATCGACAGCTGGCAATGAGTTCACCCAGAGTCACGTGTTCAACAACTCTGAAAGTAAGATCATTATTTCTTCACTCAGACTTGAACTGATGTCAAACAAAGTGAAACATTTAAAATAAATGATTGCCACTGCAGTAGGTGTGGAAAGATTAAATGGCCTAGATCTGGCCCTGTGTGTTTGTATGTGTGGTACTTGTCTTTGTTGTTGTTGACAAAAAGATACCATGTGGAATCTTCCCTCTTTCCTGCAATAAGTCGTGTTAAATGAGCAACACTTTTCAAAGAGATTTTTACTTTCTGAGCCTAAACCAGACATATTCTCAGACGTACACACTAGCTCTTTAAGAATTAAATTTATAAATAAAATAAAAACCCGTACATGGTTTGTCCAGCCTGCAGGCAACCCAGTTGTCAACTAAAAGCTCTTGGAATCTCATGCAGTGAAAATGGCTTTTGTATAGATTATTTCTAATCTCCTTTTTTAATAAAGGTTAAAGAGAACAAATGATAGCGCTATGTCTTCACAGATATTTTGGTAAGGGCAGCAGTGTTCACACAGTATACTGACTCCTTTTTTTACCCTGTTAAATGCTAAGCACACGCAATTACAAGATAAAGTTTGAGCTACATCTCTTGAAGGCATTATTTCTCAAAACCAGAAAGATAAGATAGCCAAGGACAGTAAAAAAGGAGGGAGTAAAAGAGTTACAAAAGGAAATCAAAGCCTTGTGGAATACAGAAGAAAGGAAACTGGTGTTTCCCATGCTTCTCCCCAGTTAGTCAAGGCAAAATCTGAAAAGAAAAATAATTTTCATTCAGCCCTACACGGTAACAGCAGCCAGTTTATTCATGTCACTTTTTAATCATCATCATGATAGAGTCTTTAATTACATGATCACATACTGGGTTCCCCCCCGGATTCTGCGTTGTTCAGTGCACAGAAAAGTTGTGCACACTGAAAGAAGAGAAATTCAATAGTTAGCTTTTTGCTTTTGCTATTCAGTGTGCAGACTCAAGCCTAATTCACTGCATGCTGTGCAAAGTCTGTTCTCAGAATGACATTATTCATTTTTTCCCCTAGGCTTTTTCTAGCCATTGCCTTCTATGTCCACTGTGCAAACATTGTTTTAGTGTTACAGAGCATTTTTTGAAGTGTTGGGGTTCATCTTCATTATAGTGATGTTCAACTTGGACGCACAGGTAAGAAGATAGGTACAGCCACGTATTTTGGATACCCTGCTTGAGATAATTAGGGCCTGTATTTTCTGGGTGTTTAGCATTGGAGGGTATTTTGTGTGTTCAAAGCCCAGCTTTTTGTGACTTCAGTTGCAGCTGTAATTGCTTGTCACAGCAGCAGAGTAGAACCCAGGGGCTCTGGACTGGGTCCCCCAAAATGAAGAATGAGTGTAATTTATGAGCATTTGTAAAAAGCTTGGTTAGAGTGGCTTGCTTCACATCTTAAAGGAGTCCCACGATAGCAGTAGGGACTGAATCCAGTTCTCCACGCAGGATCCAGCTACTTTGACTGTAAGACTGTCATAGGAAAATAACATCATCATCAAAAGTGTTTCCTCCTATCACATGCAGACAAATAATATCATACTTTTAATAAATTAATCATGTCCTTCCTCAAAACTAGATGAATTACACGATGCCTCTTAGAAAGTTGCTGCATAACCTCATTATTTTGGTGACTGAAAATGTTTTTTCTAATTTCCAGCCTGAATTTATTTATGGCGAAAAGTATTTGTATTTGTGTTTGTACCAATAGCGTTCTTTAGACTAAGTAGCTCTCTTCCTCTTTGTGTTTACCTCTATGATATATTTACAGAAAGCAATTATATTTCCTCTTAGCCTTTATTTTGCTAAATTTGAAGAAGGTCTACTGCCTTTTATCAGCTCTTAAAAAAAATCTCTTAGTTGCATAGCAGCCCTTTTCTATGTTTATTTCTGTTTCAATTAAATATAGTTGATGCTAAACTCTATACAGAATTTGAGATAAAGTATTACCAGTGCTATCTGCCGTACAACATAAATATTCACCTTTTGCTATGCCCATATCATACTGCTGGCTTATGGTCATCCTATGATTGATAAAGACAACTAAATCTTTATTCTCTTCTTGGATCAGCCCTCAGCTTTCAGAGAAATGTGTTAGTGGTCTTTAAGTGCGTGTTAATGGAGCTTAAGTGAGTGTATGTGTGTGCTCTCTTCCAATTGCTCTGACAAAGAATTCAGAGGTATTAAAAAGCATTCTCACTGTGCATCTTGGCTGGCCGTGGAGCAGGAGTGCACTGCTCGCTAAATGGAAATGCAGGTTCTCTGTGAAGCTGTCTGTGACCCCATAGTTGGACTATACTGTAATGCCCCTTGAATAGGAGACCAAATTAAGAGTAACAAGGAATCTTCGTTTTGGTTTTACATCTGATTGGAGAGTACAATTTTGGTGAAATAGTGGTTGCTGAAGTGATGGAGTGCTGCTAAAGAAAGCATGTCAACAGCAAATTTCTTCAAGTAGTACATTTCTTACACTTATCTTGATGTTAAGGCAAAGCATTTAAGGTCTGCTATGTGGAAATGGGATGAAGACTGCTGTCAGCTGAACGAAGTGAATAACTGAGGTTGTCATCCTGTAGGTGGACTGAAGGGAAATCTACATTTTCAAAGGGATTCATAGATATTTGCTGTTTACAGAACAAGGATGTCAGTGCAGGTTCTGGAGGGGTTGCAGACTCCCTTCCTCATTCCTTCTGTCATCGTCTTAAATCGAAACCCTCCTGCCTTGAGGAAACAGTAAAGATTGAAGTACAGAGAGCATAAGACCTCATGCTCTTCATTGACATGATACATGGTTAATGTTGCCTTGCATTTTTTTATCTCCTGTTACAAATATATCTTGTTTCATACAGTAAGGAAAGGGCACCCCTGGTTGAGGGGAAAAGTGGCTAACAGTAGCTGTAGGTTAGGACCCCCAGGTGTGGATCCTGATCTGCAACAGACCTTTGGGGTAACTTTCAGGTAATCCTTAGCCTCCTTGTGTCTTGGTTCTTACTTTGAGAAATCAGTGTAATAGCATCTCCTTTCAAAATGCACACAAATATATTCAAAATTCTGAGATGCTCAGTTATTCTAAATCTAGAAACATAAATGTGTACTTTAGTTAGCCTGATTTTCCCACCTAGCTTGGTGTCCTGTCCATGACAGTGGTGGCCCAGGGCTGATGTTCAGGAAAAGGCATGAGAACAAGGCCAGCACATAACTCTGTTTCCCGAATCCTACACTTCCCCTCTGCTCCACTGCCTTTCTGCCCTCTAGATGAAGACAAGGGTATCCTGCCTCAGCGTCTCCATCTTTACATTTTCCAAATAAGATTCTCTTACCTAAGAATTTTTTTTTTAACGGTGGCTCAAGGAGCCACAATGAAGGTAGTGATTATTATTGTTACTAATTATTTTTAATTTCTTGATTTCTGATAGAGAAGACAGAGCAGGAAGAATCCCCTCAGCAGCCTTGGTAACCACATAACTTAATTCCTAGAAAATGACCCAGTGTATTCTCTCAAGGCTTTTAGCTGGTTACGGGAAAAGCCAGATGAGGAAGCAGTCTCTAGTTTCCGTGGCTGGCGGGAACTCAAGCATGCACTTTTCAGGTTTTGGCTGTGTATGTGCTCATTATCGGCTTCTATACCTGGCCACGTGTGGATAGGGAGATAGCACTGAGCCTGGGTTTGGTGGTATAGAATAAATTTGGCAGGAGTTGCCCTGAAGCTTCCCTCTCAGACAGAAACAAAAAGAGAAGGAAGAGCTGAAAAATAGTAGGAAGTCTTTGATGGTACTGGAGAGAAGTGCAAAAATAGCATTTCGTTTCATTTAAAGTAGTGGCCTAGAGACTCACCTGTTTAAAGTCTTGGTCCTCTAGTCCCTTTGGAAAGCTACACCAACTGCTTCTTGTCAGGAAAATCTGCTAGTTTTCTGCATTTATTTTGAGGTATGGCAAGCACTTCATTATCATTTCACTTGTAACCTTAAGGCTCTCTGGAACTGAGGACAGATGCTGTTTCACAGTAAAATCCGTTAAAGAATACCACTTCAAAATGGAGCTTACCTTTCTGAGAGTGGAGATATGTGTGCGTATCTGGTGAAGAAAGGGGTGGAATAAACGCTCACGGAGACATGCCACAGCTAGCAGAGCAAGGAAGAGAAAATGGAGGAGCTTACTGCTAAATATTTAGAAAGAGGAACCTCAAGAAGAATAGAGAGAGTGAGAGGGGGAGGTACATGTGGATGTCTAGAGAAGTGCTGTTTAAAGAGGTTAGCTTTGTACCTGTCCCCTAGAGATGTTGGAGAAAGTTGTTCCTTAAAGACTCAACAGAACACATGAGCAAATCACCAGAGTTTAAGGCAGCAGTACAATACATAACCCATGCCCGTGGAAACTGTGAAAGTTGTAGGGTCCTTTGGGATGGGTTTAGACATCGAAGCTGATGCCTTTGAAAATGATCTTATAAACTGTGCTGTTAAAAGTTGATCAGCTTGTTTGCACGTGTAGGGCAGTGCATACAAATCTTAATGATAGCTATTAGAAGAGAAAAAATATATACCTGGAAGAAAGCTAGGTAACCACTTATACTAAAAGACCTAGAGTAAAATGTTGACTTTTAGCAATTAATGTATTTTGTTTGGTAAGCCAGGATTCTAGGTTCTCAAAAAATGTAGTTTATTTTGTAACTGGCCTAAAATATCTTGTGAAAATTATTTTAAAAAATGTTAGGTTATGGAGATAGATTATTTCTGGGTTTTTTTATTCTAGCCAGATAGAAAAAGGTAATTATAGAAGATTACAGCTGTTTATTAAATTGAATAAGTATGTCATATGAGCCAAATCTGTTTCTGACACTCTTGTTCTCTTAGGCCTGGAGCTCTAATGATATCGTAGCTTAGCTGTGAGGAGACAGGTAAGGATGAGCTAAATCCAGAAAAGGATTTGAGATAATGTCATGCCTGGTTTAAGCTGATCTAAATCCTCATGGAAAGAATGTGGTCTGACACGTCTCTGGTGAGCCTGCGGAGTCAGTCAATTGCCAGATCCAAAAAACCATGCATCACTGTGACTGCTAGTAGTGGAACAAAATAGGGGACTGGAACATCTTTTTTGGTGACAGTGTGTCATTGGGTCACCTGCAGCTGATCACGAAACCATCCCCTTTGGGATATGATTTTGTAGACAGTTATAAGCAACGATGCTGACTTAGGCAATATGTGTGCTCTCTATACCCTTGGTGCCTTCTTCATGTGTTCATGTTACCTCCTCTGTACTGAAAATCAAAGCAGCAAAAAAATGTCACTTTTCACCTGGATAAGCTCCCTTGTCTGGTTGACCGTGCAGCAAGACAGAAGCAAGGAGTAGCAGGGGTAAGGACAATCAACCAGGGAGGGGAAATGACTCCTTACACAGCAGTCCTGCCAAATATGAAACTGTAGCATTTGACGGCCAGGGGAGCATCTGTCCGGGGCCTACCTACTTCTGTGCAGGAGGACACGGAAAGTTTTGTGACTAGCTGTATTGAAAGCTTTGCAACCTAGTAAGCAGCAGACTCATGTTAGTCTTAGCAATTGTAAAGGGGTGAACAGAAAGCTATTAACAGAAACAGAGAGATGAGAAAACGATGGGAACAGGCAGCATTGCAGACTGGAGTGGACAACTGGAGTGTGGAAAATCCAACTGGAAAATTTCTCTGGAGGACTAAATTGTCCCTGAAAAGTTCCCTAACCACAAGGGCACTTCCAAACACTAGGTCTTCTTTCAGTTTATATCTATGGAAGATGTTTCAATTAGCATAAACTAATTACCTGTTTGTAAGCAGACAGACTGGTGCTTATATTCCAGATGTACCATGCTCCAAGATATGGTCAGTTTTGCCTCTTGATAGCACAGGGAATGTCTTATCAACTCACAGAAAGAAACTTGAAGAGCTTGCATAGGAGGAAGAAATACCTTCTGTCAATATGATGGGAAATATGCACACTAGACAAAGAATTGAACCAAAGTTTCTCACAGCCTGCTGGAGTATTACTCTGGTTGTGCAGCCCATGGTGTTTACAGGGTGCCTGAGTGCCTGGCCAGAGGCAGAGAACTGTCTTAGGGCACACAGTACCTGAAAGTAAGGTACTGAGGTACTTAACGTAGCAGTGTTTAAAAGCCAGAACTTAGCCCAGTGCCCCTACAGAACGTCTGCTTTTCCCATTCTCTCCCTCCTGGTTTTCTGCTTACTTTCCCATTGCTTGCTGATTTGATTAATTTTTCTTTTCTGGGAAATTAGGTCTGTACCAACTGGATTTCCCTGTTCTGTTTGTTTATTGAGATGCAAAACCTGAATGTTGAATCCATGAGCCTGTGTTTGTAAATCATGACTTTGTAAAATTGTGTGCACCTAATCCTGGCCCCGTTGAATTCAGTGGGAATTTTAGTTTATGTGTCAACAAGACCGGGTTTTCTTCCCTAGTAATTAGTATGCAGAAAATGAAAATTGCTGCAGAGCTTTACTTTTATAGAACAATTTACTAGCTATTAAATTCCAACCAAAGTATTTATGTCTTCTGAAGGCAAGAAAATATTGTTTATTTCGTGTCATTGCTTAAGCTACATGTTAATAATTATCCATTATGATAATGAAAGGTACAGAATATGCCCATTGCTGAAAAATGGAAGACAGAGAAATGAGATAGGTCAGTGCCAATACAGAGCTTGACACTCCTAGACAAGACATCAGCAAAATTGCAAAAGCAGAGATGTGATAACACTGTAAATACTCCGGTGTATTTATATCTGTTTATTCCTAGTGCACAGATCCTGCATACTTATCTCCATCACTACTAGAGCATCTGAATAGCAGCCTCTGAAACACCAAAAGCAATCAGCTAGCCAAAATCTTCTCCTTTCCTTCTTGGTTCTAGAATGTTTCAAGGATATTTTCCCTTTTCCTTCTCCCACATTATTCATCTGTCTGTATTATAAAGAAAGTGGATATTACAGCAGCTTGAACTTGCTGTACTTGATTGCCAAATAGACGTTTTCTCTCGGATTTGTTTTTTTTCCCCAGATACAGGAGTCAGGGCTGTGTGACCTCGTAACTGTGTCAGATCTATGCCTTTAGCGAGCTATACTGTCCTTTTCTTTTGGTAAAATTATTTGGGGAAGAGAGCATGTGAAAAATGGATACTTAACAGTACACTGGGTCAGATTCTCTGGTATTTTTGTATGAAAGCTCCCCTTCAGTCTGTACCACAAAGATGGTGCATGATTCAAAATGCAGGAGAAAGTCATGGTGTTATACATATATATATGTAGATACATATGCATGCTACGTATTAGAAGCAGCACCTAGTGCTTGCTGTTGGGTAGTACTTTCTTGAAGGGAACCATGCAAAGACCCTTTGTTGGATGATCTTATCTCCTCCTGAACTGCTTGTGAGCTCTGCTTCCTTGAATAGTATGGGTTCCTTAAAAAAGATGACTATAGATAGACAAATCCTGCTGTACCATGTATTAGAAATATTTCACAACACAGGAAAAAAAAAGATGTTTCAAATAGTGTTAGTAATGCTAATAATAGAGAAATCATTCTTGTTTAGAGCTAACTTAAATATGCAAAGTAAATGTGTGTACACAATACCTGCAGATCCCCCAAATTTAGAATTTAATCTATGCTATTATTTTGCATAATGTAGGCTTGTTTCCTCTGTTCTGCATATAAATTAGGCTACTGGATTGGGGGTAAAACAAGCACAGTGTTTCTGCTCTTAGTTTTCTCTGCTTTTTTTAATTCTTATGGAAATATAATTGTGAGAGCATTGTGCTGTCTGAAATTCATAACACCATTATCATGTTATCCTGAACAACATCCTTATCTCTAAATAGGAGAGACATGGATTTGATGGATGGACCACTCGGTGGATAAGGAGTTGGCTGGATGGTTGCATTCAAAGAGTTGCAGTCAACGGATCAGTGTCCCAGTGGAGATCAGTGACGAGTGGTGTTCCTCAGGGGTCAGTGCCGGTGCTGTTTAACATCTTTGTTGGTGACATGGATTGAGTGCACCCTCAGCAAGTTTGCCAATGACACTGAGCTGTGTGGTATGGTTGACATGCTGGAGGGAAGGGATGCCATCCAAAGCGACCTTAACAGCTTGAGAGGTGGACCTGTGCGAACATCATGAAGTTCAACAAGGCCAAATGCAAGGTCCTGCACGTGGATTGGGGCAATCTCAAGCACAAATACGGGCTGGGCGGAAAATGGATTGAGAGCAGCCCTGCCAAGAAGGACTTGGGGGGTGATGGTTGACGAGAAACTCAACGTGACCCAGCAGTGTGCACTTGCAGCCCAGAAAGCCAACGGCGTTCTGGGCTGCATCAAGAGAAGTGTGGCCAGCAGGTTGAGTGAGGTGATTCTGCCCCTCTACTCTGCTCTGGTGAGATCCCACCTGGAGTCCCACGTCCAGCTCTGGAGCCCTCAGTACAGGAAAGACATTGGCCTTTTGGAGTGGGTTCAGAGGAGGGCCACAAAAATGATCTGAGAGCTGGAACACCTCTGCTGTGAGGAAAGGCTGAGAGAATTGGGGCTGTTGAGCCTGGAGAAGAGAAGGCTGTGGGGAGACCTTACAGCAGCCTTCCAGTACCTGAAGGGGACCTACAAGAGAGCTGGAGAGGGACTTTTTGTCATGTCCTGTACTGATAGTACAAGGGGTGATGGCTTTAAACTAACAGAGAGTAGATACAGATTAGTTATAAGAAAGACATTCTTCCCTATGAGTGTGGTGAGGCACTGCCACAGGTTGCCCAGAGAAGCTGTGGCTGCCCCCTCCCTGGCAGTGTTCAAGGCCAGGTTGGATGAGGCTTTGAGCAGCCTGGTCTAGTGGAAGGTATCCCTTGGCCATGGCAGGGGAGTTGGAACTAGATGGTCTTCAACGTCCCTTCCAACTCAAACCATTCTATGATTCTGTAAGTGAGTGGGAAACAGGGTGTAGCAAAACAGCCCGAATGCCGTAAGCACATCATGTTGTGCCTGGGCTAATGGTAGGTCTCTGCCTGGAGTTATGAAAGTGTGTGCCAACAGCTCTGAGAATGGCATGTACTTGCTGAAACATGGTGCCTCCGGGAATGAAGAGCAAACGCTGCCATACCCACTGCTACTTCAATCAGATGCTTGAATGGAGCAGGTGGTAGTGATACTCCTCTCAAAGACTTCACGTTATGAAATAACGTTTTTTTTTTTGAAGTCCTCTTCTGCATGCAGAAACAGTTGTCTCGGCAAAGCGGTCACTGCACTATGGTGGGACAGTCCATTGGCAATATTTTAAGACCATATTGTCAATAAAGTTTTCATATAGGCAAGCCACAGACCCAGTCTCAGAATATGTAAACCAGGGCTGCTTGTGTCTACAGATTTTGAAAGTGCCTGAGTAGATAAGCAGGAAAACACTGAGAGACCCAGCCGTGATGTTCATTCAGAAAATTTTTACAAATATATTGGATAGTAGTGATGCCCACAGTTAAGGAAGGCTAATGCTTTCCAAGGTGGAATTCCATTTTCAGCCGCTTATAACTTAGCCAAACTTATGTCAGCAATGGAATATTTCAGGCTGAGTGTCTGCCTCGGGCTGTTTGTGTGTACGTGTTTGCTGCGTGCAAATTTCAGATAACATGATTCAGTCATTTTCTGTAACAAGGTTAGGGAAAAGTGCATTGCTTTTACGCTTGTTAAAGAAAAATAATAAATATGTAAATATTTCACAAGTTGCGGCACTTCGATACTTTAACAGGGTAGGTACTTGGCATTTGGCAGAGAAAACTGACCATGCTCCAGAGATGCGCCTTATACTGTGACTATAAAAGTTCATAAAAATGTGGGTGATTATAAGCCTTCCAGATGTTCTGGACAGAAGAAATTATATCTGATAATGAGGGATGGTATCGTAATGTGTGCTCTTGAAGGGGCTGAACTGGCAACACTAACAGACATTTTCAGTGACCTGGATGCAATGTGTGAAGAGATCACTGGAAGGATGATACTGATTCCGAGACATCTTAGTTGCTTTTTTTCTGTTTTCCTAGCAGAGATTAGTTCATGAGTTTTTGGGTGAAGCATGCTTTAGGGACATGTTCCTTTAGCTGATTCAGCTCAGAGAGACATGGAAGAATCGCCTCTGGAAAAGGTAAAAAGACACTACCTAAACAAGTTCTGAAGTATAGATGTGAATATGGCCATCATAGTCCTTTATTTCTCTTGAGTTATGTTGAAAAACTACATGGAGCATATACTTGCTGTTTCTAAGAAATAGACTTGAACATTGATGTAGAATTGTAGCACGGTGAGCAGAGCAGATCTTGTTCCTGTATTAGTTATGATAAGACACTGTTCTTGCAGTAGAAATCTGTTTTTAGCTTCTCTTTTATTTCTTTCTGCCCTCTTCCTCATGTACTGTTTGCTCCTTGCTATCTTCCTTTCTGTGCATCAGTTTCTCTACCTGCTTCCTTTTCCTTCCTTCTCTGGCTCAGTGGAACTTTGTGTGCACCACTTGCATCTCACATTTCCCCAGCGTGGGCTCCTTTCAGCAAGCTCTCTGCAAATGGACGGCAGAGCTTGTACTTTGTAAACTGCAGTTTGTAAAACACAGAGGCTGAAAAAAAAAACATTTGAGAGAGGCCACTTAAGGCACAAGGTAAAATATGAACCACTTCTGCCCAGGAACATGTGCACTTGCTACTACCTCCCTGAGTGTTGGCAGTCAGCCTATTCATGATTGTTGCTAGGCTCAGTTGACACTATTATTTTTTGCCTTCCTGATATAGCAAAAGGGTGAGAAAAATACTCCTAAGTTAGAGAAACAGAAGTAAATTCCATTATAGTTTCTTTTAACCCTTAGAAAAAATGATGTAAGAGAGTGCCCTCATTTCCTTACAGCGTGCCAAGCCTCATCAGAGAGAAGGCAGCTGAGGATCTAACAAGGAGACACCATGATGTTCCTGATAAAATACACGTCAAGCAAGGACTAGTGATGTGGCACATTGAGCACTACAAACTATGGGCAATCAGAGCCAATAATCCATCACAGTATGAACCTTAAGCTCACTTGAGGCCTTAGTGAGAATTTAGCTTATTGTGTTGTGTCAGAAATCCATGGGCACTGCTCTGCGCCTATTCAGGCTACTCTCTGGTAGCAGTCGTTTCTGAAATAATGTTTGACTGCAAAAGACAGGGTCATTGTGAATGGTATAGTCTGGTATTAAAAAAGAAAAATGTGCTTTGTAGAGAAGAACAATTATTTTCTCTAACTGGAGCAGGAGGTTCTCTGCATCCACCAGCCAGGTGCCTCTTCGTTTTTCCAATGTAAATAGCTGAGGTAAGGTGCCAAACAGGATATGAGAAGATGTGTCTGGCAGGCATAAAGAGAACCCCAAAAGGCATTATGGGGAAGACAGAGACACTAATAGGGAGACACAGGTTTGGCCCTGCTAGGTGCAACTGCAGTAGCGCATGTACCAAGAAGTTCAAGTGCTGCTAGCATCAAATGGCTTTTTGTAAGACCATCAGCTTGTATAGCTGGGGACCTTCTGCCATATTTGTAGTACTTCTTGTTGTAAAGGTGTTTAATAATAATTCCACATTATTTTCGTATTCCTGCTTGGAATTTACTAAGACTGTAACTTTCTAGAGTTAAATCTGAATTAGCGGCTCTTAGATTCTTAAGAAGAGTGTTTTTTGATATAAAGGTTTAGGCATGATACTTGTAGCTTCTGGTCAATTCATCAGCATAATTTGTCACCCTGTCATGCCTAGAAACTTGCTTAGAGTGAGGTCCTCTAGCTGACTTGTGAATTTAATTGAAAAATATGACAATGAATTTATTTTGCTGTTCAATCAACAAAAAATTCTTGACAAAAGAATAAACCTACTGCCATTTTTTGTTTTGGTTGAAGATATGAATATTCAAAATGTTTTTTCTGTTATAAATATTTTTTTGCAGCACGAGGCATGAGAGAAGGAATTTTTAAAGCACTTGCATTCAAAATTGCAGGAAAACAGGCTGGCATTTTTAATCCACAAGACCACCCACCTGCTTTCTAACTGCTGCTGTTTAGTGTTGTTTTTCTTGATGAATATTTAACATGCAGACTCTCAAAAAAAATCTCTTCCTCTCTGAATTTCTGGAAGTATTGGTTCTTGGTGTTTGTGATGTTATGGTTGGACTGGTGTGCCAGGTACTTTCCTAGAAGACTGAGGTTGAGCAGGTGTAAATTTCCAGTGTAAACCCAGCCAAAACATTAATAAAATGTTTCTAGTGATCTTTGTTACAAACAACCAAGACCCAGTAAAACTCAGATTGTTTTGTCTTTTGATGTACCTGTAAGAAAAGATAAAAGTAAACTGCCATAAACTTTTTAAAAGAAAAAGGTACATATGAAAATATGAGACAACTCATATAATTCTTTTACTGTGTAAAAATATATTTATTTAGATAACCTTATTTGCTTTTTATCCTCCTAATTCTATCCTTGAGACCTAGTTATTCTGGAGTCTTTTTTAAAAAGTATCTTAGCGGTAATGTTGCTTTTTTGGCATTATAGTTGATCTGCCCTTCTTTGTTCATCCATCACAAAAGGCTAGAAAATAACAACATACGCTTGTTGTATCCTCTTTTGGTACTTACCTTGAAATTCAGTTTGGCATCTAGGGTCTCCACAGAATCTTAACAAAGTATTTCCTTCAATGAAAAACTTCAGATGAGAGTGGAGCGAACCATTAATTTTTGAAGTCTTCTCTTCCCTTTAACCTTGTTTGTTCTTTTGTCTGTCTTCAACAGATGGCTGGATGACTGGCATGCTCCAACAATGTTCAGTGCTCGTTAGTACCATGTAATTTAGAGTGTTGTTTCCATCTTTCCTGCTCTTTTTTCTTCCTTCATTTGTCAACCTATGCATTCATATGTTTAGCAAGGCAGTGACAGTGATGTAGGTTTAACACCTGACTTAATTATTTTCTCCTGAAATCCTGCTTGATGGCGAGGAGAAAAAACTCACCTCTGACATACAAGGTGATGAATGAAATATTAACCTCAGTAACTACTTTTCTGAGCAACTTTCAGAAGCATGAACTATTTGATTGTACCCATCAGCTGCAAAGATTGGTGCATACACTTAGAAATTCAACTCAGCCTTCTTTTCACAATGTTTAAAGAAATGCTGATTACAATGTGTGCAGGGTTTCATAAAGTTAAATGGATTTATTTAAACAATGCAAAACAAAGCTATTTCTGAAATTAAATTATAAGTTTATTGATGCTACTCCAGATCTCCATATTGCTGGATCTGCTACTAAAGCAGAGTACATACTCTGCTTTCCCTCGTGGCCGCATATTGGCAGATCTGATGAGTGCTGTATTGGCAGCTTCCAACACAGCAGAATGAATGTCTTTCAGAACATGCTAGTAATCTTTAGAGAGGAAATGTATACTGAGAAATGGATTTTATGCAAAAATTTGAAGAAAATTCCCCTGTAATACCTGTTTTTGTTTCACTGATATCTGTGGAAGTATTTAAACTGATATTGGTGAAATTTGAATCAAGCCTTATGTTGACAGTATATTTATACCTCTTCCAAAGGGTTCCCTGAAATGTGTTCTCAGAGATGGGATCGAAATCTGACCCACTGTTGCCCTGACTCTACTGTTGATGAGCTCGATGTTGAAATTCCTGTTGACTCCAATAGGGTAAGAGAAGGACAGTGTTCATCAGATTTTTCCTAATTCAGCTGATAGCATACAACAGTGTGGCAAGCAAGGAACAAAATATAACCTTTGAAAAGCAAGGAAATACAACTTAGTGACTACATGAGAGTTTTACCTTAACTGCTCTGAACCCAAATGAAGAGCTTGTGTTTCTCTCTTTTTTCTTCTTTTTTTTTTTTTAAAGAGAACATTTCAGTGTTATTCTTCAGTATATTATGTTCTGTAATCTTCTCTGAGAGATTGTAAAATACCTTGCACCTCTGTTCCTAAATTATTGGCAGAAGACTTTTGTCAGAAAATCACTGTCTTTGAACCTTCATATTTAATTTGTGCTTTACTCATTAGGTTATGAAAGCAAGAAAGGTCTGACTGCAAATCTTTAATTAATTAATCATAGCAAATTCTCCAACTGTGTGAAACATGATTCATGTCTGCTCTTGACTACTATCCGTAGCATTTTAGATTTGATTTTTATAAATTACCTGTGCCACCACTGTAGTGTAAATGGATGCGCAATGGATTGTAATTACCAGGAAACTCAATGATGTCAAAATGAAATCAGTTCATTGGGAAAGAGTTATAGTCACAAACACTGCATTATTTAATACAGTGACTTTTAAAGAAAAGATTTTTCTTTTCTTAAAATAGAACAGCTGTATTTTCTTCTTAATGCAGATCATTGTCAGAGTCTTTTCTTTGCACAGGAGAGAATTAATGGTTTCTTGTGTCACAGGTATCTTTAGAAAAAACACAGATTGTAATAAATGTTACTATATTAGAAACCAAAGAAGAATTTATGTAGAAATAAATAAATATGCTTTACGTCTTGTTCAGTGACCAAATGAAGTAGCAATTTTGCAAGAATTCATTGATAATGTCACTCAAGTGATTTGGGGTCTGGAATCTACTAAAATGTCTTATATTCAGTAATCGTACATGTAACTAAAGAAGGCAAGCATTGAAAAAGTGAAAAAGTAGTATTTGTAAAATGTCAAGTGAGTTGCAGTTAGTGCAGATTGCACTTGGCATGTTGATATGAAATAATAAATATAAAAATCAGTAAAACTGTATGTATAAATCAATGAGAATAAAAACATTGACTTGAGCTTACATAACACTTCCTCCCTACACACATTTTAAACTAGGATTTCCATATGAATGGAAAAACTTCTTTTTGTGGGCAAGTTTGTGTTTGAGTAAGTTACTTCAGCCAGAAGGATTGCTAGAGTACCTGGATTCTCTCAGTGTTTTAACCAGAATTGAGAATAAATCTGCTAGCTTCCTCTAAGTCCTGTGATGGCTGGATCAGTAAATGGATCTAGTGGTTGGCAGGTAGTACTTTCTGTTAAGAAAAGTCTTCAGTTCCCGTAGGGGTTAACTGTTGCATATATTATCATGCCATTTGACCTGGAGTAGATTAGATGACTCAATATCCATTAAAAACTAGGGGTCAGCAAAGACATCCTATAAGATTTAACCCCACTTGGTTCTAAACTGCTTTCTCCGATGTGTCAGATATTTACTGAGAGACAGCGTTCAGGACTTAGAGAGGAGTGAAATCTCAAAACCAAAAATTATTATAATAGACTGTGAATTGTGATGGCACCTGGTGGAGTGTTATTTCAGTGTAGTAGGTAATATGTTTCTATGTGTTCGTGAAATGTTTTGGGAGGAATTAACGAAAAAACTCACTAAAAATTAGAAAATAATAAATGACAGGAGTTCTGGATTCCTCTTATCCTTGCTGTAGTTTCTTTCAGCACAAGAAATTCCACAGAGTGCTTTCATGGAGTTATGCAATAATTCAGGCTGGATAGGACCTCTGGAGGATATTTGTTCTGAATCCCTGCTCAAAGCAGGGCCAGTGCAGCTCAGATTGCTCAGGAATTTGTTTGGTTGGGTTTTGAACATCTCCAAGCGTGGAGATTCTACAACTTCATTGTGCACATTTTCCTAATGTCTGACTGCTCTCATGGTGAAATCTTTTTCCCAGCATTGGAAAGCTACCATGCTGCAGCTTGTGCCCATTGTCTCTCCCTTTTAAATTTGCTGTAATTCAAGAAATCTGAATCATAATGGAATGATGAGCACGTGGCAGCTTGACCTCTGGTGACAGCATTGGACACATCAGCCACAATGAAATATTGGCCATATTACTTATGGCAAATATTTATTAATACACCAGTTGTATATATTACAGCCTTGATGACCTCTTTAACCACCTCAGTAACAATACTGAGTACTATGTTTCAGCTGGATGGTTCCAAGGTTGTCACAAAGAGTGGCCCCAGTGGATGACAGGCTTAGCAAAGGATGCATTATCTTGTACAGTCTTAAACTCACATATGTTTAGAAATGGGGCAGGGTACCATAAAAGAAAAGTGGTGTCTGAAGGTGTGATTCTTGACAAAGATTTTTCTTCCAAATGTAAATTATGTTTGAGCGCAGAGGCTTGTTGGTTCAAAACAATTTACACTTGTATCTGTGGTAATCCCACAATGGAGACAAGGTCATGTGTAGAGTATGTATTAGTCATTAGGAGATATTACAATTATGCCATAGCTAAATATAAACCCAAGGTTGATTAGAGTTAAGGTTAGTCTCAGAATAAACCCACCAAATGCAAAGAAATCTCTCTCCTGCCTCCAGCAGATATTCAGACTGTCCTGCAGGGAACAGAAGTAGTGTGTTGAAGGTTGTGGCAAGTGAGGAGTATTCATTCTCAAAACCCTTGTATGACTGATCTTCTGAGGCTTCTTCATAGTTGTGGGAGATAAAGTGGGAGAAAGGCTTATAGTAGACGAAGATTCCCAATCCCTTCCACTTGGGATAGCAATCATGAGAGGAAATAAGCCCCATTAAACTCCACCTCAAATGAGATTTACAAAAATACTGAAATACATGTTGATCAATTGTTTTTTTTCCAAATTTACTTAACTGTAGGCCAGTCTCTGGATAGTGTTGTTCTGGAAAGGAGACAATGACTGACTGAGTCCCTTGTGCGTGCGAGGGCAGGTGATTCTTAATTGTGTCAAAGCCACAAGTGTTTTCTTAGTGGAGTAATGGAGGTATTGATATGGATTTATAAACATCTCCTCTTGTTTGGTCTTTATTCAGGCTCCTTGTAAAACTCAGGTAAGACAAACAGGGAAAAAAAAAATCAATGCAAAACTCCAAAGGTAAATATGGATTTGTTTGATCTGAAAATCTATGTGGCTGTGAAGAGCCAAAACTGTTCAAATTTGAAGCAGGAACTCAGTCCAAACTTCTTTTTTAGTTTAGCCCAGTTTTTTGAATGTTTTCGTAAGCTTTATCTGTATTTCCAGTTTAAAATTAAACTAGGCATCATGAAGGCAACACAAGTTTATTTGGGGCTTTCTCTGCAGAAGTTTTACGCAGCCTCAGTCAGTCACAATCTATACACTAATGACTGTACACCCCTTTGGCTTGTTTGTTTACTCCTTTCAGCTGGAAGCTAGCAAAACACATGCTGGCTTTCTGCTTTTAGTTATACAACAGACAGCTGTCAATCTCTGTCTAATGCTGTCACTACTTTCGTATTCCCTAGTGATGAACAGCTGTGTCTAGGTATATGAGCAAAAATAACTGGTACGCATTTTGTTGTCTATGCAGTACTTTCATGAGCTCTCTGTCCATAACTTTTATTGGTTCCTCTGTCATTCTAACTGGGTGCCAGTCAATTTCTAGCACAGAATTCCCAAACTGCACAAAACATTCTGTTCTTAGCATATGGACATTCAATGAACCCAACTCAGTTTCTTTCCAAGTAGTTCAAAAGTCTTGTGTTTGCTTTGTTTTAAGGCATGAAGGAGCAGATTCAGGGTGATTATCCTGGCTCAGCTGCAGAGCAATAACTGCTTAGGCTTTTTGACTGTTTGGACTTGCTTTCCCGAAAGTAATTTTTGGTGAAAGTTACTTCTTTTATTTGTTGTTTGTTTGTTTGTTTAAAGTGATTGGAGTTGCTGCTAACACGGGGTTTAATCTAGAATGATACTCCACAGTGGGTTGGCCCAAACTTGCTGATGAATGAGCTTTTTTTTGAGAAACCTGTTTTTGACAGTGAAGGTGCACAAGTATCAATTTATTAAACTGCCACCTGAAAAAAGCAAAGTGATTCAAATCAGAATAATTTGGTTATGCTTTCGTATATTTTGTTTTTGGGTTCCTATATAGGAAACTATCTCAACTTTTCAATTTTAATATATACCTGTGTATGTACGTGTATCTGTGGTTTTTAATGCGTATTTTATATCAGATTGATATTTTTGACAGCATTAAGCCAAAATGTCTAAGAAAATTTCTTTAATGTTTTAAAATCAAATCAGTTTGTATGCATGAAGTAACAATGTTTTCTAGGTTTAAGAAAATATCTCCAATTTGCATGAATATGTGTTTTCGTTATCTGCCAAGCTTTATTCAGTACAGGGGTCACTTTGTCCTTCTTCCTCCTTCCCAGGCTAATTCTCCACTTGCTCAGCAGCTCCATTTTCAAAGAGCTTAGTGACAGGAGGTAAGGCAGGAATTTATGCTCCTTCATGGGATTAGATTCACAGGAAGGAAGTAGGCACCAACAATATATAAGCCTGGATGTTTTGCCATTGCTGAGACTTTAATATTCTTTGTTCTGCAAGGGAGAATATGTGTATTTCTGTGTGCATCAAAGCAGCAGCTGCTACAGGTATAGCAAATCTTCCAGACGGTGGGGGAGGATTCCTCCCATCTGTGCACCTCCTTAGTGCCAACCCCAGTTATCTAAGCCTGGTGCAGGGGTGTTGAATTTAGCTATAGTATAATGGGGCTAAGTCAGTCCCATGCAGGATGAGTTTATTCCCTTAAAGCTGAGATGTGCATAGTGTATTCATTCACCTATAGAGAACCATGTGTGGATCTGAGCATGCACATTGTGTGCAAGTCAATCTATGGCAAAACACTTAAACTGTGCACTGGTACTTCAGACCAGTATTCCATGAGCAGGCACCATAAAAATCACTGTCAAGTATGCTGTGCTTGAAATTCAACCACCCAACCATGAAAATGCTGTTCTTTTAGCCTTTCCGTGTTCTAGGAGACACAGCAGATATCCATGTGTTGCTGTATCCAACAGTGAATGCTGGACTTGAGCATTACTGGGCTCTTTTTAAGCTTATTGCTGAGCTAATCCACCACATCATGATATATTTTTTCTTTGTGGATTGTCTGGGTAGGAACTGTGTCTGTTTTATTGCATCTTTCCTATGGGGAGAGAGCAGTGAGCGAATGGAAAAGCCACTATACTTGTGTGGATGGGTGCTTTGGTCATGAATTTCTGCTTATAGATAGTTAGTTTTAAATTAATGTAATTGCTCTTGTTGAAAATTAAGTTCTTCTCCCTCCTGTTTTTCTACTTAATTTTGAAGTTGGACTACAGTAAAGATCGGCCAGCCTCAGTGACAGACCAGTAGCGGTTTTGTAGAGAGCAATTAAAAGATTTTGATGAGATTACTTTAGCAAAAAAGTAAAGGCCAGTTGGCCAGACACTGTGAGAAACAGCCCTGGAGAGCTGTTAACTGGTGCTGACAGATGGCTCCCAAGTTCCTTGGTGCTCTTAGTGAGAAGCTCTGAATTATGTCCCTGGTAGATGCGTCCTTATTAGATTAGGGTAGTGAAACAGACGTCCTGTTTCCCCCTTCACGCTCTCTCTACTTCCCTGGCATATCTCCGATGTCAAGTTGGATGCATGGACTGACCTGCTCCACAGTTACTTCTATGCCAAGCCCTGCTGCTTTTCATCATCCTCAGCAATTCAATGGAGCATGATCTCATAAGAGAATGCTGGTGTGTGTTTTAATTTTATTTCTGGTTTCTTTATCACAGAACAACTACATAAGAGATGTTCTTCACTTGCATTGTCAGGCTGAAATTAAGGGCTTACATTACGGAAACACCATGAGGGAATAAATAGGCAGAAACTGTCTGAACAAAATAGAAGGAAACAAAAACCAAAATACTAATTCACATATTATCTTTAACTGAGAACTATAAACCACGTTAAAATAAATAAAGAAAGATTCAATTAACTATGATTAATTATGTTGCTGTTCATTAGTCCTGCTTGTCTTTTTCCTCAGTCTAGTCCAGGAAATGATTCCAAATTAATTCCTGGTCAGCCATGCGGTTCCTGGCAGAGTAAACATCCAATTTTTTTAGGCAGACAAGTGGTGATATATCTCAGATCTGCAAAGATCTTTTTCAGCAGTACTGGCAAGTTCATAGACATGTAGAACTACAAGTATTGCAAAGCAAACTTTTGTCTCTAGATAAAATCTTACAGATCTGCTGACCATGAAGTTACTTTGCGAACGTGTCCAAGAGCATTGCAGTGGAAGAAACAAGTTACCAAGATACACAGCTGGGACAGAGGGTGGTTGGAGGCAGAAGATATTTAGTAATTACCTACCTTACCAATTTAAAGACAATTGAAAATCTACTGTGGTAGAAACACCACTCTGTCTTCTGTGACTACACAATCAGGTAAGAGGCAGATGAGAGAGGTTGGTAGTACAGCTTTCAGTGTAGGCTTGAACACATGCCTAGAATAAAGCTGCTTTCCTGTATGGAGAAGTAATGGGGTCTATATCACTGAATTGCTGAATAATTGAGGTTGGAAGGGACCTCTGGGGGTCATTTTGTGCTAGTCTCCTTTTCAAGCAGGACCCCACCTAGAGCTGGTTGCCCAGGGCCAAGTCCAGACAGCTTTTGAATACCTCCAGGAAGGGAGATTCTGCAATGTTTCTGGACAATCTGTGCCAGTGCTTGGTCACCCTCACAGGAAAAAAGGTGTTTCATGATGTTCAGAGGGAACCTACTGTGTTCCAGTTTGTGCCCATCACCTCTCATTCTCTCACTGGGCACCACTGAAAAAAGCCTGACTTCATCTTATTTGCACCCTCCCTTCAGGTGTTTGTACACGTTGCTGAAGTCCCCCCAAGCCTTCTTTTCTCCAGGCTGAACAGTCCTAGCTCTCTCAACCTTTCCTCACAGGAGAGATGCTCCAGAACCTTAATTGTCTTGATGGTCCTTTGCTGGACTCACTCTAGTAGCACTATCTCTCTCTTGTACTGGACAGCCTAGAACTGGACACAGTACTACAGGGGTGGCCTTACAGATGCTGAGTAGAGAGGAAGGATCATGTGCCTCAACCTGATTGCAATACTTTGCTTAAGGCAGCCCAGGATACCACAACCTTCTCTGCTGCAAGGGCACATCACTGGCTCATAGAATCACAGAATCACAGAATGGCAGGGGTTGGAAGGGACCTCTCTGGGTCATCTAGTCCAACCCTCCTGCTGAAGCAGGATCACCTACAGTAGGCTGTAGAGGACCTTGTCCAGGCGGGTCTTGAATATCTCCAGAGAAGGAGACTCCACCACCTCCCTGGGCAGCCTGTTCCAGTGCTCCGTCACCCTCAG
>Ga0065711_1033637_pt1 | contig 25115 bp, 6 predicted proteins | sample Hoacrofraction12_FD_59098 | JGI IMG/M metagenome (GOLD analysis project Ga0065711, IMG submission 59098) | Hoatzin crop microbial communities from Cojedes, Venezuela - Epithelial fraction 12 v2 (version 2) | ecosystem: Host-associated > Birds > Digestive system > Esophagus > Crop | place...
CTGCAGGAAGGGGCACAGCCGGGGGGTGGGGGCTGACCCCACCTGGCCAAACAGAGCCCGGTATTCCATACCATGTGCCGTCACACTGGGTTCCAGTGGGGGGGGCGGCGCGGCGGGAACTCACTCGCGGCTTGGGGGGGCGCAGCGCCTGTCCTGTTTCAGGAGAGCGGCTGTCTGGGTTGTACGGTTCGTTGTTGTGTTTTCTCCTTATTTGTATCGTTGTTGTTCCTGTTTTCCCTCTGTTTGATGTTCTGTTAAACTGCCCTTATCCCGACCCACCAGTTTCTGCCTCTTTCTTTTCATTCTCCTCTGCACGCCGGTGGGGGGAGGGGCGGCCGCGTGGCGCTTTTGTTGCCGGCGGCAGCCGAAACCGAAACATTAGTCTGTTTAAACTTAGTACTGCAGATCTTAAGCTTTTGACATTTTTACGCTTTCTTCCTATGTCACAGAGTCTAACCCTTGCATACGCATTATCCAACATAGAAATAGAAAAACATAAATCCAGTATTCTATTCAAATTCTTACACACCATCTTATTTCCTTTTTTATTGTAATATATTTTTAAAATTTTCATTTTAAATTTTCATTTTAAGAAGGATGAAAATGATGATTCATGGTTTAAAACCACAATGAAATAAAACAATAAAAACTCATTTACAATTGGTCAATATTAAGTGATGTCTTTAAAAAAGAGGGAAGAGAAATAGCAGAAATGGACATTTCTTATATTTTAAATATCTTAACCTTTTTCTATAATCTTGTTTCAGTAAAAACATTCTACTGTTGGTATTTAGCATTGAAGAATCCCTTCTGCAATCTTTACTGTTTTGTTGTTGTAAAGTGCATCTTTTACCAGCTGTGATGTGCATCTACCTGCAACTATTGTCCTATCACATTTCTTTCACAAATGTGTATTGTGATTTAAGACGATATCTCATTTATAAATGTACTCTAAGACATTTCAGTAGGAGCCCTTAGATAAGACCCTACAGTCAGAGATTCTGAATCTCTTGTACCTGCTAATTATGAGAATTATGAAGTCACAAAGACAGTGGATAAGGTGAAAGCAGAATGGTTTTATTCACCAAATCCCATGATGATACCAATTTATGCAACTCGTAGGAGATCAGTTTAAAGTAGATAAAATACCTTTTTATATAGCAGTCTGAATTTCTGGAACTTGCTGCCACAGGGATTGTGAAGATAGGCATTGCTAGCAGGTTCAGAAACAGTTTAGAGAATTTAAGGAGATCCTTATAAGGACAACAAAAGGGCTAAGTAGGGCTCCACTGCTTAATATTTAGGATACTGGGGAATTCTGGGTGGAATGGCCCTCAACAGTGGTGAGGCATATACTCTTTCCCAAAGTAGCATCTTGTACTGTTTCCATCAGACCGAATACTGGGCTAGGAGAAGGTTCACTGGTCTGACCCAGCAGAGTGTTTTATTTCTTCACAAACACGGCACTCTAGGATCTTTTCTGAATGCATGAGATCTACACTCAGCTACATCCTTCATGTTAGTTTCAGGGAAGACCAATGGCAGTCGTTCTCTCCAGCCTTGCTTGCAGTGCCGGATGGTCTGAGACAGTAACTTACATTAGGTTGTCCTATATGATGCTGATCATTTCACAGCATCTGGAAGCATTAGGGATACATGGTGACAAATGAAAGCCAAACATGAACTGCCACACCTGCAAGTGTTTAGATATGTTCCAGGGGCTTTGTTTCAAACTGCTTCCGCTTCCTTATTCATGACCTCAAAGCCTTAATCCTTTGTGAGTGTAGGGCCACTTTGGATACTAAACACATTTTAGCCGCAATTTTATGCCTTCAGAAAAACACAGAGACTGTCACTGGCTTATGCTTACTCACACAAACTTATATCACAGTAGCGACAATTTGTGCTGGAGAAGATAAAACTGTGTACTTCTCTGTGCCCACAGATTGCTATGGTTACACTGCTGAGAACATAGCTTTTGGTGTGTATAACTACTTTGTACATTGTGTGTACCTCCCACGCAGATTTGAAGCCTTCCTTGTGACCTTGTGATCTTAAGCTATCTGTATGCCAGTGAGTCCTCCAGCACAAGTTTGAGGAAGAGAATGGCCCCAGGGGACAGCTGAGGACTATGCCAGGTTCCAGCGACACTTGAGCAGTGCCCTGCTTCTCCTGGGAGTGATATGGAAACCTCTGTGACAGCTTTACACAGAGGTGAGTCTTCTGTGACTACGTGGGAAGTGTCACATCCAAGTAACACACTTCTCTTGGGTCATAATGTAGGATAACTGATCACTTATTTTTAAAGCACAGATTTTTTATGTGCAGAAAATATTATAGTCCTTGTTAACAGAAGCAACACAGTTTACTCAGTTTTGCTCTCATAGTACAAAAATATGCCACTCGATTTGAAAACGTCTAAAACATGCAGTGCCAATTTTCAGATAAGTTCTACTTAATATAGTTTCCTATATAGTTTTGATGTCAGTGTTTCATCCATTTTCCTTGAACTTTTCCTGTCTGTGGGAAAGACTGGCAAAAAAAGGACAGACTACCAGTGAATTTTTTTCTGGTTGTACATCTTCCTCTGCACACCTTTTGCACTTGGAATTTCATTCCTGATAACAACAAACTGCTTCATTCAAATTTATTGTAGTGGGAAAGAAACAGTAAAAATTTTTAATCAGCTCGTCAATAAACTAGCAGATACTGTGCAGCAAAATTTTTCAGTGGTTTAATGCAGTTGCTTTGTCTCTGAATAAGATAAGAAGGTAACAACATTATGAAATACTAATGTAATCACAGTAAAGGTTGTAAAAAATTAAGTATGACTTCTGTTTTCATTAGCTTATACAACATAACATTGAGGACAGCTTATTAATGCTAGTATTTTTAAAGATGTGGAGGCTTATTCATCTTATTACTAGGGTGTTCAGTGTGATGCAAATACCCATTTTCATTTGTTTTTCCTGAAGTAATCAATATAAAACAATTGCCTTACAGTAATTATAAATATTACACACTTGATACGTGTGTGGTTACATTGGGATTTGCATATATTTTCAACCTTTTATTGTAAAGTTGGAAAATTAGGTTACACATGGGTGAAAAATTTTTTAAGAGATTTACATAATTCTTACTGTAATCATTGAGAAACATACCTTTATCTGACTAGAAGACATAGCATGCAGAAAACAGAAAGCACCATTAAGGACATCTCTAATCATACCATGCAATAATCTGATGAAGACTGTGCATTTGCCATGTGAAAACCCACAAGTGATGATTCCTTACTTTATCTAGCAAATTTATTCTCATCATGAAACACTTCACTAGCAGAAGTCTTTCCTCAAATTATCTTTACATTTCCCCTTCTTAAAAGATAATTTTATTACACCACTGTGCAGCTTTGATTTGTTGTATTATATGCTTTCAATTATACTTCTAGTCCTTTTTATCAATTGCTGTGAGAATCTGACTTTTGTGGTGTTTGTCAAATCTCTTGATTTCTAGAGCAATTTGGGAGCTAACAGTCATCAAAAAAACCTAGATGAGAAACAGAACTTATTGAAAGCGTTATGTTCTAGTACACAGTGTGATAAATTATATTTTGCATACACTACTGGTACAGTAATTGTATCTTGAATATAGCCTGAAAAGAAGAAAGGCAGTTTGGAGACAATATACAGAAACCTAATGGGTTTGTTTTTCCATATTCAAGTGAAATTTAGCTATTATATTCCGGGCAGGTGTGATTATCATTAGTTTTTAGAGTAAATTAGTGAAAATATTAAATGAATGTAGCAGTAACTACATGAGAAACACAAGAACTGAAACCTGGAATATTTTACAGGTTTCTTTCTTTTTGTAGTGGGGATTCAGAAATATGGTAGTTTTTGTTATGATCCTTCTTGTTGACAGATGAGGTTCTTGGAAGTGTTTTCAGTAAGCACTTGGCGTTTACATCCTGCTTCACAATCAAGGTCTGTCCAACAGTCCCATTTTTAGAGCAAAGAATTGGAGTACAGGGATACAGAGTTTCCCCTGTGACTGGGGAGCCTCCCAGGTCTCTGGCCTTAAAATTAGGTGAGATTTCCACTGCTGGCCAAATGATCCATCATTATGGAGTAGAATGAGGGTATCTGCAACACAGAAAAAGTACACCGAAACTTAATCATTAATGCAGCCTTTATCCTCAGAGCAGAGCTCTAATACAAAACATTTTCACTGTGCTGATGTCCTTCTTGGGAACTCCTGTGGCTGATAACTAGAGAACAGATGGGAGAGCAGTTTGCCATGACTTGGGGCTTGCTTTGTTATTGCTTGCTGTTTTCTTGTCAAACATACCATGTGGTTATGAAAGTAGGCTCTGTTTTCAAAGGTGAAAAAAGTGATATTTTACAAATTTACATACACCATATAAGTCAAACTTCCTACTTCCAACATGCACGATGTACATGGTATCCAGTTTAAAATGCTAGGGCGTTGGGTTCTACCTCTAGGCATAAAGTAGGCCTAAACCTGTTCTCTGTCATCCTCTTAAACTCTCTAAAGACTGAGAGCGAATATAGTATTCTGTTTATATATTGAAGATGTTATCTAAACTGGGGCTCAAGTGGGTGACCTGTGCAATGGCTTGGACCTCGGTCCAAGAATGTGTAATAAACTTCTAAATTAGTTAGGCTCTCCTCACCAGATATGTATCCTATCTTGCTGTTTCTCACAGAACTCGCATTCTTGCCTGGCAGTACAAGCTGAAAGTCATACCAGCAAAGTAACGTGAATACCAATGATATTTAAAAGGCAAATACTGGAGGTTGTCTGCCAGCCATTCAAATTTATTTTGTTTTCTTCTGTACAATGCACACCTTTTGAAAGAGTTCTTTCAACTCGTGTAGGAAAAGGATTTTGTCAGTTATGTTCTTTTATGTACAAGTTTACCACTGTACAGTCTCTCTTACATAAGAAAATCAGCTACCAGCTTATTTCCAAAAAAGTTAACTTATGCTCATTTTGTGTGATATATTCTGGAAGGGTACAATGGAATACTCCATAGCCAAAGGAGGTGTTTTCTTAAAGCCTGCATGAAAAGAGATACCAAGAGTAAAATCATCAGTCCTGCCTTGAGTATTATCAATCCTGAACCTCTAAATAGCAATAAGCTTTGGCTGGAATTCACATTCAAGCCTGTATGACGGGAAATTTTACATTTAGAATTGATGGTACCAGAAACCCCATGAATAATCACGATTAGGTATTGACTAAACACTTAGGTTCTTTTGAAATCAATTTCTCTGGAGAGATTGATATACCCCTGGGCCACATTTAAACCAAACGTAAAAAAAAGGCCTCCATCTGGTTTTGTACATAAGCTAAAACAAAATCAAGATGAGGTGATGATCAATAATTTCTGAAAAATTCTGAGATGAGATGCAAGAGTTTGATTAGGCTCATCTACTTTTCATAGCCCAGACAAGAATTTCTGGGGCTACTTCTAAAGGGTAACAGATCAAGTGCAGCTGTCTTTTTAACGTATGAAATGTTTCAGGTGGAATTAATTTTGTTTGCAATTATGCTAATTGAGGTCCCTAAGATCGTCATAATTGAATATCATTAGATGATCAGAAGCCTTAAAAGATGTGTTTTCATGCTTCTCCCTTCTATGCACAACTACCAATGCTCAACTCCGCTATATCCCTATCCTTTGAAAATATAATTTCTGAATTTTCTGTGGACTTCTGGATCACTCAGAAAGACATGGTCTGAGACATATTTACAGATGCAGCACTCTGCAGAAGCACAAGCTGTAAGGCAGTAGCAGTGGAAATACCTGTGGAATGGTGAAAGCATCCGAAAATTACAGGTTGCAGAGCACTTCAGGGAATGAGAGACCAAAGATTCAAAGGCGCAAATCTTATCAACTCACACACAAACACAGAGTGAAGGGAGGGAATTTGTGGAGAGCTTATGGTGACACGAGTAGCATATATCTGAAAAGAAATCATCAGAATTTCTCCAAATGTTTTAAATACATGCAAATGTTTTAAGACATCTCTGAGCCTCCAGCCTCCTGCTGGTACAAGTGACATCTTCATGTTAATTCAAATTAATTTGTATTTCTGAAGGTTAGCTAATGAACTGATGCTTAGTGCAAATGCTAAAGCACAGGTGCTGTTTTTGGTGTGTTGATTCCTTGAGCACCACTGAACCCCTACAGCATGGCCCCAGACCAGAATGGGGGCCCTGGCTGGGGCTGCCATGGGACTGGAGGAAGGTGGGCCCTGATGAGGCTGGTCAGGGTGGGAAAGGCTCTGTGGTGACCTCTGGATGCTGCTGAGATGGCACCTAGGTGCCAACAGGACCGCAGCAGGAATTCAGTCTTCCAGGAGGTTTTCTTTCTCCACTCAGACTGCCCCTGGCCGTCTGACTTGACTGGCCTACAAGTCAGCACCGTGCTTCCCTTCATTCTCTGCTAATTCTTCTGTGTGGTGTGTGGTGGCCTAGGAATCCTCACATATTACTTGGCTGTCCAGACTGGGCACTACATCCCACAAAACCTTAAGAACAATATCACTGCTTTGCTTCCTCCCTTAGGTGTTGAAAGCTCCTAGGCAGTGGCACAGGAATCGGCAAGAGAAGGGTGGGAAGATCCATGCAGGCTAAATGCTGTTATCCTTACATTTTCTATTGACTACCTGTAGTAGGAAGGTGCTAAGCAGTTTGCTGATATTGTGGTTCCAGGAGATGGATGTGTCTAGTGTGCCTGGCACCAGCTATAGCTGAAAGACGAAATAGGCGGAGGCCAGACAGGCTTCTTCTGCTGGCCTGCACTCATTGAACAGCTGTTCTGACCCTTCAGCACCAGTTGTCCACCCTTCTATTCTGTCCTCCTGCCCCCACCCCAAATGATTATCACCCTTGGCAGAGTGCATCACCCCACATAGACTTCACAGTTGCCTTGCTTGGTTTCACCACTTCCTTCTCAGTCAAGAAAGCCCCACCAGATGCAGCTGGTCAGACATGCACTGGTGGAGCAGAAAAGAAGCAGTAGCACTGCGAATGAAGGATTTGCCCATGATATGCTGTTGTACGGAAGAAAAGTCAGAGACTGGCATTTCTGACTCCTCAACCTCGCGAGAGGAGAGCTTTCCTCATGGAGGATTGGTGGTTCTCTTTTCCACCTCCACGCAAGGCAAATCAGCAGACTCTGTGACATCTGGAAGCTATTTTTTAATGTAAGGAAGAATAAAATCCTGAAGATCTAGATATATTCCCAGCTACATGGGTAGGCAGTGGGAAAAGAGAAAACAAGAAAACAAAGCTTTGTGTTAATTAAAGTTTATAGTCAAGATTTTAAAATACAGAAAGTATAAAAATAAATAATGTTTTATTTGCATTTTAAACACTGTTCAATATGTAGTGTCACCTGAAAAATGTTAGAATATATTAGCATTTGTTTAAAAGGCTGATATTGTAACTAGGTGGAAGAATATACTTAGGGAAGAATATGTGAAACTTTAAAATCCATAATGCCATGTACAAGCCAAGTGTCATTTCACATTTAGCATTGTAGTTGGCATTTATCACTTCTGGCTGAAAAGTATATACTGCTAGTTGGCAGAATCCCAAAGCAGGAGTAATAAAGAAGTTAACAAAATATTCCACCAAAAAAAAGGGAAGAGATCTTATTGTTGGGGGAAACAATAATACAAGAAAGGCAAAAGATGCACACTGAAATGAGGTACAGCAGCAGGGCACTCAAGAAGTTTTTTTCGACCTTTCTTATAAATGTAAGAGCAATTAATCAATTAAATAAACCTGCCATTGCAAGGTAAGTCAAAGAAATAGTCTTCACTCTAAGCAAAATGAGTCAGCAGAACTTGTTACATCCTGCTGATGTATAAATGCTGCTGAGCTGACTGAACTGCTCTATTGAAGCACTGAAAACTGTTTATTGCAGGATTATTTCTTCTGAAAAATATGCTGTTTCTACAGAAAGAAACTTTTCACAAAATGCACTACCAGTCTGAGCTGATGAGGTATTTACCTGTTTGCATTCTGGTATTCTGGAATGTTTTTTTGGACCTATGTGATATGAAAGTTAAAAACTTCATGCATGTGTCTAGGGGTTGCCAAGGGACAGCTCACCCAAGGGTTTAACCTTGCCCAGCGTGCCTAGCCAGCTCAGTACATAGCACTGCTTCTGCTCCCCCCTGCCCCATGCATGACAAACTGCATAGGTAGGAGTGTATTAGGCAAATACCAAGTGTATAGTTAGCAGCACCAAATGATAAGCAATCCACCAAGTGATAAACTACTATTTTAGGTATGTTTGAGTACCCAGACAAAGAGTTTTGGCAGAAAGATGGCAGTTCTGTGAGACAGCCTGAGAAGGCAGGGCCTGAGAGTCAGGCTGGTGAGGAAAGAATGTCAGGACAAACAGCATCTTCAAGCTGGTCAAATTCCAGAGACTTTAAACCTAACCCAGAGCCTGCAGCTTCGTTCTTTGTCCAGGTACAATATTCAAGTTGTTACTGATGTTTGCAAAAGGGCCACAACCTATTTGTCTCTTCAAAACCTCTCATTTCCCCGTATTTGCCTTCACTAATGTGTGGTAAATGTGGCATGGTAAAAGCACATAGAGCCTGTAAAACATTTTTCCTTTTCAGCCTGCACATTTGTACTCTATGGAGGATTTAGGCCTTATCATCCACTCACTGGAGTCACACGTGAATGCACAGCAGAGATTTGTCATTCCGTTAACCATTAACTGAAAACCCTTATCAACCTGGACACCAAAATTTGTGGCTTTTACAGCTTAGTCATCATCCACCTTGAAGGAAGAAAGGAGGACCTATAAATCACTCCAATTTATCACCCCCTCCCCCTAAAAATGTAGTCAAAGCACTCCAGAAATAAAACCATATGGCACAATAATGTCAGATCTGTTTATATAAGCTGTTCCTAGAAACAGCAGTAGTGTAATACCAGATTTCCATAAACTGAATCAATATTTGAGCATTTGACACCATATGTTTTATAAGATGCCATTAAGTGAGCAGAGCACATTAGCAGGTTCAAAACAGGCTGTGGAGGGTTCCTCGGACCCTGTGCCTCCACTTGCATTCCTCAGTCTCACAGCACCAACATGCACTCTCCAAGTCCTTTTGATTGGATTCAGCAGACCCAAACAGATTGTGATTATCATGCCTTGTTTTTCCTCAAAGAGCTTTATACATTTAGGACCAGGAATAACAAACTAATGAACTGCTTGTTTATTTGAATAACAGCTCCTGATAGATGTGCTCACTGGGTTACACAGGCTTTCAGAGGTCTCATTTTTGCATTGCGTTGTTTCTAGGTTGCGATGTGGTGGCTTTGGCTGTACCTTAATGAACACCTGCATGGTTGGTGACATTTGTCTGTTGTTCTGCTTAAGACAGAAAATCATAGACTGTGCTGACTAAGACTCACCACGAAGTCTGTGCAATTGTAGATGTGGGGTTTACTGCATTCTTATCAGTATGGTGTTTAACTTGTCTAGCAAGAAAATATTAGATATGGAGTCACAATTGTATCTAAATTATTCTGTGTGCTGTAATTCCGTTGTGTCATACTGTATATGACAGTCTGTATTTTCACATTATTCAGCATTTTAAGCCACAATCTGAAAAACAGAATGCTTTACAGTCTACAGAGAATCGTATATCTCCCTAAAATGTGATGCTTTGTATGAATAAAATCCAAGTTGCTTATATCTATTCTTTCCCTGTGCAGCAGACTGGATTCATTCAGAGAGAGCAAGTGTTAACTCTTTCCATATTTTTCTCAGGGAGAAGCAAATGCAATGTCTACCAGGAGTTCTTCAAAACTCTCATGCTTCTGAGATGATGGATGACAGAAGTATACCTTTCTGCTTTGGTTTTTCCCACTCTACATTGTCTACTCCCAAGTCAGCTGTAGCCTGCTACTTAAAGAAGAATATTGGAACCTCTTGCTGTTCAGATAGATTTGATGCTTCCCATCTTTTTGATGATATACTGTGTATGTGCTCTGTATTATTAGTAATGTTAATGTATCATAGTAATTATTACCCATTATTAACCTGTAATTAATTTAAGCAAATTAGCACAATGTTTATGACAACTTTCCTGTGTGAACAGAGATTTCTATGGAAGACTCTTAATTCTAGTGGTCAGAATATGGATTTGAATGGACAGTAACTCAAAATTTGCTTTGTTAGATTCCTTTTTGATAAATCATTTGATAAGCGGGTGCAAAGACTGAAAATGAAGATGACTTCTTGTGCCTGGAAAAGTGTGATCAGATGTCTCTTTCAGCATTATAAATAAAAAAATACTCTTTGCCTTCAATCTTAGGTGGAGACCGATGTTAAAGCTGACTTTCTTCTTTGCATAGTAATCAGTTTAAATTTGCTAAACCACTCAGTGCCATCTCTCTGACACCAGATTTCTTTTGTAGCGTTGTTCTGCATAACACCAGTGCAGACCAAATTTCACCTTTGGGAAGTTCTGCATAGGGCCTTCTGCTGATGCATGCAATGCTCTGCAGTTCCCAGCCAGCACTCTGAGGGCAACAAAGTTAACACAAATAAGAGCATTTTATTAATTCAAACCCAGTACGTGAGGGATCCAACAACATGCATTTTTACAAAGTAATTTCCTAGACTTGAACTGCAATCAATGTCTCTTTCTTATTCCTTTTGTTTGTGGAGAAAACATTATTTGTCCATCTCTGTACCTTCAGATGAGAGACTGAATATTTCAGTTATAGTCAGCTGGCATAATTTAGTAGGATGCTTTCCCTGCAGATTTATCATGATAATCAAACAGCTTTGTTATTTAGTGAGATATTAGAAACTGCTTGTAAAATCACTTAATGTTTCTTTCCCTCATAGGTCTTTTAGGAATAGCATTGCAGCACTGAAGAAAAATAAAACTTGGTGCTCAATGGTTCATATGGCAGTCAGATGGCACAAGAATAGTACTGTAGAAGTATATCTAAATATACATAATAAGAATAATACAAAATGTGAGAACTGAGAAATTTGCTGTTATCAAAAGGTGAAATTGTATAAGGAATGTGTCTATTTACCTTGTTTTTAACAGAAATTAAACTTTAACGTTTATTTCAGCCAATATTTCAGGTTTGGGAAAAAAACCCAAACCTTTTACATGAAAGTATAAAGTAATTTCAATTCAGTCTCTCCTGTCTTCCCGCTCCCGAAATCCAAACCATCCTATTTCCATTTCAGGCCAATCTTATTGTAAAGTTCTCAGTAAAGAAACCATGTTTTGTATATTTTATCACATTCCACTGCAGGCTTTTGATGGATATTTTGCTGGGATAGAAACTAGATACCAATAATATCATAGGGAATTGATAGTTATCCAAACATCAATGAGACACTTTTTTGGCTCTGTATCTGTATCAGCATGATTACTGTGGCTATTAACAGAAAAAGTATTCTCTGATCAGCCAATGCAGAATAGGCAACAGTTTAATTTACTGGCATTTTACAACACTGTCATAACTCTGATATTAAATATTCCAATTTCTTTTAAACATGAAAAAGAAGACATTTAATTTCAAGTCTGTTGATTTTTTAGGAAATGTTCACATACTTCGTTTATTCTCCCATTCTCTTCTGTGACCAAAAATTAATCATGATGCACCAGCCTCCTCTTGTTAAAACTAAGGCAGTCCCTCACAGGGCTTCTACAACCACAGTCTGTCTTGGAAGGGCTGATCCAGAATGAACCTATGTTTTGACAAAGAAACAGGATGTAAGGAACTCGGACCAGACCCTAATTAAGACATCACTTCCATAATGGAAGAGTACAGATATATTTTGATCTTAATAAAATACTTCATCATGGTGATTAAAAGTCACTTTCAATTCTAAACTGACAAACTGCTTTTTCTGCAAGAAGTTTTGTGAACTCATAATCCCAATTATCTTGAGAAGTAATGTCAAAAGATCAGAATTACTCACAGGACAGAAACTCAAAAAGTACAAACTTGTAAATTTGATATATTTTAAATTCTAGCACCTTCATAACTTAAGAAGTACATTTCACCATTGGAACAAACCAGTTTTATGTGGGCACTGAAAAAGAGTCACTGCCTTTCTTAGTAAACTTCTCCCAGTTTATTTATGATGCATTTTGATAAGAATGTAGAGGAAGCTGAGACTGCTATTTATGTTATATATTGTGAGACTGAGTAAGGTGAAAGTCAACATTCAATTTAGCACCACTGAGTAACACACAGGCTGGTCATTTCAACTTTTTTCATCTACACAGAATTCGTTTTTTTTCTGTACACACAGATAAGCATGTGAGGGCTTGTCTGTACATGTAAAGCATTTCAATTTCAAACATATTTTCTGCTTAGCCACACTTTTTAAGGCAAACAAGCTAAAGATTCATGTGTTCATTTGCAGAAAGCTTTCGTGCTTTAATGATGCATTTTTGTATCGTGTAACAACTTAAATGTGACTCTAACATATCATTAACAATTAATCATCTGCAGCATTGTTTTGACCAAAAATTCACAGAATGAATGTTATTGAATCATGAGTTCAATAAGATATGAATAAAAGAAATCACACTTGCTGTGCTTAACTAAATAGAGGAATAAGTAATGAGTACTTAAGAAAAATCAAAAATACTTTTAGGGCAATTCTGCTGAAGAGTGAGAATGGGAAAGGGAGATCTTGAAAAGATAATATTTAACTAAATCTCACAAGTATTTTAGCTCTCCATAAAAGTAATGACTTCCTAACTTAAACCCAGTTAATAATGCTCTGAATATGAACCCAAGGATTTTTCTGTCAATAGCACAAACTGGTTCAAATCATCAGCTCAGTTATAAAAATAAAAGCAAATCCCTTTTAAAACTCAGAAGACTGGCTTGCCAGCAGAAGACAAAAAGCAATTAAACTTCAAAGTGTGCCTGCCCTCATATCCGAACTATTTTTCCTCTACATAGTGTGATTACACTCAGGAGTCAATGTATCCAATGTCTGCTGAGCCTTTGGTGGTAATATTCAGGCTTTCATTTCTTCGCTGTCAATATAGTCTGCTTAGCAGGGGAGAGGTAGAAAAGCAGTTTCCTGACCACTCTCATTGCCATTTAATGCATCGACAGAATTTTATTTTCTCTTCTTGCCAAGAAATATGTCTTACATCCTGTCTATTAGAACTTCACCTGATTAAGCTGTGAACGAACTATATTTTAATAAAAATGTCTTCTAAGCAACTTCTATGCCTGTCTATTCCCCTCAAATTGGCAGCAAAATCTCCTGGGAGTGATCCAGTCATTTCTTCCCTTTATTAGTAATTTACTGTTAAAAGCCAATGTAACATTGGAACACATGAAAGATGTTTTGAGATCCCTAACATACCTGATTTATGAATGGGAATGCATGAAAATACGTTCCCATTCATTTTCCTTGAGATTAATCTGGTCATGAGCAAAAGTTTTCAAATGCGTAGGAGTTTAGCTGTTGAATTTGATGTCATAATCATAGAATATTTAAGGTTGGAAGGGATCTCAGGACGTCATTCCTTCAATCTGTGTTCACCCAAACTGCTTGTGCTTAACTGGAAAAAAAAATCGGTTACTGTCCATTTCAGAATTTGCCCTTTGCCCTGCTGGTTTTACTAACTCCCTTCAGCTTTTACTTGCTCATACTTTCCTGAGTAAAAAAATTTACTTTGTGAGTTCATACTATGAAGTGTTTTGAAAATATTGAAATGGAAAACTTCAGACTACTACACATTATATAAAAAAATCTTAGAATTCACTTTGAATCTAAATTCATTAAAAAAAAAACCAACCCCAAAACTTAGAAATCCTGTAAATCAAAAATGAAAACTTTGAAGGGGTGAAAAAATACACTGAATTTGTCAAGAAAGAAGGCAAACAGTTTGGTCTTATATTTGTCAGTTGTGTGACTTCAAAACTGTAAGGTTTAGAGAGACAATAATTCTTATTTTAAGTCACACCTTTTTAGCTTTTTAGAAGTTCTTCCATCTTATATGCTTTAAGAAACATAGCTGGGCTTCACTAAATATTTCCTGTTTGACAGTCACTTTGAAATTATTGACCACATGGTTAAATTCAGAAAGAAAACTTAGAGCAGAAAGCTAAGGCGTATGGTCTCTTCTAGTAATAAATGATAATTTATTAAAGTTAAGAATCTTTGTACTGTTTTGTCATAAAGTTTGGTTCAATGAAGAGAAGAAAAAACCTTGTATTTCAAAACTTTAGTCTTCTCTACATCTTTTCCAGCGTGATGTACATGCTGCATATGGTCTTCAGTCAAATATAGCCAGAGAGATCACATCTTCATATTGAGAAATCCTTCTCATTTCTCCATGTCTAGCTTCCATAGAGGAACGCCTCTTTTTTTAAAAATCAGGTTTGTCTTGTACTTTAATCCTTAGTTAAGAATTACTTTAATTAGTAATGAGCAACATCCTGTTATGTCCATGCTTTTTTATGCCAACTCTCAACTGAAGATAAGGAAGTGTGCACATTTCTGCCAGTATAGCTACTGTGTTCTTTCACAAGCTCTGTTATGTTTGAATTCTGTGATAAACAAGGATCATTCCTTTCAGAGAACCCTTATGATGTAAAGAAGTGAATTTTCTGGAAAAGTAACATTCAGAAAAATGTTGTTTGTTTCCTGAACTCCTTTCATGTATACTGCATAATCCCACTTCACCCTAATCTGAGAATTCATTGTCTTTCATCATAGTCTTCATGATAGTGAACTAAAAGGAAACATACAACAGTGAAAAGATACTGATACGGAATTTTATACCATAACATCATTGTTTCCATAGTGTCCTGGCCCACCAGACTGGAGAAAATAAAGCTTCCCTGACTCTTAGCTCAGGTACTTGTAATTTTGCTTCACAACCAGTAGAAAAATTCCTGATTTATTCCAGTTGTCTCCTGAATATTAATTTATGATCACTGTTGGAAACAGATTACTGGGATTGATGAATCCTTTATCTAACTGAGGATGGATGTTCTTCCCTTTAAAGGTCCTGCTCCGCCCAGGACTCGAAGTGAGTGGAAGCTGCTGAAATTCAGTGATGTCTGGACCTCTTCTCTTTCCCCCTCTAAATAGCTATGAACTGTGGTTTTTGTATTATTTGCTCATAGTTGTAAACATATCCATCCTTCTAATTTCCTGTGATATTAAAAAACCCAAAGGTAGAAAAATAAGGTTAGATTTAACATAAAGAGCAATGTTTTCTCTGTACCAGGCTGATTGAAGTTTTACTGAAATACTCAGCTTGAGACATGTAACTGACATGGAGAATCTTACGGCTGAAACACAATATTGACTAATTGTAATAATAAAGCTTCTGACAGTTTACATTGCAAAAATGAGACATTTCAACAGCATTTGAAAAAGTTACAAATCCCAAAAGCAGATTTTTATTTCACCAAGTGCTACAAGATTGTATCTTTAGCCCTACTTCATCTAAATTTGAGCAATGTTTTTATATATACTTCTCATTTAAGAGCTCTTTTACTTATTAAATCTATATTAGCAAGTATATTTTCTTGTAAAACACTTATTTTTCCCCAATATCTACCATAATTTAATTCATATGAAAATTCAGCAATAATTTTTTCCTGTTTTTAATCTATTAAAAAAGATGTCTGTCTGAAAAAAATCTGCTGCAGGTAGTGAGGGAAAGTCATGCCCTTTGCATGCACAAATAACCCTATTTTTCTCACCTTAAATGATGCTGACTACTCAATAGTGAGTGGTCCTAAGCAGCAGGCAACAGCATGATTTACTTCATTCTTCAAAACAGAAACTGAGATTCCAAAAATGTGTCTATAGATTGGGACCATAAAATAAAAAAATTATTTTTAAATTATTTTATCTCAAGTCATTATTGTTTCATATCAGAAAGATACTTTCCAGTCACCAAATCCTCTCTCAAAAGTTTGACTTAGCTAACTGAAATGATATTTTGTTATTTCACAGTTCTGGGTTATTAATCTGCATATTTTATCCTTGTATAGTAGTGCACATGACAGTCCAACAAGCAGGTCAGAATCAGCAGGACAAAGTTTCTCCCTTCACAAGAAGAGGAATCCAGAGTTCAACTGGCATTATTCAAGTAAAAACAATAGTAATGAATCAAGGTTATGACACCAATTTTTCTTAATTGCTGAAATCCCTAATTTGTAGAAAAGCAATATATGAGTTAGGCACCTCATGGTGCTTGCAGAAAGACAAGGCGAACCACTGGAGACATCCTGTGTAAAGTGGATCTGAATGAACTGGAAATACATATGCACATAGAAATTGGTATCTGTATATCTCAAAAGGTGTGAACATTTTTAATTTGTGGATTTTTTTCCCCCTAAACCTAAGACAAAAATCTAGTGAAACACACTGAGTTAGGGTAACAAATGGATTAGACAAAGCAGTATTAACCTGGAAGCTCCATAATCTCGACAGGAAAACTGTGCACAAAATGTTATTTGCTATTTATTTGCACAAAACCATTCATAGCAATTACTAGAATTCTTTAAAAAAAAAAAATCTGGAATTCTTTAGAAATGAGAATACAGATTGCTACTTGGAACAGGTCAGTTACTCATGGATGTCAAGTAATGTCTGATGCATTGCACAAAGGCCCGGGACAACTCAGAGCTGTCATTTACTTGTAAAGCTGCTAAAGTCAGTGCTCCTCTGCCAAAAGTGTCTCTGTAAATGTTTACTATATGTTAAAGCAATCTGAAGATGGCCAACAGACTAAGGCTGAGATGGAAAACAGTGAGTTACAGGTGTTACTTTTCTATTGTCTCTCAGTGAGTGTATTGAACCATGTTTAGACTGTTTCTTCCTGCTTCACCATTTTTATTTCCCGTAGCATTGTTCTGTCTAGAAGGCTGGATATTGAACAAGTGAATAAAAGCAAATTTAGCTGTACTTGTCAAAGCAGATAGGGCTTTTTTATATATAGTCAGCTGAAGGTTAATGAAACTAAGTTATTCTGGAGACCCAGATATTGCAATGATCAGCAGTATGGAAATGTCTATACAAATAATTTGACAGCATTATGCATAATTCACGAACATAGACTACATTTGCATTAGAGAGGACTCCGGCACCCTGAGGATAGATAAGGTCAAGAAGTCTGCAAAGACAAATAGATGTTTTGATAAATGACCAGTCCCACCCGCTTTTGCTGGTACCCACTGTGAACATGGTGCTATTTCTGTGACAGAGCTTGTTATGCGTGGAGTTCATTCCTTTGCTCTGGTGAGGTGTGTTAAACTCCAGGAATCGCTGCAAAGCCAAAATATATGTCCTCAGACTGCTGAGAGAGATGATCAAATTATTGAACACCTGCTGTGAAATAAATAAGCATTCCAGAAAAGAAACCTTCTCAATGGTTCCTTTTGCAAGATTTACCTTCTACATACATCCTTATGTGTCCTACAAGTGGCTTCATCTAGCCTTCGGAGCAGTTCTTTAGATTGAATATAAAGTAGTTTTATGCTTCAAAATAGACTTTTCCTAGACTAGACTGTACAAGTCAAATCATCCTGATATTTTCCTTCCTTGCCATGCAAATGGGTCCTTTTCCCGTGAAGGCCAGGACAGAAAGGGGAAAGAGACACCAGACCATACACTCAGCTGAAAGTACTTTTAGTCTCTCATGTTTTTCAGCTTCTTTGAAGAAATTTAACAAATGCGCTTTTTAACTAAAAGAGGTACATTCAGATTAGATTTAAGGAGGATTTTTTTTATGATGAGGGTGGTGAAACACTGGAACAGGTTGCCCAAAGATGTTGTAGGTGCCCCATTCCTGGAAACTTCCCAGGTGAGGTTGGAAGAGGCTCTGAGCAACAAGATTCAGTTAAAGATGTCCCTGTTTATTGCAGGGGGGTTGGCCTAGATGACCTTTAAAGGTCCCTTCCAACCCAAACCATTCTATGATTCTATGATTCTATACAGCCTAGACATACAAAATCAAGAGAAATATTAGAAATGAACTTTACTGCTAACCAGCAATCTACTTCCCATTCTCTCTTTTCATCTGAAGAAATGGGAAGGGAGAGAAGGAAGATATATACTTCTACACCATCAAGTCACACAGGGATGTACTTCAGCAATTAATAATAATCAATATGGCGGACAAAACACCTCCTTAACTTTTGCCCTTTGCTAGCAAGTCTGTGCCCACCCCACAGCTCTTCAGATAAAAGCAGTTGATAAGAATGAAGCCCAGGATGCTAGCCAGTTGATTAATAAATTAGGAGCGTTTTCTTACTACTTTCAGAGCAAAATGTAATAATTCAAAATGACATTTTTTAAATGTACAAAGCAGTGGGACAATAGAATAAACTGTATCAGAGGATTTTCCACTAGCTTCTTCAGCCAAACAACAAACATCAGACAAGTGGCAAAAGGAAGCCACATGGGTTGTATCACTAAATAGAAACATAACACCAAAACTGTAAACATCATTTAGACACTGCAGGTTTCGCAGTCCACTGATTTTGATGCTGATAGAGGCAGACTTCTTTTGAAAGTGCAATGATCTGCATGCCTTTTGATCAATATCTTGGGACAGTCTAGTATTATTTCACTTCAGGGTAACAACTAGTCTTTGCATTTGCTTCTTTGCAGAATACATGTGCATAGGAGAACTGTCAAACAGATTAATATATGGGTTGCTAATGAACTGTGACTGAGACAGCGTGCATGTACGTGTCTGTATGTCACAAGGTGTGTCTACAAATATCCATGGAAGGAAGATTTCATTTTTGTCCCTGGTCAGCCAAGCCAATCTTCAAAAGGCGCTGCAAGGCTATATTCCTGCCTTCAGAGACACTAGCATTGATGCTGTGCTGCACCTTTCAGATTTGAAACTTGCAACCAATTGGTCATGCATGAATGTTACTTCCTGACTTATATGTGTGTGTACATAAATTATGTGTAAGCTAAAATATGAGCCTAGCTGTGCAGAGTCATTCCTTAAATCTAGTAGAGGAAGGACCTAGCCATGGTTAAAATACATTCTAGGCATAGATATTTTGCTACAGAAAGCATTGCCAAAACACTTATATGTGCACAGAGAAATGCACATGTTAAATCATGGCTTTGCAGCTGCTATTTCATCTTTAAACTTAAGTCATAGGAATTACGGTTACAGAAAGTACCTTCTAACTTCAGCAGATATAAAACAGAGTTTCAGCTGTGGTTCTGCACCACTTTGCATCAGCTGATCTGGGTTGATTCTTAGCTCCGCCATCTGACAAGTATAGTCATGATAACTAACATTTGTGACTCACTTTTGAGACTTTTTCTGCCAACCTCAGGAGAGAAAGCTGTAGTATCAGTTCACAGAAAGAATGAAAAGCTTATGGCTTTCTAGCACATGTAAAGAAGAGTCTTTAAACCACAAAAACTAAAGTAGTACAGAAATAGAAATGTTAGCTTTTTCTAGTTTCCTTAAAGCACGGTGCTGATAATTACAGTATGACCTCAATAATTTTTGTGAGCAGGTAAATTAATGAAAACAAATCTTTGTGGTAATCAACTCTGTAGCTTTTCACCAAATCTGTCTTCCATTTTTGCTGGAGGAAATGAAATTTATGCAGCTAAGGCTTTGGTTATGTTGGTTTTACTTTTTCCAGTGAAGATGCCTAAATTCTCACAGCAAAGTGCAATTCCTAGATAGCATCTAGCTATATTTAATTTTTAGAAAGGAAGAAAAGATATGAAAATGAAAATAAGTGCTTCGGTTTTTTTTTAATGGTCTCTTCATCTCGATACACTTATTTTCTTCACAGTTTTGGTTTTGTGAGCAAGTCAAAACCATGTGTTTTCACAATTCTCATGCAAAGTCTAGTCACAGATGTAAATGTATAGACATTTAAAAAAAACTGTGGTAAGACTTCACAGCCAAAAAGACTTTAAAACTGTTCTAGTATCTTAAAAATGTAAATAATTAGCGTCATTGGGGAAAAGAATTTTTGGTCATTTCAAAAGCAGTAACCATTTATTTTTTAATATCTCCACCTCAGAAAAGTTATATGTCAGCTGCTGGATCAAATGATCCCAGAAATAGTCTGAAAATTACTACGAATTCTTAGGAGTGGCAGGATTGTACAGACTCTTTTAGTTCAAAGGGTGAATAAAAAAGAAGTATTTAGTTTCTTCTTCTGAAAAAGAGCAGGAATTATTCATGTTTTCTCTTCACAGGGAAAGGACTGGGCACATTAGAACCTTGATATTTTGGTATATCAGGATGGTTGGATCTCTGTTTTTGTGCATAAATTTACCAGAAGTACCACTATAATTCCACAGTAAAACAATGGTGTTTACCCTTAGTCAAGTGAATGGAGCCCAGAAGAAAACCAGGAGAGAACTAGCATATTGCTAACAAAAAAAGAAATGGGATTGTGTATAAGAGAAGTCTTTTGTGGGAAATTCCTCTCATATTTTCCTACTGCTTTGTCCACAGCTCTCAGAGTCTGGTCATAGATGGGCGAGATATCAAATTGCTGACAGCTAGGCTACGACTGCTGTCCTAGTTCAGTCTGAAGAAGTAACCTGCAGCAGGTTTTCTGGCAACCTCTCTTTCCTGTTAGCTGGAAAACCCCTCTCTTCTGAAACAGCATTCAGACCCTACTCAGTAATATGTAGCTAATGCTTCAAACCTGTGTGAAAGGAAGAGAGATATTTGACTTTAGATGAGGTTAAATATCAACTAGGGTTATTCTGCAGCATTGGAAAGAATACTGCACAGTTTGGAATCCAGAAAATGAAATAGTGACACCAGAATGAGGGAACAGGTAGAAAAGATTTCAAAGTATTTAAACGAAGCCAACACTTGTTCACTTTGAGAGACACACAGAAATTTTTTGTGTTTTTATTTTCCTGAAATTTTCTATTACCACTGGAAACAAGGCTATAAAAAAATATCAAGGCATTAAATTAAGAAAAGCATCCTTCTCCAAGAAAAATCTTATAATCCAAAATTAATATTCATTCACATGTTTGTCAGTAAATGAGTGACTAAGTAAGAGAAACAAGAAGCAGAAAAGGATAATGGAATTTGAATCTCCCTGAAGAGTAGAAGAGAGCCTAATGCTGTGAAAGACTAAGAGTGGGCACGTCAGTTGTTCGCTCTTTGACTTTCTCTGGAGAAACATTTGTTTTAAGAGAAAAAAAATGGAGTAATTATATGGTAATGATTTTGAAAAATGAAACTCTTGGGGAATTCTAATTTAGACAAAAGAAAAGCATCTTTTTTTCACCAAACAAAAAGCCATTTTGAAGAATGGGAACTTAGGATACACTTCAACCGCAAAATGTCAGTTGCCTCAGCCAGGTAACTGTAAACTTATTTGTTCTCCTACTTATGCAGTTATTCACTGTCGGTTTGTCCATTTTGTTCTGAACTGCTTTCTGTCATTAAGCTTGGATTCCTTCCTTTGAAGGTTTCACATGGAACGCTTAGGCAACACATATTTAATATTTAACTGAATTTTCTCAACTCATTCCTACAGTACAATTTACAATTATTACTCTCCTGTAATTATCTATAGACTTCCTCTCCATGGTGTGTCCTTGCTGTTTGCGTGCTGGTCCCTATTTTTTCCAACAAGATCCAAGTAAACACAACATAGAAAACTGAACCCGCAGTCCTTACTTGGAGAAATTAGTAAGTATTTATCTTTTTATATTTTCCTTCTGTTTTTAAAACTTTATGAGGTTTGGCTTTTCTGTAATTGTAGAAATAGAAGAATGAAAACCTTATCAGGTCTGTCAATTAAGCATTAATTAAAAAAATAGAAAGGGGCAAATTACAACTCTTTGGATGAATGAAAATGTTTCATCTGTTCTCTCATAGGAACTGTAGATTCATCTACAAATTATTGTCTTGACAGTAGCTGGGACCACATGATAGGGAGAAAACTGCGCACAATATGACAATAGATTCACTCACCTCTCCACGCAAGAAATTTGTTTTTGCTTGTGTTATTCTATTAAACCCAGAAATAGGAAAAATTTCTAATGGTAATTTTGCATCTACTTTTTATAGAAATCAAGAAGGAGAAATGGAACTTCTCTCCAGCTACTTTTTTGCCCAATGTCTTGTGCCTTTTACCTTATCTATACCTCCATATGGGCATAATATGATTTTGGTAATGCCAGAAACATCGACAAGCAGAAAGAAAAGCCAGAGGTGTGTCAAGAGGAAAAGACAAGAACACATTGACTCCTTGCGTTGCCCAATCAACAATGACTTTTCATCTAAGAAAGTTAAATTTTCAGTTACAATAATCTGAAATTATAAATCTTTCATTATCAACAATTATTTTCTGGGTCTTTTGTATAGCTACTATAAGCTGTGCAAAGTGAATGTGCCAGGAAGCATATCTATAACAGAGCACTGCCAATATTCTCAGTCCATGTTACAACCTGTTAGCAAGGTGTTTTTTCTTTGTAGATGTGCAAACAGGAAAATGTTTTCCGAGAAAGTATGCTTGGACCAAACATTTTGCAACACCACAGATAGGCTGCAATGACCTGCTTTGCTGTTTGGTAAGGATGACAAAAAGACAAGGTTTTGTACATTACAATGCTTGAATTCTTGCTGAACTTCTGTTTGTTAAGCAAGGACCTGCAAGATTAAGTCATAATGATCACATTTTATAGTGTTTTAAAATAAATGTTGCAATTTTGATAATAAATTAATGCTTAGGTAGTTAAAATATAGTTTGATTCATAAGACTATTTGATGAAGAAATGCTTAGAAAATGCATATGAAAATGTTATGTAGATAAATATAAAACAAATCAGCCAGCATTCGAGCAGGTGTAAGACCATTTACCAGAGCTATATTTCCAGATACCAGGCCAATCCCTGTGCTGATCATGCAGTAGTAAGCATAAATAAGCCTCAAACCTGTGTATTATATCAGTCAGGAGTTGCTTCATTGTGTTTATCTAAGATGTAGTCTTTCTATACTAATTTTATTTCAGTAGTCAGACTGACTCTAAAAAACACGTGCCATTGAACAAATTTTACTGAATGAACTTACGAAGAAGCAGGAGACTTCTGTGAGTAGCTTCAAATAGATATAAAAAAGAGCAGTCATCATACAATTTGGCAATTAGTTTTGACCATTCTGTTTAAAAGATTATGGGAGGTTTTCTTTGATGTTATTATATTGCCAAAAATCACATACTACATCTAGCAGTTACAAAACATCTTAGTGCCACTAATGATTTGACTTCTGATAAAAATTTCGTACAGATCCAGTGGACTTTAAGAAGCTCAACACTAGCATGTTAGCATGGAAATTTCTTTAAGGAATATTCTGTTACACTGAATATATTACAGTTACATTTATTTAGAAAATAAAAGATAGTTCAGGCTTTTCCCTCAAGCAACAAAGTCTAATGGGAAGTAAAATCTTAGGTGAAAAAACCTTCAGATCTTCCTTTGGCGAGTCTTTGCACTAAGCCCTCAGGAATAATATACAGTTATATTGCACCCTTTGCTACCTGACATTTCCAGAGGTCTTGAAAAACCAGCATGGTAGAGAAATCCTATTTCTGCAGGTTAAGTATGGCATTACATGTCCTAGCATTGCTTTCACAGGTAACTCTCCCACACAGTAATTAATACATTCCTCTACCCACCAAAGTAACTATTTTAGCCAATTTTCCCACATGGCCATGACAATGAGCTTTGGAACATAGAAATTTACTGATCCAGTCCTCCTCAAACAGAATCTGTAGCTAGAATGAGTGTCTCTGAGAGATCAGCTGAAGGGAAGAACATATGAAGGCAGCAACCTTCCCCTCTGGGGCAGCAAGATGACACCACCACGATGGCAGAAGGCCCTTTGGAACACAGGATTTGTTTGTCCAGTCTATTTAGTCTGAAATGTTGAGACAGTTGAGGCTGGTCATTGTCAAGTCTTTAAAGCATCTGTTTATTAAACTTGGAGGGAAATGGCTGAGGCATGATGGTATAACTGCATCTGAAGCTACTGTCAAAGAGAAACTGAAAACTAAGGAACTTAACCTGCTCAAATATGTATTTCTATATTGGTGGCAGCTGTCTCAGATAATCATTATTAAAAAAATATTAAAACTCTTAGGAACAGACAAACTGTAGATGCTATGTTTTTCACTGCTTGCTAATTTGGAAAACTTAAACCACAAAGGAGTCATTTATGTTGACTGCAGAGCTGAGCTAGCCAATGCACTTCCAGACTTACACAGTCCTGCGTTATACAACTGGATAGCTGAAATGTTCCCTATTCAAAGGCAAAGAATTTCTTTTGAAAACCTACTTCTGTGTGTAAAATGGTCTTCTGAGCTATTTCTATGTTTGAGGTCTGACCTGGTGTTCTGGTTTGGCTGCAGCTGGCAACAAAAGCGTCACGTGGCCGCCGCTCCCCCCGCCGGGGTGCGGAGAATGGAAAGAAACAGGCGGAAACCGGTGGGTTGGGATAAGGGCGGTTTAACAGAACATCAAACAGAGGGAACAGGAACAACAACGATACAGATGAGGAGAAAACACAACACGCATGACCCAGAGAGCCGTTCTCCCGGACCGGACCCGTGCTCGCTCTCCTGAGCCGCGAGTGAGTTCCTGCCCCCCAACTCCCCCCCAGCTGAACCCAGCGTGCCAGCACATGGTATGGAATACCCGGCTCTGTTTGGCCAGGTGGGGTCAGCCCACCCGGCTGTATCCCTTCCTGGATTCCGGTGAAAATTAACCCTGTCCTGGCCAAACCCAGGACATTATCCACCCCTTATTCCATACCATCTACATCGTGTCCAGGTCCCCCATTGTCCAGTTGATCACCACCACTTCTCCTGTCTCCAGATATCATTCCCTAAGTCTATGGATCATCACTTCTAATTGTCCGTTGAGTTCATTTAAACCATGACTTTGGGCTCCATCTGTTGTAATGGTCTTCCGTGGCAGGAGAGGTGATGTGTGGTGATGGGCGGTCACTTGCTGCATCCGGAGCTCACGGCTGATGTATCGGGTGCTGCCCGTGCCCACA
>Ga0065711_1004071_pt1 | contig 25114 bp, 19 predicted proteins | sample Hoacrofraction12_FD_59098 | JGI IMG/M metagenome (GOLD analysis project Ga0065711, IMG submission 59098) | Hoatzin crop microbial communities from Cojedes, Venezuela - Epithelial fraction 12 v2 (version 2) | ecosystem: Host-associated > Birds > Digestive system > Esophagus > Crop | place...
TGTGCTGAGGGCTCCAGAGCTGAACGCAGTACTCCAGGTGAGGTCTCACCAGAGCAGAGTAGAGGGGCAGAATCACCTCTCTCGACCTGCTGGCCACGCTTCTCTTGATGCAGCCCAGGACACGGTTGGCTCTCTGGGCTGCCAGCGCACACTGTCGGCTCATGTCCAGCCTTTCGTCTATCAGTACCCCCAAGTCCCTCTCAGCAGGGCTGCTCTCGATCCTTTCATCCCCCAGCCTTTATTGATAGCGGGGATTGCCCCGACCCAGGTGTAGGACATTGCACTCGGCCTTTTTGAACCTCATGAGGTTCACAAAGGCCCACCTCTCCAGCTTGTCCAGGTCCCTCTGGATGGCATCCCGTCCTTCTGGTGTATCAACCGTACCACTCAGCTTGGTGTCATTGTAGTCAGTCTACAATTCAGATTTCAGTTGGGCTTTTGATGGGATATAGCTGATGAGGGCTACTGCCTCCTTTTGTTTCCCACCATTTAAAGAGATATATGGTGATGAAGAACACATTTTTAACTACTAACCTTGTCTTATCATGGTTTCAAAACAGCAATCTTTAAAATATAGCTGGAATATAATTATTTCTAGCATTTGTTCCTTATTACAGATCTCATTATAGATTATGGATCACTCTGTAAACTGAAGAATATGTCATGTAGGCATGAAATATACCTATACATTTTTATTTTTAATAAAGGTGTTTTAATATTTCCTATTTCTTCTGCCTAAACAGCGCATTTTTACCAGAAACAAATACTGCGCTCATATAATAACAATATTTATCCATCTAGTTAACATCACTGGCATTTTATTACTGAACAAAGCACAAAATATAAAAGAAGAAAGATTTTTCCCTTAAATGAGAAACCCCAAGTGGAAATATGCTTTCTGTCGTTTTAAAGCAGGAGCTGCAGCATTACAAAAGGAACACAAATGTGCGAACTTTTTTCTTCCCTTGTCTTGCGGCTGATGTGCTTAGATGGGTCGTTTTGACATCCCTATGAAAGGTATGAAACTCCCGCATCAAGGAAATTGCCTATGATTAAGGGATAATGTGAAAGGATGTTTAATCTTTTTTTCTAGCCCACCTAACACATGTTAATGACCATCAAGAGTTTTTACCCTTCCTTGCTAAATGAAAGACAAGGCTTTTTATTGTCTTCTAAAAAAATTACCTTATCCATTGTTCTTTGTGCATTTGACTTGAAACACAAATACGTACACAAACGCCAGAACAAAATACGCAGTCTGTCTGTGCCTGCTAATTTACTAACTAGTCAGAAATCATTTAGCTAGCAATGATTTGTACTTTACTGAAAGAACAACATATGTGCAAAATCCAATTACATACCTACTAAACATATGAAATGTGTACACAGTAGCGACAAAAATTGTTACAGCTGTGTATCTGTTGTAAGAAATAATTTGGCATTTAATTATTCTTTAATTTCTGATCTTGACTATGAAATATTAATACAAAATCAATGGAATGTGCTAGTTTACTAGGGGGGGCTACAAGAAAAGGTATACTTTTTTCATGTTTTGCACCTATGCTCACTGTTGGTGACAGCTCCATTAATTTTGAATTCACTCTATTGAATTCACCCCATTATGGAACAAGTTTATATAGATACACTTATTGTGTGATTACTGAACATGGTATGTATATGCAAGAGTTATAATTATCCTAAATTTATGCCTGGATTTAATTTCATGTACCTATCAGATCGAATTGCTTTACATTTTTAAATGATGTACAGGAAAAAATACCTTGTAAGATCTGAAGAGATGAGTTAAGAGAACAGTAGCTCAGACTGAACTTCTAGGAATCACTGTGAAACTGTTTTCTTACTTCCCTAACAAATTTTGATATTAAATGTTTGCATTCTAAAACATGGTAATGATGGTTTTGGATGATGACTTATGGGGCACATTCAGCAATACGGAACAGGCAAAGATCTGTTTTCCTTTGTCAAATGCGAAAGAAGAAAGCTGAGACTTTGGTCACTCTGGAAATGGATTATGTAGTTAATCCAGTAAAGGATTATGGAAAATGAGAACTATTCCTGTACCACAAGGAATACAGATGTTAAAGATTAGTAGTAAACAGTATACTGTTTATAAATATTTATTTTCTCAAGTAAATCAGACGTTTAGTAGTGCTATTACAGAACTGGCATACTTCATGATTTCTTTTCCCTTCTTTTTTTGAGAGAACATCCAGATTAAACAAAATATCCCCAAAAGCCCTCAGCTGTATTTTTTTGATTATTTACATTCAGATTGACTATGTTTTTAAATATCCTGCTTTCTGGAGTAAGTGAAGCTGGGTAAAGCAGCTATAAAACCTAATGATTTGTGTTTCATAAGCTTGGTTTCAAATGTCCCCGAGTTTTAGAAGCAGAACATTTTAAAGATAACCACTCATTCAACTCCATACTGAAGGTGTAAGACTAATATTTTGAAAACCTCTAATTCAAAGACCTGTTATCTTTGCTTGACCTTATTTCCTGTCATTGGCAAGAAGAGAGTTGCTTCTATTCACTCTAATAGCCATATAGTATAACCCTTGCTGTGAACAACTGCTATTTATGCATCCCTTTGTAGAATGCTCCAGTCTTGGGAAGTCATATGTCTGCCTCAGAAGGGTCATTTACAAACAGCCTCTTGTTTGACCTAAGGGATACATCACATTGCCTTGCCCTGTACTTTTTACCTTGTATACTGTACTTCCTTCCTCTCACGTTTAACACAGCACAGGTGGTTCAGTGGTTCAAAACCAGGTGTCCAGGTCTGAAGTAATCTGCAGAAATGTTTACCTTCCTCTAATTTTTAGCTGGATTTCAGAAGTTATAAAAATGCAGTTATTTTTCTTCAAGGAGGAAAAAACCTGTTTATTGTGGTTTCTTTCTACTTTGTAAAGAAAAGATTTTGGTTCCTTACCAGACGTATTTGTCATCTGACCAAATATGAGTCCAAACCACATACTTACTCCCTTTTCCCCAAAAATATTAATGGTAAGTCATTGATTAAAAAATATGTAGGAACAAACAAGTACCAGGAGTCTGTATCTGAAGCATTATAAACCTTTTCCACTATTAAAAGAATGGCTACTATACACATTACAGAAAGCATTTTACAAGAGAGTCCAAGCATGAAATCTTTTTGAAGCCTCTCTGCTTTTCAATTAGTTTTTTTTCAATAGTATACAGATAGATTTGTGTAGGTAATTAGATCTGCTTGAGGTTCTCTATAGCAGAAAAAGAGAAAATTCCTCTTTTCCTTTCTCAATGAAGTTGTGCTTCACAAAGATGTAGATCTCAAAAGAACATAAAATCATAAAATAATACAGAAATGAAGGCATTAGTGTATACATGAAGGCATTAATATATATCATGTCTATGTAATTAGGAGAATATTCATATTCCCTGAAGCATGTTTTTCTATTAGGACAGACCAACTATTCCAGGTCCCTATTACAAACATTTAATGAGTCAATAAATAAAGATATATAAAGATGCACAACTGTAGTCACAACAACTTTGAAAGAATTTCACCATTTTGATTCTGAGTAGAGAAACCAATAGACAAAAAAAAAAAGGAAGTCAGACAGGCATTTAAAAAAAATATGCTGCTACTGCATTCTATCCCCTCTGCTATAGGAAGAATTAGCTATTGAATATTGCACTGATGTACCACAAAGTTGCATCTGTTAACTATATCGTCACCCATATATGACATGCATACACTTTTAATTTTTCCTGACAAGTTAAGGATTGTTTTGTAGGAAATTGTACAGAACTAAAATATGAAGCTCAGCTCTACCAGTGAGAATTCAAAATACGTGTATCAGAGTACATGAGACATTTTATGATGGTTTTGTTTTGAGAAACTAACAGAATTTCTGGGCACAGAAAAAGCCTGCAGCAGAGCACTTGATGCTGTGCTTCATGAGTGGTTATTAGTTAAGGTAGAGAAGGTAGGAGCTGAGAGGGTTGTGAGGTAGATCAGAATTGTGCTAGGGGGGAGGTGCTGAAAGGAGGAGTGTTTGATCAGAGGTGGTTAGAGGAGAAATTATTACTGTAATTTCTCAATGATTAGTTTTGTGATCATCTTGTTTCATGACAAAAAGCCAGAGAGTGGTGGTGTCCAAAAGAGAACGATCAGAATGGCACACAAGAGGAACAGATGCTCTTGAAGACAACAGAAGCAAAAGAGGGATGAAAAGTAATATATAAAGTACAAGTATGTATTCAGCAACTAATAATGAGAATTTAAATTAGACTAAGGGTCTCATCAGCTGGAAAGAACTGAAGACAAAAAAAGGATCATCAGGTATTACCTGATCACGGGAAGACTGAGTCACCAACACGATACGGCTGTGAAAAGCCAAAAGTGATCCTGGAATATATGAGGTGAGGCATTTCCAGTGGAAATAGTCAAACATTCCTAATACTGGAGAAGGTGTTGTTCAAGCCTTATTTGGAAAACTGTTCATATTAGCCCACTTTTTAATCTTTGTTCAAAATTGAATGACCAAAGAGAAGACTTGCTGCACTGACAGGATCTTGGAGAAGAGAATGAAAAGGCTCATGTGGTGCAATAGAGTGAAGTCTGCTAGGGTCATTCTCTGTAAATAAAAGAAAAAACAAATAGTCAAAATGGGAAAAATTATTTAATTTCAAAACCAAATTAGTGCAAGAATAAATAGATATAGTCTAGCTCTGAGCAATTTTTTTTCTGAATTTTGAAGAAAGTTTTAACTACTAGAAAAGTGTCATTCAAGAAGAGCTTTCCATTAAGAATAGTGGAAGCAAAATCATATCTGTTTTTAAGACCGAGTTTGATACATTTTGACAATGGGGTTTGTGACCAGATAGTAGTTACCTACAACAGCAGTGTCAAAGAAGGTCTCTTCTAGTCCAGCGCTATCATAACATATATTGCTCATGATAAAAAATACTCTGTTATAAAAATTACCACATTGTTGCCAAAATAAAGTTATTCGTAAAACAACACCTGCAAGGTATTGACATATTAATATAGTTTCTCTCAAAATTAAAATCTAGAAACAACAGTTCTTTGTCTCTCCACTTCTTCCCACCATTTGCATCAGCAGATACTAAACTTGGTAAGAACCACTTCACCAAGCAATAGTAAAGGTAGGAATATATTATACAAATTGTTGATGTGGTTGTGTTGAAAGTTCAGTATATCATTACTTCCAGAAGAAAACGTATCTTAGGATGTGGTAAAGTGTAGAAATATCTTTTTACAGTTGGTGAAAATATTTTAGTTTCTAGTTTTTGTGGCACATGACAATATTATGCTAAGGAGTTATTAGTTTGTAGCGTATGACTTGCTGCTCAGTCCTGCTGCTTTAACTCAGACCTACCACAACTTTTCAGACAAGGTGATTCTTCTACATTTATTGTGCATTTGAGTAAGGAATGCAAAATTGGATCCCCGCTTACTACACTGAAATAACATGAACAGACCAAATGGGGTATGAGAGAATAAGGAATTTATATTTTGCATTGATTCAGTCCGTAACACAGTTGTTTTCTGGATTTAACCCTCATATGCCAAATTCTCCTACTACTTAATAAATCATTCAGAAAGGTTCAGGTCTATGAATATCTTTTATTCAATTCCACTTTCCAGGTAGAGATAATAAAGTGAACAATATTCACATTCAGGCACAGAAATATTGATAGTCCATTAGGAAATCTGCGCACTTCTGCAGTAAGCCAGTGTTGCTGCTTCTTACCTCACTCTTGTCAGTTTTAACGACTGTTCCCAGGATCACAGTGAGCAAATATGCTCACCAGTGCCTTGGTCTATGCTGTTGTCATAGGAAACAATTGAACTAAAGCATGGAGGGTAAGACTTGAGCCTTTGGAATTAGGGTCCCTAGGAGCTTAGTTTTCATCCTTTCAAGTATTCTCCTCTCAAAAATCAAACTCGCTCATCATTAGAAAGGTTGAGTGTCTGTTATCCAGCACTAAGGTTGTAGATGGCAACGTTAAAAGCAGATGGAGCTGAACACATCAACTCCCCACTCATCTAGCCACCTTACCACCATGGTGGCCAAAATAATAACATCAAACTCATCCTCAGCCTAATCAAGCTTTCTTCAAAAGACATACAACTTCACAAAAAGGCATAGCCAAGTCCCTCACTTTCAGATGAGCACCCCAACTCCTGTGTTAGAATCCTACTTCTTGGACAGACCAGTGAATACTTATAATCTTGCTCTGGCACAATTGTGCCAGGCAAAGTCAAATTTCTCCCCTGGAGCTGAGCACTCCACTGTGCTGCCGGAGGCTCTGGGTTAGGAATGCTTTCGCAGCAAGGGGGAGAAGCGCGTCACACAGCCAAGATATGAATTACTTAGGTGTCCTAAGTCTTGGATGGCAACTTTCACTAGTAGGCAATTACATGAAAAGGAGACACCATTGTTATTTTCCCTCTTTCAGGTGATATCCTGAGCATATCTAGTAGAAAAATAACACATCTAGGGCCCTCAAGACCTATAGATTATTAAGCACAAAGATGGGGCAGAAAATACCTTTTGAGACTCTTAGCCCATGCTTCCAATTCCTAGATGCTATGACAAAATTTTAAATAGTAACAAAATAAACAAGTATAGGTTCTTTATAGGACTCCTGGGCAAAGACTGGGTTGCTAGAGAAGACCTGCAAGAAATTTAGACTAGATACAGCCTGGCTTTTCAAATTCAAGTGGAGTTTTGCTACCAATTCAAGTGAGGTTCTGTCCCATATTATACCTTGCTTTTGTACATGGTCACTGTGTTAGACAATGCCATCTTGACAACATGTCATTATTGATTAACTTGATTTGACTGTTTTAGCAATTTTTTATCATGAATTCAGAATAAAATATGTAACAGGGATTGTTTGGTTTTGTTGTTTTGAAAGAGTTGGGTATAATTGAGCAAAAATGTAAAAATAATGCAGCAGCCTAAAAATACTGACAAGAGCCAGTTAGGATTCACTTCTGAATGTCCACCTAAAATTGCAACCCAACAGAAATGAATTTTTTCTTCCATAATCTTCTATATACCAACATACATCTTTTATCTTTTTGGTAATTCAGCCAGTACGCAGATGCATGAGAATCTAGAGTTCTTAACATTTCTGTTTTGCCAACTTTTTTCATATAGGCATTTGGGCAGGGTGCTGTGACTTTCAGTTGTAGCACATTAAAAGATATGAATGCAGCAGCCTGTTACTGCCTTCACCTGAATGTTACCTATTCCTGAAGGACTCAGAAATGAAGTAACTGGGTGCTGGTTTTTCTCAGTAGAGCTAGTTAAGCTTTTGATCTCATTGTGATCTCCAGAAACTGCTCCTGAAAGTACACTGGATGTGAAAGCCCTACAGAAATTAATTTCCCTGCTTTTGAAGGGACATGGTTACCTCCTTAGCTTCAACTTGTTCTGCAAATGCCTGCTGTGTGGTGGAGACACCGGGCAAGGACAGGCTAGTGTGCAGAAGCTGGTCAGGAGAATGATGCAACACCATCTGTGTTCCTCAACTGGCAATTTTCACACAGCCAATGCGTTTGGATGAATGACCTTGGCTTCTTGTAGAAACTGCCAGCCTGGGGAGCAGAAGCCATACACTTTCTAATGACTTGGAAAATAACCACCGTCTCTGTGAGGGAAAGGGTCTGATGATTAAAAATTCTTCCTATCAAATTAGGACTGTTGAGTTATGAGGATGCTGAGCAGATACCATAATCATATAAAACTAGGGGGAGTGGTTTTTACCTAAAATCCCCCAAAGGAAGAAAAAATATGTCCTGAATGAAAGTAATCCTTAACCAACCTCTCACATACCTACAGGTGCAGGTAGAACACACCATTTGTTTAATATAAACATGAAATTCTTCTATTGAGTGCTTAGTCACCCATAATCCTGAACGCATCAATCTATGTCATAAATGGCACATATCAACCAGAATGTTCACCTGGGAAAAAAAATATGCCACAAATTACCCATGACATGCTGACATTTTTCCTTACCTCATTTGCACTTTCAATTGAAAACAATTAGCCAGCTAAACCATTATTAATAACATTACCCAAACACTCTGTATGTTACTGGTTGCACAGAAGCTGTGAGAAAACATTCAGCCTTTTGTCTGAAAAACCTGACCCACTGATCACTTTCTGCTACCATAAATTGCTTCTCGTCTGGAATTCCCTGCCAAAGTCAGATGCTGTGCCTCCACAGCCGGCAGGCAGAGCAGAGCCTCCCTCCACGGGGTGGAAAGAAGGGATACGCAATGCTTCTTACACAGATCCCCTCGCAATAAACTGATAGCTTGTGTAAGCCTAGGCACGTTCCCTTCAATGAACCCCCATCTATTGCTCTTCTCCCAGTTTAATGGACAGCTGATATTGCTACCATTATTTTACATTCATGTAAACAGGGATTTTACATTCTGCGTAAACAGAGTTCTGGTTTGTTCTTTATTTTTTTNTTGTNAAGATATATGTACAAGACTAACAAAACCAAAAGTTTCACCTTCCCCAAAACAAGTCAATAACTCCATTTCTCTGCCTGATGAGATGAAAAACTACGTGAATCCAAGACAGGTGCTACTGTCATTGCTCAATGTACTTCTGGAAGATGCTCAAAGTGATGAGCACAGCAAGAGAACCTATGTAGAACATAACAGATGAAAATCTAGCACAGAAAATAAACAGAGCTTTGGACTCAAGCAGCTAACACGAAAGAGCTGTTGGTGTAGGTTTGCCTACAACAGCGTTTTAGGCACTGGCTTGGCCTGTATGCACCAGTGTACCAGGCAAGCTCTTCTTCCTAGTGCCAGGACATTCTGGTAACAACTTTGAACACAGAATTTAACGGTCAGGAACATCTGAACAATGTTTAAGACATCAGTTTAGTCACATTACTGCATTGTACACCAACGGTAATAATGCCCATCATCCAGTTACACATCTTCATAGCTGTTATGCTTTCAAAGGAGAAAAACACTTTCTGCAGGGGCAGAGAGAGATGAAGGGACATACTGAAGGTGACAAGTAAGGAATTAGCAATCCCAGGAAGGGAACTCAGGCCCCAGCTGAGCAGTCTGGGACCTACTCAGAATATGTGGAAACCTCTTTTCTCTGCGGTAAAGAACGGTGAAAAGGGCGCACACTTTTGTTAATAGATAGTGCTGCGCTCCATGTCAAAGTGGTGCTATAATTGGCATCCAGCAGCCTCTGCATAAGGCCACATGGTTAGAAGAAATTGCTAAATTATTTGACTTGTAAACCCAGTTTGAAATGCTAACTGCAGAGTATTTGTCTGAGTGATAAACTCTTTAAGGAGAAACCTTTGATCTCCAGTCAAGTAAAGACCCTTAAAAGTCCTGAAGTCTGGAGTAGCCAGCCCTAAAGACCTTTGTTTGCAGCCATCACTGGAAGAGGGGGAGGGAAAAAGCGTTTTGCACAGTGATTGCCCAGAAGTTTGGCTTTGCTTGTAAAGCTGGAAGGTGAAAGGGCGTGCAGCTCTCTTCCCTCCCCCCAGCAAAAGAGGTTATCCAGCTTTATGGTATAAGGCAATCCTTAACTTTAAACTAATGATTTGGGCTTAGCCAAGAAGATTATAATCTGCAAAAAAGGTTTATAGACAGTGAATTTTCTTGTTCATGAAAAAAACATTCTTGAGATCAAATTGGAAGTGCCCTGTGCAATACATTTTTGGTTTCTAACACTGAAATGGGAAAGAGTTCCATCTGCATGCTAGTTCTGGTAGAAACACTTAATTCACTTTATCACCGAGTTCAGATCAACAGGGCCAAAGCTAGCACGTGTGCTAACCATCATTCTTCAGCATCACTCAAACTAAAAGTAGCAGAGTGTTGGGCTGCCACTACAACCCTCTCAGCAGAGTGAGAGGACAGTTGAACCATATGTAAACTCTCTCCTGCCACGGCACAGGCAGCCCCCAGGAAGACAGGCAGGCTTACTAACCTTTTCTGCCTTCTGAGTTTATTCATGAGTAATACTCTTAGCTTCCAAAATTCCTTGTGACAGAAGGAACTAGAGTTAAAAAAAAATCTACCAGAAATTGGTAAGGCCTGAACGTCACTCCTCCAACTTCCTCCTGTGTCCTTTCACCACCACCACCCCCTGGACAAAAGTTCACAGCTGACTAGCAATGTCTGTGAACGGCGGATCTTTCACTGCTAGCTTTAGCCTCTGCTGAGCTCCCAGATGGGATGGTGTTGCTTGATGGGGTCATCTGTTTACTTAAAACAGGACTGGGATCAAAAGTTCATTTTCATAGACCATTAATGGATAATGATATATTAACAACTTCGGCCACTGCTGAGTTGGACTGGATGTGACTCATAGGTGAAAGACACCGTATGCCATGCACCCTGTTTCTTACAAGATTTATTTGAAGTACCTTCCCTATACTTCTCAGCGAATACGGAAACAGCCATCTTCCATACCAGTGTAGAAGATGTACCTGTAGGCAATCTCTGAGACATTATTTTCGCCTTAGAGGTCACTAGTGATCCATTACACCATATTTACAGGTGTCCCACCAGCCACTTGGATTTGTTTCGATGCATCAGTAACACTCCATTTATGACCAGCAAAATCTTACTCATCTTCCACTTTTTTGGTCACAAGAAAAAGTCTGAGCGACGTACTACTTGTGGAGTATTAAAGTCAGCACTTGTGATCCAGACAGAAGATGAGGGAAAGAGAGAGAGAAAAAAATGAGGAAGGGTAAAAGTGAAAATTTAATTAATTTCCAAGTCTTCAGACAGCAGAACTGAAAAAGTGAGCAACGATTCATATTGCTTCCAACAGGCAGCCCCCTGAAAAGTGGAAGAAATATGACAGTGAATGATTTTTGGTGTAAAAGCCTGAGTTATTTAGCTTTGAAATTATTTGACAGTGTTTTTGCCAATTAACCATAAAAGCTCCAGTCCAATTGAGAGTTATGGCAAATTTCTACAGAGACACAAAAGAAGACTTCCTTAATCAAATAGGGACACTCAGAGCATGCAGCTGACTGACCCATCTGCTGAAGGCCCAGCATCTGCCTGGAAAAAATGCATTTTCTCCTGGAGAGATTTTTTTTTAAGATTATGTTTTTTCATGATTATTTTTTTTCCTCATGGCAACTTTAAACACGTAAGAGAAAGTAAGGGCCCAGGTCACCAAATCCCCCCTCCTCACACAGTCGCCCAGTGTACAGCTAACTCCAAGAGGACATGGAGCCTGTCAGCTGTCAGTCCTTCCCACACAGCACAGGTCCTGCCCAGCTCTCTGAACCCCTCTCCAAACCCCAAACCTCAGGTCTCTAATGACAAATCGTAAGGCCTTTTCTCAGCTCGAGGGTGTTTCTCCCTATGTAGCATGGTGCATTTTGACTACCCCATCAAATCCATTAGAAAATGCCAAGGAATGGTGTAGGCCAGTGCCAGCTGCTTCTTCAGCTGGAGGAAAATCAGAAAACTGGGAAGGGAGAAGTGGGAAACCCTGGTGCCCTGGGCAGCACCAGCACAGCTTAAGAGACTTCTGCTACGGTCTGTAGATCACACAAGTGTCTGGTGGCACCCATTAACTGCTGTCAGCATAACAATGGCTCTTTCTCATGTCTGCCCATCCTCCCTGTCCCAGTTAAATGAGCTATTTCCCAGACAAATAAAGGCTGGAGAGACTGCCTTCACTAGGGGTAGGAGACTGGGGAAGGAAATTCAGATGGGAGTGATGGCAGCCTGCTGAGAGAGCTGGGGAGATGGGGCCACCCTGAGCACTGCTATGGGAGGTGAGGGGACAGGGAAAGGCTGCCAGGAGGAAAGCCAGGTACAGAGAAGAGAGGCTCAGGGATGAAACCACATTTACCTTCTGTCCAGGGATCTGCAGGAGGGAAGGGAAGCCACACTGAGGGGCAGATGTTAGGAGGGATCAGGGACATGCAGGAGGCCAAAGGAGGATGGGAAAGGAGGAAGCTGACAGTGAGGTGACCCTGGTGCCCGTACCAGCTCATCCTACAAGAGCTGCAAAGTGCCCAAGTGTTCAGTAAAACCAGCAGGCAAAGCGCTAGGTTTCTGCTCTCCTCACTTAACGTTTTCTTAGTGTACCTGTGTCCTCTCCATCTGAAGCAGCTGAGCAGGCAGGAGGGCAGCCATGCCGACCTTGTCCCAGGCTGGTGGCCTGACCCTGCTCCTGCCCCTTTTCTGCTTTGGCTGCAAGGACAGCGTGTATGATCCCGACGCTTCTTCTGAAATCCTTATGCTTCCTCCAGCCTTAGGGAAAAACAAGCAAGCAAAGAGCAGCAGCCACGTGGGACACACACTGTGCTTGAGAGGTGACAGGTCAAACTTCAGTTCCACAGTGTATCTGTGTTTCTTTGCCTATTGTAGGTAATGTGAAGATAAAGAACATTTTACATATTTCTACCTCACTTTCTATAGTTAGATGTATAACTACATACATTTGTGTAGTGTGAGTAAACATTTCTATGTCTAACCTGACTGCAGACTTCATGATGTCAGAAAAAGCAAGCAGTCAGTTTTAAGGAATTCAGGAATACGAGATTGGTTTGTAAAATCACTATTGTATTTTTGCCACTTCTGCTGAAAACAACGGTTCCAAAACCACAGCCAGCCACAGTGATATAGCAGAGCCCAGAAGCAGGGCTTGGAGAAGCATGAAGTTCAGTACATGAAGAAAGCACAGCAAGACAAAGACTTAATTTGTTAGGAGACATTGGGCAAAATCTTTCTCTACAGCAATGTTAATTATAAGAATACAATTAGCAAAATAATTCAAAGAAAACCGTTTTGAGTCTGCATCACTGTAAGCCAGCAGAAGTGTGATAGCTGTAGAGTTCAAAGCTTTGGGACCATCATTACAAGTGTGTCTAACAGCTGTAACTCAAGGGTGACCTCTTAAGCATCTTTGCCAAGGCAGCCACACTGGGGAATGAACCTACTATTTTCCCCTGTAACAGTTTTGTTTACAACCCTGCTCTCCTCTTTCTGGGCATAACAAACAAATTCAAAAGTGTGAGGTGCAACTTTCTTGAAACAAGGCTGCTGGCCCTAGGAAACTCTGAGTAGCAGGGCACAAGGAGAGAAACCCCTCCGGTACTGCACAGCAGCTTGTTCAGCTGGCAGAGCTGCGTTCAGGGGGAGTCCTGCCGAGCAGACTCATCATAGGACTCTCCTTTAACGCAGAGGGTTCGCTGGGAAGCAGCTGTCAGGGAGAATGCTGTCGCAGTGGCACCTCTTGTGCCATGCAGAAGGCAGGGCCAGGGCACGTGATGGCAGCCTGGCGTGGGCAGAGCAGGTCTCTGGTTTAGCAAGGCCAGCTGTGAGGTCTGCCTTGTTTTGTAGGAGATGAGGTCGAACGTTGCATCCTGCCCAGATCTTTCACACCAATCCTTTCCCTGCTTGTGCCTTTCCTAAACTCACCACTGTCCCACACGCAGAGTCAAACTACAGAGCATGAACAGCATCACTTTTGGTGTGAAAGACAGCCAAACACTAAAAGTGGGGCTTCACGGGCCACTGCAATGAAAATCCTGTTTCAACAGAAATTGTTCATTGCCACCTGTACACAGGAGCTAGAAGATTAACACACCGCTGTATCGTCACAACCCGGCGTGGGCAGAGATCGTTGGGGAAGACAGTGAGAGCGTTTTTGGGAACGTTTTCATCATAGACCTCCTCAAACGTAATTCTCTGATGAAAGAATGAAGCTGATCAGCCCTGCAACCAGAACATGACTGGCAGGCGCTGACTCAGCCTTTCCCAGCGGCTATCTTCTTCCCAGTTCAGCCGCTCCTTAACTCCCTGTTACACACATACTGAGGCTTCGGTACTCTGAGGCATCTGTCTCTGCTCACGCTTTCTGAAGGCTGCAGTAGCAGGGCAGTCAGCTGAGCGCGTACTCGGAGGAAGGGCGCTTGCAGGAGGGAGTGGGCAGCGCAGTTTCCCCCTTTTCTCTTCCAAGCTCATTCTCTTCAATATGCCCCTTCTTTACATTGCTGGGGCTTTCTTTTCGCCTTCGTGCTTTCACACTGGTGCTGAATTTTGATGAGACAACCAGGTGCAGCCCGTAGCATTTATTTATTTAGAAGCAAATGCAATATTTTGTGAAGTATGTTGGAGTTACGGAGAAGAATGCTAGGTCAGCTGCTTCTCTCAGTCCAGAATGAGTTCTTATATTTTTGAGTGGTCAGCTAAAGGAAATACTTGCCGTGAATCCACAACTGTATTTTTTCTTTTAGATATTCCAGACACTTTTGGTCTTACATTAATGTTAGCTCTTTATATAATTCATACAGTAGCCACAGGCACAAAAAAAAAGTTAATTTCTTAACTGTAGCTTTCCTCTTTTTGTGTTTGCAATTTCAATTAACTGTTCTAAATAACTGACAACATGGAATATAAAACATTCCTGCAACAATGTAGGTCTAACAGCAATTACGTTGATTTACTCTGGACCATGTTAAGTTCAGGGAGTAGGATAAAGAGACAAGAGTTTAAAACTTCTTTCACACTGATGTAATAAATTCAGTACATTGCTTTAAAGTTAGGGCAAAATAGCTGGTAACTGAAAGTCAAAAAAAACGCCTTGTTTTGTTTTCTACTGTGATAGAAAACAATAGATTATGGGAAAGTTCTTCAGAAGGTGATCAGAGGAAAAGTTCACCAGCATCTATCATGGACTGTGTCTCTGTGGCCTGCTGGGATAGGAGGGAGGGACATAAAGGTGTCAGCAGTTGAACTGATACGGTAAATCACACTAGGGCTAGTAAAGCGCAATGGCAGCCTAGTGTAAATGCCTTCAGACTTCTATTTCTTCTCCGAGGTTGTACTCGGGACACGTCCCCTCTTTGTGACCTTATCTCTGGGGCAGTGGGCTGTGCACTGGTCTCTCCTCTTTAGTTCATGAGCTCTAATCCATTTGCAGGTTAATAAAAGGTGAAAAGAGCAATCACCAAGGAGCCACCAAAATAAACAAGTAGTACCTTTGACTGCTTGAGGATTCTCGGCTTTCCTCATCAACATACTCGGCCTGCCTCTTCTCTCTCCTTCTAAATACTTTGATAATAACTACATCTGTAAACTGTTGATTAAAAAAAAAAAAGTACTAACAGTGTGAAAACCAGGAGAACAAGATGATTCCATAGAAAGTGGATGGTTCCACTTTGCACACATGTGACTTGTCTCTGTAAAATGTACTTTTGTGTGTATGTCCCTGTGGTTGAAATCTTCAATATTTTCTAGAAATGCTGACTTAGAGTTAGTGCATTTCAGTGACTGGCGTGCTCTCAGTCCCAGTTAGAGCAAAGGTATGTCACAAATCTGAGCCATTTCATTGCATACAATGAGAAAAAAGGTCACAATGTGCCATTACTTCAAGCAATCTGTTGATTAATGAACTTTTTTTCTTTAACTGCTAGATTTATAATGCATGCGCTAGCTTGCTGCAGTGCTGTAGGCAGCATCATTAACATCAATAATGTATATTTAATATAACGACACCAAAAAGCAAGAAAAAATGGGACAAGAAGGATGACACCAGGGTGAAAATCACCTGCGTGTTATGCAGCCAGGGCTGTGGTGCGGTGCTGGAGCAGTGGGACTGTTTGCCTCGCCGGTGCATTCCCCTTTGTTCCCATCCTATCTCCTTCTTGTCAAAGTTAAGGACAATTCACAAAAGAGGAGGCTATTGCCCGGTCAGAGAGGGGTTTCCGGTTACTCTGTGGTCCCCAGGCTTCCAAAGGAAGCTTCCAAGAGAAGAAGGGTGTTTTGTGACTAGGTGTAGTATGTTGACTAGTAAGTAGGAGTAAAAAAACCCAACCCTATTCACACAGGTTGGCACTACTATAGCTAGGAGGGTACTATCCAGTCCTGTCCTTCCTTTCCCACAGGATACAGACAGGTTGTTAATTCAGAGAGGCCTAGGTATAAAATAAAGTCTATTGGGCAAAGCATACCACAGCCCCTTGCTTCTTTCAGTCAGTTAACTCAGCAAGCCAAGAAAACCAAGACCTGCCATCATTCCACTGCAAATTCAGATCTAATCCTGAAAAGATGTTTGTTCTGCCGACATTTTACACAGAAAAGCAGTATATTTCTGAGACACAGATATACTAAATTAATGTTGACCCTATACATCTAAAGCAGAAAAAAAAAACCAAACACCAAAATTGGTGCTCTTCCCTCAAAATAGTGATTCTTAGAGGAAGCTAGTTCATTTAAAGCAGCATTAACAAAGATGACATAACACAGTCTTGGTAGGTGTGCACTTGGGTGCACCTCCTTCTTAAGCTCTCTCAGCTGTGCCTAGACCGCTGCTTAGGACCCAGATCTGCGTACTAACACTGGTCTTTTCAGCTCCCAGCCACCCTAGAAAGTTACTGACCTGCCTCCTACCCAGAAGACTGCAAATGGGACTGCCTTTTGGTTACTTTTATCTCTGGAGAGATCCTGTGAGGGGCCCTCAGCTCAGGAATTTATTCCCCACTTTGCTCGAAAACAGCCTCCAACAATCTTTGACCTTCTGGGTGAGCTGTGAGGCCCAAATCCAAGCATTTGTGTTGGGAGAGGCAGAAAAAAGGTTGGCATTTGTGGGTGTGGTAGGAAAGCATGTTGTCAATAGCTGATTTAGTCCTTGGTTTCTAATTTTCTCGTGTTGTGGCAGTTATCCTGTACAGCAGGGTAAACTTAACCCATGGAGACTTTGGCTTTCCTAAATGGTCATAAACTGGGAAAAAAATGTACTGGAATGAACCAGTGTGTGAATGATTGTGTGTTTGTGAACAAAATGACCTGGCAAACCAGTACATCGTAAGTCATTTTGCTAAAATAATCCTTCTAGCCTTGCAAATCACCCAAGTTCTGCATGTGTCTCTGGGGCACTAATAGCATCCACAAGTGAAACAGTGGTTTTGGGACTGCCGATAAAGGAACAAATAACACTTTAATTAACTGAGAACACTGTTGCCCTGCCTATGTTGCAATGAAAGGCGAGCTGCAAACACCTATGAAAACAGCACTATTGTGCCCTACTACCAAAGTTCTCTTGTCCATCACCCTTTAAATATTTTAGTCTGAGATTCTCTAAAGGCTGTCTCTGCTGCTCTTACTCTTTGGATGTAAACAGATTTGTTAAATATTTTATTTCTAACCCACCCACGAAGTTACATTCATTTATATAACGTAATGAAGGCTGCATTATTCATTGAACTTCTCATATAACATTTTTCATAAGACATTATTAAACAAGTGAAGCAAGCCAGTCTAGTAATGAGTCTTTTCTAAACTTGCTGCCAGTTGTGTTTCCTTTCTCCTAATCTATCTCTCTAATGGTTGCAACTAATAAACTTTTTGAATCTTTGCTGCTAATCTGTATATGTTTTGCATTGCATGCTGGATGTATAACTTGACAGAGAATTTACAATACAAACCACCTGGCAAACAAAACTATCTAGATTAACAAATGCCATCCGAACCTACCCACTCTTTTTTGTTATAATAGAGAAGATGACTACATGTAACACAGTACCTTTAAGCCATAGATAAAGTAACAAATTCGGGGCTGGAACATACCCTACCGAGCAGTATGTCCCAAACACAAGATTTGTGACAATCTTTTATAATTTCAAAAACATTGCCAGAAGCCAATAGATCAAAGTCTAGTTTACAGGAATGTTCAGCAGAGACAGTCTTCTACAGGGTCCTGTAGTCTTGTCCAGGATCCTATTCGACTGTTTTAGGGGAGATGGTGTATAACAATTTTAAGGTAAAGAAATTCTGAAATGGGTTGTGTGCACTTGGGCTACTTAATCTGTGTTTGGGACTAAGTCAAAAGTACTTGGATTTTCAGGGAGCCTGAGCAGTGCAGCTCCCTTTCAGATAGAAAGGAATACTTGAATATTTCTATCTAATGAAAATAAATTCTAATACTAAAAAAAAAAAAAGATCTAGGGGTCTAATATTATGCACATTAGTTTTAAATTACGGGGGCATATTCTTTTATCAGCATCCACCTTGAACACCTCTCCCGATATGTAGAAGTAACAAAAACCAGCAGCATTCTCTTTTCAATGATGACTAGACACAGACTTGAAAAAACTGTTTTAAAAACTTCCTAGAGCACTTAGGAAACTACGACTTGAAAGTCAAGGATGGAATATTTTACGTATTGTTAAATATTTTTCTTGCTACCTCTCCAAAGGTTATTCTAAATGAATGTCCAGAATAAAACAAGAAAACATATGCCAGCTTGAAATGGGATAGAAAGAAGAGCATCTTTTTGTCAGCCTCTCATCCTGCAAGGTCTGGGAAGAGACTGCTATAGTAAAGGAATAAAATAAAACGTCAGAAAAGTAAAAGTGCAAAACCTTAAGCATACAAGGCTTCAAATCATACTGTGTCTTCCACAGGTGCTTTAATGTACCAAAAGGAAAGAAATCCTTTTTCAGCTCAACTGCTGAAAGTAACACAAAAGTAACATGTCCTCATTTCACTAAGACAAAATAAATAATTCTGATTAAGTGATTTTTAATCAAACAATATTTTTTGTTTCCAATGAGTCTTCAGCATTCATTTGCACATTTTTCTTACTCATGTAACCATTTTAAAGAGTCACTATTACCTGTTCTGACCTTATCTGGACTACTATTGCCTTTCAGTCAGGAAATGACTGATCAGGTAGCACTCCTCAATGTCAGTTTACACCAATGCCACTCTTTAAGCTCATTTTCAGTCAAGAATGGATACAACTGCATGTTGTTACGAAGAATCCCACATTAAGCATCACATAGAGACTTCAGAAATCCTAAGCACCGCAGATGCTACTGCCTAGCAGGAGCTATCATTCACGTGGGTTTAGGAGAAGTGTAGGTCCCAGTTACCTACCTTACCCTCAGAGAAGAGACAGCATGCTACAAATGAAGCACGGCTATTTACCCCGGAACCAAAGCATAGCACTTACTGAATCATATGCATTTTTTTTGAGATAGAGACCTAGTCAAAGATTTTTCTTTGAAATGACAGGTTAACTAAGAGGAAGAATACAAAATACCCCAGAAATGCCCAGTTACAAGAAGGGAGTGAGCGCTCTCCACCAAATCTGGCCTATTAACATGCCTGAGTGCGTGAGCTTTGGAGCACCAGTCACTTCCCCATGGTGACACTTGCAAAGCCAAAGCTAGAGCATGGCTCTAGGAGCTACCTGCTAGCAGTGGTGCAGAATGAAGCAGCTGCGTCCTCTCCCTGCCTTCTGTCTCCACCACAGCACTGAAGCACAAACCACTGCTCATGCAGTGAGCTGGAGTGAGGACCTGGTCTGCCTGAAAACAACAGGTGTTCCAGTAGATAACTTTTCAGCAAGATCAGTTCCTAGATCCAACATAGTAAGAGGAGTAGGGCCTGGGGGTGTAGAGGCTGGGCAGCCCCTAAATAGCAGACACAGTCTCAGCCAGTGCCCACACCAGGCGCTGCTGAGCAGGCAATGCTACCTAATCATACCAGAGCTCACCTGAAACTGGTCTGCAGCCAGCATATGAGCTCTCAAGATACAGCTGCGTGGAGGAGATTAGCAGGGGTTGTAAAACCTGCTCAAGAAGTTGGGCAAATATTTTAGCAATTAACCCACACTGAGCTCCATGTTACTGCAGGCACGCTGCTACCACTTCTTGGGATAGCTTGTTTAAGGCTAACTCCAAGATGCCTAAATGACACAGCAATGACAGACCATTTAACTACAGAGATAAATTATACAGGGGCAGTGCCTAACATAGGTTATGTTGTCATGATTTACAACAGCTGAGGATGTGCCCCCAGATGTCCAGACAAAATCAAATTAACGATATGATTTTTTTCTCCAAACATAGAAGTCTTGCAAACTTGACTCAAAAATAAAAAAGGAAACAGAGAAATGCATGTATGACCTTAGACTTACACTGTGAAAATGTTCGTACTTTTCAGACAGCACTTGGATTCCCATTCTTTATAAAAACAAAATATAAACTAAAATAATATGAAGACCATGCAGAAAGTTCCCACATATAAAAGACTTGAATTAAAAATAAACAAAGCATTTGAAGACTATCAGCATCTATTTGGATTTGCAGAATGCTGTAATATTAAGGAAGAAAATGTTAACAAGGGATACCAAGACAAGAGTCTTGCTGTTCTCCAGGCTTCAGATCACCTCCAAGTCAGGAGCAGGGTTGCAATTTTCTGCCACTATATTGGTAATAAAGGAGTCTTAAACTGAGATTATGCATCAAATCCCTGAAAACCATAATGGTACAAGAGGTTTGCAGTAGTAAAAATTATTTAAGATTTTAAGCATTGCCAAGAAGACTCAGGCACAATCTAGAAAAAATATCTTTTGTATTTTAAGACTACACGAAATGGAATACGAACAAGTCTTGATAGTTATGCTCATATGCAGGTTGAATCATCTAAAGTCTTACATTAGAAGCTTACATATATAAAATGCTAGCTGAAAACACATCAAATGTATTGTAGAAACACTTAAAAAAAAATCCAGAACTTCACAGATTCTATTAAACACCTGCAGCAATTTTGAGCAACTTAACTCCATCCTTATTTTTGACCTTGGGAGAACATAATGAAAAAGAGATTGTTTTCCAGGAGCAAACAAAAAATTAAACTAGTCTATATGGCGCTGTAAGTGTTCATGACACTGAATTACATTGGTTTACTTTGTAGATGTTAATAGAGCCAGCCTATGTTGTTTGACTTTTAAGGGAAGACTAATAGGTGTAGTAAGGGGGGGGCAGGGGGGAAGAGCATAAAAAACCTTATGGTCAAGCCAAAACAGGGGTCATGCCTAGGGCATTTTATCTGCCCTGCTTACACACCCCCAGGGAATTGCATCTCAACAGTTGATTCCCTGTTAATCAATTCACATTAGTGCCTGCCTTTTAGTTTTCCCTTTGCTGAATTCCAGGAAAGAAGTTCTTAAACCAAATGCATGCTCTGTCTCTGACCCAGTCAGCGTTGCTGCATTTCAAGAAGAAATCACAGCAGATTTGATTTGCTCTGCCAGCTGACAAGAGACACCTTCATAAGTAAAGCTCCATAGCCAGCAGACTCAACACAGAAGATCCAGTGGTCTGTTTATACAAGTCAGCAGTAATATGGAAGGAGAGGACCTTTATGGAATTTTTTTCCTCAGCCTATTTCTTCTAGCTACAGCGAAAGAGTCATCTTACACATTATTATTCTGCTTCCCTTTACTTTCTTACTTACTATGGCTCAAGATTATGTGCTTGATAAGGAGACCTGTAGGACTTGGTATCACTCCATACTGTTTTCGGCAAGTGTGTTTGTTTTCGCACTGCTCTTGCCACTTACATGGTAAAATTTTAAAAAATTTACTATTCACAAGTGAGAATCACATTTGGGGTGGGAGGCAGGGGAGAGTTATGAGCACAGAAATAGCAAATAGCTCATTCACACAAGCAGATCCAACTTCACATCCAAACCCTTTACACCCATTGATTAAGGTACTCTCTAGCATACACGCAGAGGATCATCAAAAATAAACTTTATTATCAAACTTAAAATTCACACATTAAACATAATATCTAGACAAAAATAATACTGAAAACATTCTCAAACAATAACCATTTTAGGTAATTTGGATGAGTAGCTAGTTACCACTGTTTCAAATGCCTTTAAGAATAATTCTTAATACATACACCATCGTGAAATGTCTTCAAATGCTTAGCTGGCCAGCGTTCAGTAAGACTTTTAAATAGGGGAAAACTTATTTCTATAGAAATAACATTATCTAATTATGAATCAGAGACCCATAATTGTAGTGCTTGGGGAAAAAAAATATCATAGCCTTCTGAAATATTTAGAAGACATAAATAACTACTGTACATTTACAAGTTTAAATATTTAAAGGCCTTTGTTACTACAAAAAGTTGCTATGTACATAATTAGATGCTATCTAGAAATCCAGCTGAGGCAAGCATTGAGCTCTCAGATTTGGCCACTGAAACCTATGAATTTGGTAGGCAGATTGTCCACAGGGTACACTATGGGGCCCGTTTTCATTGTAGGAGGTCCATTCAGCAGCTGCCAGTCACAGCTCCGAGCCAACTCCACTGTAAATATTTTTAGAAGGACTTTTGCAAACTCTTTGCCCACGCAGCTCCTCAAGCCCCCACCGAAAGGAATGAAACTGAACCTAGAAGAATCCTCTGGAGATGGAGACATGAAGCGATCCGGGTTGAATTCCTCCTTGTTGGTAAAGAGATCTGCCACATCGTGGGTATCGCAGATACTGTAAATAACATTCCAACCTTTAGGGATCTGGTAACCCTGTCAAAAGAAGAGAAAGGAGACGTGAAGCACCCTGTTGCATTAAATAAGGCTAAGTGTCAGCACAGGGCACCCCATCTCCCCTCCTGGCTTCCTGCAGGTCCCTCTAAGGCAGACAGGCTACGGGCACACACGCGTACTTTGCGGCTGCACTGAGTCAAGCCCAAGCCCCGCTTACATTTAGCTCAAGAGTCTTGAGTGCAATTCGAAATCCTCCAGGAACAGGAGGGCTCAGCCTGAGGGTCTCTTTGATGACACAGCTCGTGTACTTCAGCTGCTCCAAGACCTCCATGTCCAGCTGCTTCTCTTGGTTGGGACTGCACAGTAACCCCTAGAAAGGAAGATGCTGCCATGACTTTTATGGAGCAGGCAGCCAGGGCCCCAGCAAGGCAAAGCAGCTGCCCCTCAGCGAGTAGCATTTCCCTGCCACCCCCTAAAAGAAGGGCACCACCTGGGTGGAGGAGAGCCCTGTCTGGGACACCTCTCCTGGAGGTGCCTTCCCCCTGCCCACTCCTGTGAAATGGCTCTGGGGAGACACACACCTTCACCTGCAGCTCTTTCCTCACTTTCTGCAGGACATCGTGGTGGAGCCCTAGGAAGGCGATCAACGACGTGGCAGCGCTAGCAGTGGTTTCATGGCCTCCAAACAGCAGCTCTGTGGCAGACTCCTTCAGCTCCTTAAACACAGGACAGAGGAACACAAAACAGGTCTTGAATATAACATCACCTCCACCAGGTCCACTCCACCACCAGGTCACTCCGCATCCCTCCCAGGCTGGCGTGGACACCCATGGGCCAGGACGGGGGTGGTGCTTATGCTCCCTGAGGACATGGCCATGGTCCTGTGCTCCCCATCCAACAGCCCGGCTGCAGCTTCTGCACCCCCGTGCGCTACACGAGCTGAGTTACTGCATGGGGAGAGGGAGTGAGCCTCCCGCTCTCTCCTTTTGGCCCCAAAAGATAAGCATGCTGCCGCCAGAGGGGCTGGGGAAAGGGACAGATCTGGCCCTGGGCAACCTCACCTGCATGTTGAGCTGCTCCCCATTGCCCTGCGTGTGCTCCATCAGCAGCTGCAGCGCGTCCTTGTAGCCACCCTCTGGCTCCTTGCGGGCCATCTTGGCACGGATGTTCTCCTCAATCTTGGCGTGGATGATGTTGCGTGCCCGCAGGCCCTAGCCAGGCAGCAGGGAGAGCGACGTGGGACTTGGGCAACCACTGCCATCCCTCCCGTCCCTTCCCTGCTGCCCTGGCTGCAGGGGCACCCCTCTCCTCCCAGCCCTCCAGGAGCCTTACCCGGTAGAGCCCGCTGAAGGGCACGTCGATGGGGAGGGAGAAGAGGTTGCGGATCATCTCCTCGAAGGCCTCCACCAGCTGCTGCTCGCCGTCGGGGCTGGCCTGGCGGGGCTGGAAGCCCAGCAGGATCCTCATGGCGATGCGGAACATGAGGCGCTTCACCTCGGGGTACACCAGCAGGCAGGGCCCGGCAGCGCCCAGCCACCGCGCCAGGCAGGAGCTCACCTCCTCCTGGATGACGGGCACGTAGTGCTGCAGGGCGTCCCGGGAGAAGGCCCGCATGATCACCTGCCCGGGGGGGGGCGAGGAGGAGGAGGACGAAGAAGGGGACAGAGGCTCAGCCGTCGCGCCGGGGCGGCTGCGCCCGCTCCCCGCCCGCCGCCCGGGCCGTACCTTTTTGCGGTGCTTGTGCTGGGCGCTGTGGAGGTTGGAGAGGCAGCCCGAGCCCAGGATGGTGCGCACCGAGGCCGGCCACTGCACGGAGACCAGCCGGTGCTCGCCCAGCAGGATGTGCCGCACGTTCTCGGCGCCCATCACCCGCACCGTGGGCCGCCCGAAGAGGTGAGTCTTGTAGATGAAGCCGTATTTCCTGCGCTTCATCTGCAGGAATTTCCGCCTCTGGATGGGGGAAGCGGGAGAATACAAGAAGTTTTGAAAAGGCGGAGAGGACGGTGCAGGGAGGGCGGCTCTGCCCCACCCGGGCGCGGGGACAGGGCGAAGCCGCGGCTCACCCCCCCCCCTTCCCCCGCAGCCGGAGGAGGAGCCGGGCGCCTCTCCGCTCCCCGCCGCACCGCCTCGCCTCACCTGCAGCACCATCTGTAGCGTCTCCCCGAAGAAGGGGAGCCCCATGGTGCCCGGGGGCAGCGGGAGCGGGCAGCTGGGGTCGCGACCGCTGGCGCAGTACAGGTCCCAGAGCTTGACGGCGGCCAGGAAGAGCAGCAGGGGCAGCAGGAAGGTGCACAGGGCGCTGGCGACCAGGGCGGAGAAGCCCATGGCTGGGGAGCGAGTCCAGCCCGGCCCCCCGGGAGCTCCGAGTGCGTGGGCCGGGCTCGCCGCGGGCCGCCTTTTATACCCTACCTTGGTCCGATAAATTAGTTCACCCAAAGTTCATCTTTAATTGCGGATTGGGGCCTGGCTCCTCCCCCCGAAATCTTTAACTGTTTGCTTTGCGCGGCGCATCCCGCCCGCCGCAGACAGCCGCCGGGGAAGGGAAGGTGCTGGCGGGCAGCGGCTCGCTCGGGGCCGGCTCCCCGCTCCACCGCGGGCGGGCTGCGGGACGCCGCCGACAGCCGAGGGCCGCCCGCCCCCTCGGATTTATCGCCGGGGCTCGTCAGAGACCAGGAGGTTGCGCCGAGGCGGAGAAATGCCCCGCTCCAGCAACCGGCTGCCCGGAGACGCCTACCCTCGGGGCTCCTCCGCCCG
>Ga0065711_1008377_pt1 | contig 25114 bp, 17 predicted proteins | sample Hoacrofraction12_FD_59098 | JGI IMG/M metagenome (GOLD analysis project Ga0065711, IMG submission 59098) | Hoatzin crop microbial communities from Cojedes, Venezuela - Epithelial fraction 12 v2 (version 2) | ecosystem: Host-associated > Birds > Digestive system > Esophagus > Crop | place...
CCGCGCTGTGACCTGGCCGCCTCGGGAGGCCCATCGCCTGCCAAAGGCACCGGGCTGGGCGTCACGTAGCTCCTCGGGAGCCTCTCCCCTGGCGGGCTGCACCCGCAAACCCCCAGGCACAGGGCAGGGGAGGAGGAGGAGGAGAAACCGAAGTGTCTGTATTTGCCAGCCCTTTCTCTCCCCAGCTTTTGGCTCAGCTTTGCCCATCACAGTACATTTGCAGTTCTACCAGATGCTTCGGTTCCTGTTGCAGTGTTGGTTTTTTGAAATGTGATAGTCATTGAATGAACTGCAGCAAAAAATGTTGCCTTGTATGATACAGTTTTTGACTGGTAACAGTCTCCTCCAGGCTTAAAATTTAACTAAGCACTTAGTAAAATTAAATCCTTTTAGGAGAGAAAATAACATTATATCTAATGCGAACATTGTACTAATTTTTCCACAAACAGAATAGCTGTATTTTATTACCGTGGCTAGAGAAAATACCATATTTGCTCCATTTGTTGTCAAATCCTTGGCAAAATAGACACTGAAACAGAAGATAAAACTGGGAATGAACTTGTGCTGTACGCTCCACTTAATCAGCTTTAAAAGAAATTACAGGTTGTCTTTCAGTGTGTAGCAACCACTGCTGCTATTGAAGTGAATGAGTCGTGTTCGTGTCCATGGTACCAAGGCTGTGACAAGAACAGTAGGCGAAGGCTGATTTTGTGACTTGGCTGTAATACACAAGGGATAATACTCTGACCATTTAGGTGTAATAATAGCTCTAGTTTTAAAGATGTTTCAGGGTAAAATTTGTAGCCAGTGGAATCCCATTAAATACTTTTACAGGTCTTTGTGTCCGAGCTTGGCTATGCAGCACGTGCAGTGGTGGGATAGTAGATGTACTATCATGCTGCTTTTGTTCACTGCAACTAATTTCCTCGTCTCTCCTTTCATACTTCTTTGTAGCAAAGGTGGTCTGCAGGGCTTCCTTCTGCGTGTTGCTGAATATCGAGTGATCAAACGTGCGATCGTTGCGCGTGTGTTGTTTGCGGCAGTTGGCTGCTTCAGAGACTGACAGGAGAGTTTCTCTGTGCTGTGCAGCTATTCATTTCTGAGGCTCTGGGAAGGACTTCACCTCGAACCAGGCTCTTCAGTTTTGGTAAACAAATATAATTACCTGACTCCCGTAATATGACATTGAAGCTTAAGTAGAAGCTGCTTATTTTCATACTGTTCTGTTTAAAGTCAGTGCACTTTCTTTGAATTTTGCATCTTTCTAGTTATGAAGTTTAATAAGTAAGTAGTTTTATAGTAGTAGATTTTTTTTTAATCTATTTTCGGTTTCAGGGTATAGAAAGGTATACTAAGGAACATTTAAAGCCCTTGAACAAACTGAAACGGAAATTTATGCGTTTCCTGTTTGAAAAGGTTGTGTCATAGTAGAATATTTAAGTGGGGTTTTTTTTAATAGCACAGGCTAAAATTAAAACTTGCGTGGCCTTTCATTTCCCCTGTACCAAGTGTATTGCTTGCTATGTACGCTCTAAATTTTGTACGTGTATGTTTATATAAATGTGTCTATATCGCATAGTTAACAGCAGATCTAGGAGACTTAGGAAGATATTCAGAAGGAAAGTCATATCCTCGACATTTTTCTGGAGGGGGCAGAGGCGGGTAAAGTAGGATGTCACTAGGTAGAAGGTTAGGAGAAGAGAATAAGCTAATAATTTGGTATTGTGGTAGTAAAGTTGTTGTACAGGTGGCTCGGGATAAGGGAGAGGTAGCGAATGGAGCCGTAGGCAAGACAAGTGAGGGGAGAATGCCGAGCACTTTGTTGTTTGGAGCGTGGGTGGCTCTTAGCCTCGCTGTTGGTAGGGCCTCGGGGAGGAGCACTCTCCCGTGCCTGTCCCTGCCTCCTGCCCCAGCTTCTCCTAGGGCCACCTCTCTGCTGGGGTTTGTCGTGCTCTGAGTGTGCAGGAGAGGCCTGTCCGTTCCTGAGGACTGCCCCTATACTATTAAGTCAGTCTGAATTTTGTCGTGTGATTAAGTGGAAGAAGGATCATGGCTGTTCAGAAGATGGGTTAATGCACAGGAACTGAAACCAGAGCTCCTGAATTACCGTGAGACCTCAGTCTGGGCTTCAGAAGATTTGGTTTCAGCACATGTGTCTTCATATGCTGCCTTAGGCAATTTATTTTGGTGCTCGGCATCCCGTCTGCTGCTTTTGTCAAATGGAAATCATACATCTTTTCATGTTTGCGTCTTATCCTTTGCTTTGTCATAATAGTCTTGGGCACTTTCTCATCCTATGTTGAAAAATAATCTCTGCAGCACAATATCATTGTCATCGTTGTGTTTGGACCGTGATAATTGCTGTGGTACTTGGGCAATACTTTCTGTCTCTGCAATTTTGGTATTTGCATATGTGTCCTGTAAGTTAACCTTCCTTGTAAAGCTTTATAAATAAATTTTATAACAGGATTAATTCTGTACGGCAAATGTGTAATGGATTTTTTGGAAGTCTAAACAAATTTTGTGGCTTTCTGAATTGAAACATTAGCAACTTTTTTTTTTCCCTAATGCATTTTATTTTTCTGCTGTTGACTAGGTTGGTGGACATTTGTTATTTAGTACTGTTTTCCAAAGTGAAAACATAATGGTTTCCAATGCTGCATTAAAATTGGTTAGTAAGAGTGCTTCACGTACTTACCTTTGGAAAACAGCTCAATTATTGTTTTGTTTGCTGGTGTTCTTGGGAGAAGGTAGCAAAGATTTAACTGTTTTAAGCAAATGCTGTGTTTATCAAACCCTTAATATAAGCTCTATTTTTAAAAAATGTATCATACCATGACTTTATTATAAATATTATGACTGCGAGTATAAATTTACAATAGTACTTTATAAATATAAATGCAGTGGACCTATAAAAATAAAAGTAAATTCACAGTAGCATTTTTTTAGCATATAGGACATGACTCCCATTGGGAGTGCTGTGTCCTGTTTTGGGCTTCCTAGTACGAGGAGGACTTTGATATAAGTGAGCGAGTCCAGCAACGCATAATCGAGGTAGTCAGGAATCTGAAAGATGTGATGTCAAGGAGAATCTTGTTTAGCCTTAAGAACATCAGTTACGGGAGGGTATATTGCTGTTTCTGACTACCTAACAGGGCAATGTAGAGAAGACAGAGACAGGCTCTTCCCAGGAACGTTCATTGGTAGAAAAAAGGGCAATGGATACGGCAAATTCTGATTGGGTTTAAGAAAAAATATTTTCACTGTGAGGGTGACCGTGTACTGGAGGGACGTTTCCTGGAGAGGAAGTGGTATTTCCAGCCTTCGAGGAGTTCAGTACTTGCCTGGATGCATTCCTGAGCAACCTGGTTTAAGTGGCCCTGCTTTGAGGCTGGACTAAGTGACCTCTGGAGGCCCTTCCAGACTCTGTGATTCTGTGCTACATATATAAAATAGCAAGTTTAAAATGAAATTATTTTTGAGTTCAATGATATAATAAAACAATAATTTTAGAAAACTTGATTGAAGCCAGAATAAAAGGAATAAAACCAACAGGCAAGGTGTTTGTCATTGTGTGTTTGTTTTAAGTAGGTCATAGAATCAGAGTTAGTTATAAATCAAAGCAGAGTTTATCCATGGACACCAACATTTACTGACAAGAGTAGCAGAAACATCTGGAATTCTCCATGGGATTCCAAACATCACATCTTACCCATCATATGCAGAACAACTGGTTAATAAAGAATGATGTATATCTGGGCACTTAAAACCTGTATTTAAGCATACAGTTTTGAAAACCTCGATCAAAGATTGCTGTTCATTTTTAAATTAGTTTCCTGGCACACTCATCTTTCTTCTGCAGCGAGCTGTTACTTGAATGTAAAATGCTGTCTTTGATACAGTGTGATGGTGTAGGACTGTCAACTGAAAAATATCAGAGCTCTTTATAAATTTTTCAGAATTTCATAGCCATTATACGTTCAAAATATTCTTTTATCAACTACCCATGTAATGGTATTAGTTATCTGTACAGTGATAGATGGATGTGCAAATCTGTGTTGTAAGTATCCTTGTGAAATTTCATTTTGCGAAAAATATTTGTAGAATACTCAGCATAGAAATAATATTATTTCAAAAAGATAAATGCACAAAAGCAGCAGTTTTTGATATGAGTAAAACTGCATCCTAAATGTGCTTTACAATAACCCAAATTTAACTCTTTCAATATTTTTGCATTTTGTTTAAGATATAAAATATAAACTGGAAGCTAAACAGATTTCATAGCCCAATTCCATTATTTAAATCACTCTGGGCTCTGACGTCGAAAGCTACAATTCTGTCTGCAATCAAATTGTAAGGGTGAGTTATAATTCCCTAATGGAAACACTGACTAATCTCAGAGTATATAGATGCTAATGGTGCCATGTAATGCATTAGTGAACATGTTACTGATAAATAGGAATGAAATATTCTTGGGCAGTCTCAAAGATCAGCTCAGAAAAGATCTCAATTATAAAGTGTCACAGAAAGAGCTAATTAGGTTTTTCCATTGCAAAAGGCTGAGCCGTGTACCTGAAAAGAGGGAAAGGACTGTGAGCATTTTCCTTTTGAAGAAAGAGCCAAACAAGGTCTCTGCGTGAAAGTTCAGAAATCCGTACAAAGCCAGTGGCATAGGAGGAATCTTCAGCCTCCGTTATTGCCGGTGTTTTGTTGGCTGAGGGCATCGTTTATCGCACACCTCTGAATCTCAGCCGGTCAGCGGCAAGGAGTAGGTGGGCTCGCTGGTCTCCTGAGGACTGTGGCAGGCTGAAGAGCTTTTCAGGTTGCATCCCCAGAATGCCACCGTTCTGCAGGGATGCTCAGAGGAGACAAATCCGGCCTCGCCTCTGCTCTCCCACTGCCAGGGAGAATCAGACTCTCCCTCCGTCCGCCTTCCGAAGACAGACTTCTCTAACTGTATAATATTGCAAGTAAAAATGAAAATATCACTGTGCCTCTCTTAAAAATGCAACTGTAATGATAGCTCTCATACTACCTACACGTACAAATGGCATAAACATGGTTGCTGATGCACAACAAGCAGATGGCAGAGCAGGAAAAAAGTGCTTCCTCACATAACATGTCTCTTCATAGGGTGTGTAAAGTTATGGGCAAAGCACAGTGGCTTGCCATAGATGCAGCCTGATTATGTTTAAATTTCCACTTCAAATACAGATTTTAAAAAACTTGGTTTTTTTTTTTAAGTTTCTGAAATATGAACACATTTTATATGTACATGAGTGGCTTTTGGGAAATAATCTGCTTAGAAGTGAAATGTTATTACAATAAAAATTGTGTGATCATATATCAGGTTTTTAATTATTTCTGATTTAAACACGACCGTTGTTAAGTTTAGAATAAAAAGCAATGACCAATATTTATTGCAGTTTAGAAAAAAATTGTGCCTGGAAACAAATATAAACTATATTTGCTTTAAAAAGTTTTTAAACAGGATATTTATATCAAGAGAGAAATTTAACAGTGCAGCTTACAGCAGAGTTAAGTTACCACCCTGGCTGCATTCAGAGCTGTACCTAACCTCAGGGCTGCCCCGTGGAGGGGCTGGGTGCCATCGTGGCTGGGCACACAGCCTTGGAGTAGCCAGCTGCACGGAACCTCTCCTGAGAGCAGTGACATATTGTAATTGCAATATGGCATTGGTAAAAGCTGTTTAGCTCAAGATTAAATTATTTAACTAAAATGCTACATGCTTCTGACTGATTATTATTTAAGATATAGAATCATAGAGTCACAGAATGGTTTGGGTTGGAAGGGACCTTACAGATCATGTTGTTCCAACCCTTCTGTCATGGGCATATACTTCTTTCATTTTCAGACTGACATTTTGATACCTGTGTCCTGAAAAATAACAACACTTCTGTTTTCTTGGCAGCATCAGCCACTTGATTTTACAAAAAACAACATTATGCCCTAGTCTTCTCGAAATGCCTTAAAATTTTTTAAGCTTATAGTCAAGGGAGTTTTGCGAGTGAGTAAATCACAGAATCATTAAGATTGGAAAAGACCTCCAAGATCATCAAGTCCAACCATCAACCCAACACCACCATGACTGCTAAACCATGTCCTGAAGTGCCCCATCTACACGTTTTTTGAACACCTCCAGGGATGGTGACTCCACCCTGGGCAGCCCGGTCCAATGCCCGACCACTCTTTCAGATAAGAATTTTTGCCTAAAATCCAATCTAAACCTTCCCTGATGCAACTTGAGGCCGTTGCCTCTTGTCCTATTGCTAGTTGCCTGGGAGAAGAGACCAACACCTGCCTCACCACGACCTCCTTTCAGATCGTTGTAGAGAGCAGTAAGGTCTCCTCCAGACTAAACAACCCCAGTTGCTCGCATTGAGAGCTTAACTCTTGCAGATTCTTTTTGAAGTTGCTGTTCTGCAGCAGAACTGACCTGGAAGTGCTTTAGTGAAGTTACTGCCAAGCAGATTCATTGTTCCTGTTACACTTATGTGTGTGTTATGTCACTGCTGACGTTTACTAGAAATTTTCATGATTTTCTGTGTACAGGTCGGTTTCAGATCTAGTAAAAGAATTTCAGTTTGGCTTGGAGATAGAATATTGAGCCTGAGAATTCTGTTGTACGAGGTATCTTATTGAGCTGGGTCAAAGATCAGTGTTTGATGAAACCTGCAAAGAATTCCTGTGAGCATCCAGATTTCCCGTTGCTCTTCCAGCATGGAGCTGGAGAATTAGTATGAACAGGAGAGAAGAAGGAGAATTATGGCCTGCATTTTATTTTTTTTAAATCTAAGGCCATTGTATAAGTGCTTCCCTGGAAGTCTGACTGTTGGCTGCCTTCCAGCAAATATATAATTAATATGCACCTGTGTTAGATATAAATAGTGACAAATATCCTCATGTAGCATTGATCTACATGTTGCTACCACCCATGTGCCAGTTGTTTTACTTCCAGCTGGTTAGGTTGGACATCTATTAAAATAAATCAACTTTGTGGCTTTATGTCACTTTATTTTTCTGTATAAAAATAATCTGCTCTGTCTGATAGTTTAAGTGTAATCTTTCTAACATTAAGCCTGTCTGTTTTGCATCCCCATCTCTAAATCATGATACACTGATAATGGAGAAGGAAAATGGCAGAGGCGCCTTTGGGAGAAGCTGCCCCCCAAACCCAGTGACAGGTAAAACACTGGGCACATTGTAACAGCAAGAAAAAGACTGAAAGACTGACCATGCAGGCGAGGGATTATGAGTTCCCTGGCTCCAAAGCCATCTTTAGTCTTGGGTGAAGCCCACAGCTTGGCTTGCATTTGCTTCTCTTTCCTTGCTTACTTTCTCCTTATTCCTTTTTCTGCTCTTTATGGTTTCCAGAAATAGGAGTGTAAATCTGTAGTAATATCTAAGTCTTATTTTTAATAACAGTAGTAGTTCTAGTTTTGACTTTCCTTGACTTTCTTGAGCACTGCTCAACTGAGAAGAAGAAGAAAGAAACATTGCACTTCTCAGATGCTGAAGGTATGGAAAATTGGAAGAAGAAATACATTGGGGACTGGCAAAAAGGCGCTATACCTATTTAGCTGCATCAGTTCTGATGAGCAGATATGAAAAGAACATGAAAGTAGGCTATGGGAGAAAATCATAAATTTGATTGTTTTTTTCAAGTCAGGGTTGGTGAGACTTTAAAGGTCAGTTCTAGACTCGCAGGTGAGTTCACTGATGTGTAGAGAAGTTAGTTAATTTTTCAGATTAAATGTTAATAAGAGTTTGAATAGACAAGCATGTGCATGGTGGCAGGTAAGAGGGAGCCATAGTGGTGACGAGGACTGACAGGAGAAGGATCAATCTGGGGTGTTCCGAAAGCAAAAGGGCAAAGCCAAGAAAAGGGATAATCGATGCAAAGTGCAGGAAGCCAGCAAAATCAGAGCACTTTTTCACGCACGCTTCAGCAGCATGAGAGGCGGAGCAGGAGGAGAATCAGGTCTCAGGATGTGATGGTGCCATGATGTCAGTAACAGAAAGGACGGCCTGTCAGAGGTGATAGGAGAAACTGTATCATTTTAAAAAGGGAGGGAGGATTGTGAGAGATGGATGTGAAAAGTGTCTGACAGGGTGAAAAGAGAAAGCTGGTGAAGCTGAATTAAAATAGGTGATGACTAAAGGGAAATAATTCAAAGAGTGAAAGGGATTCAGAGGTGTCCGTCACAAGAGAGTAATGGTATGCTGAACGGATGGAAATTTTGAAGGAGTTTTAAAGAAGATGTAAAAACGAGGTTAGAATCACTGCCTTTATAGGGTTGCTGTAGAAAATGAAGGCTTCTGGTAAGACTGGCAGTGTAGAGGCAAGAGGAGCCAGAAGCCATTGAGTGGTAAGGGCAGAAGGCACCGCTATGGAGGGAAGTAAGAAGGGAAGGATGGATGATGGGCACTGACCTAGCCTAGAGCTGCCAAACCACAAAGGTCCTGTGGTGGGTGCAAGGGGCAGCAGGTCTGCTTGGACCAGGCGTTGACTACAAACTTGAGTGATGCTCCAGGGATATATTTGTGGAAGAATGTTCCTTAGAGCATATTGATGGAGCAGAAATGGAGTACTGCTGGTGTTAATTAGACCTGATGAAGACAGTATTCTTCCTCTAGGCTGTGTTATGTGTTTCCTAGTTATTTCTTTAGGAGTTTCCTTCTTCACTCTGATACTGGTTTTGCCTCATATTCCTGACTCCCAACAACCCAATCGTTATCGCAGATAGGCAGAAATTGGTTTAAAAATGTGAATTGCTCTATGCGTAGAGTATCCTCAGCTAATAAACGCTGCCTTAAATTTCTTCCATTTTGCTTTTTTCTTCAGTTCATTTTAAGTGTCACTTCTTTACTGCATCTTGACATTTAATATGAAGCATTTCATCTACCAGAAATACATCTGAGTTTTCAGCTCAAGAGTCCAATTAAGAAAATGCTCCCATGTGCATGCATTTTCTTTTATTGAACGTCAAGTTCTCTGCAATGTCATGTACAATACAAGTTGAGATTCAAGGCTTTTGTGGAAAAAATGGTTCTAATCTAAAACATCACCTTGACTCCTCACTGTGTTTCCCTGCTTTCAAAAAAATGAGATGCAACAAGCTGTCTTTCAGTTACTGTATTGTCCAATTTTTGCTTAGTGTCTTTTTTTTAACAGGTATTTGCATATGCATCAAAAATGCCTGTAAGTTGATAAAGGTGTTGATATCTTCCTGCTTTAATGTGTAAGAGACTAAAATAGGGTAATGGCAATTAAAAATGTAATACTGCTTAATGTATTTGTAAAAAAACATTCTTACTGTTTTAAATTAACTTGATACTGGTGTGAATGATGCTGAGCAGTAGTGAACAAAGATCAGGCTTTCTCCTCTGGATGCTGTAATGGAAATTAAAGGTACACAGCAAGAAAGAAATCTATGTTGTGCAAGCACCTATGTCACAAACTGTTGGTTTCTCTAAAGCCCTTCAGGTCTTTTCTCAGGAGCTGGAGGGTTCCCCTTCATAGGGCTCTGCTTGTGATAACCTGGCTTGGTGCTGCTGTGGCTTTTTCAGTGCAAAGTCATGAGGGCCAAGAATGAAAATGCCCGGCTCATTTAATATGAGAAGGTCTTGTTGTGGAGAAATTGCTTGTTGTATTTGATTGTAGCAAGCGGGTGAAGCAGCTATATTGTTAAGAGGAGGTGAGGTAGTGTCAGTTCCCTTGCCATGTCGTGTCCTTCTAGCTGGGCAGCTCTGCGCTGACATGGAGGGCAACCTGTCAGTTGTTTCACGGTGAACAAGACAGCACTGCCCGTGACAGAGGACACAGAACACAGATTGCTCCCACTGAGCGGTACGGTACAAAACAGTGAGGGTCTCCATCTTTTGTAAAAGGTTCTTGTTATAAGTTTTCACATAGGGAGGACTTTTGCTTACTTTAGTATCTTAACAACTACTTCATGTTCTTTTGTAGACTATTCTTTTATTGAGATTATTATGCTTTATGTTGATCAAAAGTAAGTGTGTGTGTGACTTTTTATGGGTGGATGAATGCAAAGATTTTTCAGTAGAGGAATCCTTGTTTTCAGATGCATAAGCCAGAAAGCATACTGCAGTCTCGTTGACGTTCCCTTGATCCTCTGACTAGTGTACACAGAAGACAGTTTATGGAAGGATGGCTTTACAGTTATGAAGGAAGAAAAGTGGAATAACGGTGATTAAAGTTTATATGTAGAGCAATATTTTATGAAGCTTTTATTTTGAAACGCATTCTTCAAAGTTGAGTTTTCTTATCCAACTTGCTTCACTGGGTGACAGGTTTTCTACAGAAACCTGCATCTTCAACAGTCCCAAAGGAGGAAAAATCCCATTCATAGTACATAAGGTGTGGGATTAGGAGTCTTCATGTTGATGTAGGTTAAGGATCTTAGTACCAGGACTTGGGATGCAACAGGTAGAGAGGACGTGAACAGAAGACCAGTGAGAGGCCATCTCCAAAGCCCTTCTTTAGAAAGAAAGAGGATATTTACTGTAAATGTCTCGACTATATCGACTTGAATTCAAACATTCATGTTTAAGTCCGTGTTGACTGCTGTTCATAAAGGCAGGCTGTTTCACACCCACTGCTGGTTGAGTCTCTGGGCAAGTACTAGGACCAGCGAGTAACGGAGCTGTTGTCTGGTGCTTCATTTCGCTGAAGAACTGTGCCTTACTGATGTACATGGCTTTTTAGGAGAGGGTCTCTCTCCGAGTCTTTGACGCTGCCAGGCCACTTGATTTTGTAGTGTTCAGTCCTACGCTGCCAGGCTTGAGCATGGAGCTGTCATGCAAACAGCCAGATAAACGGCATGGCTGTGAACAGCACCCGTTTCGTCAGGGTGCAGCTCGTGGTGCCTCAGACACAGCTCTGGCCTCACCAGCAATTTGTTGCAGTTTCGTGGGGACTGCAGTCATCTTTCAACAATTACAATTTTCCCCATGTGATTAACTGTTTTTTACCTATGTGGTTTCTTACATCAGTTCACTTTTCTCCTATTTTATTAGCAACAGAAAGTTAGATATCACATACTAGATAGCCATAGTAGAAAATTATTGAATTTACAGGAAAGGTTTAAATTGCCTTCATTGAACTTTTACTAGTCTCTGTCTATTTAGTTGTATGTTGATGTGGATTTCACCATACCTTACGGACCCGCCTCGTCATATCTGAACCTTTCCCTGCGTGCTCACTGATTTACACCTCGAAAAACAGAGTATTCAATGTGATATAATTCCATAATAGTATATTAAAAAAAAATCAAAAGCAGTTTATGTCCAGTAAAACTTTTTGAATGCGTACTTCTTCAGAGTGCAGTTTGGTGACCAACAGTTCAGATCTGTCTGTATTCTTTCTGTTAATTAAAATGGTAATAATTCCTACCACTGCATTCAACATTCAGGTGACATACCAAAAATGGAGACAGTTACAAGCAAGCCTACCTTTCCAAAGAGAGGCCGTGGGGATTTTATAGTAACTTGCGCTTTCTAAAGCCTTTCTAGTGGTTGCTAGTCGTTCAGGGCTGTTAGCAATATGGCTTAAGGTAGACGACCTCACAGCACCAAAAGTTCAGAGCTGGTTTGAAGAGTCTGAAATTGAAGTGATGGAGATAACAGAACAACATAGAGACCACTAAGGGTATTCAAACCCAGACAGGTACAGGTGTCAAATGAATCGGAACGGAATTCGAATTTACTTATTACTTCATGAGTGATAATTTAAAACAAGTAGTTTCCTTTCTGCAGGCCAACTCCAGTTAGTGTACCTGTGTTGGTTATATTTTCACAGACACAGCTCGGCGGCCGCTATGTTGCAAGTATGTAATTGGAAGGACACTCTTTGACTTTCGTCTGCAGTTCACTGCGATAGGGAGGTGTGCTTAGCTACCTGCTGGGCCACTTCATGTAAGGCTTCTGTTGGGGAACGGTGTTAACGGTTGTTCCAGACGTAATGATTAATCTGACTTGCAGGAACCCTGCTTACGGCACTCTCCCTGTTACATTTTGCCGCGAGGAAAATGTCTGATCTGGCATATTGGCTGCTGCTTCACGTGGCTGTGCTCAGTCGCTTTCCCACCGGCTCTTCCACCGTGCAGCTCTTGGGAGACTCGGGGGCTCCACTCCCCCAAATGAGCTGGAACACTTCCATGCATGTTCAGTACCTTGAATTTTCATTAGAGTGGGAGATCGCTTTAGTTTCTGAGTATCTGTTCACTTACAAGTCTGTCTGCTCAGACTGTAGACAAAGATGTCTTTTACTGCCATTTGTACAGAGCTGTGAAAACAGTGTATTTGAAGGGAATGGGAAGAAAAGTGAAATAAGTGTAAGTAAAGCCTATTGTACATTTGGGAGCCTTAGCTGGTGCCTGTGAAAACATAAAGTAAGGAAGCAAGTGAGCTTGCCTTCCTGAGACCAAGCCCCCTCTCCTCCTCGGCAAGGAATCGGAGACAGAGACAGGAGGTGGGGTGTCTCTGGGAGGTGCTGGGTAAGAGCTAGAGCAAGCAGACACAGCTTGATTTTTCAGTGAGCCTACAGGGATTGTTGTCTTTTTAAACGCTGTGAATAAGGCTGCAGAGCTGTTGTTGGATTTGAGGTTTTTCATTGCTTCCACATGCACACAACTGTGTCAAACTAATTTTCCTCTGATCCCACACAGCTATGTTAGTATTTATTTGCAATGTTGTAGTTGTACTAAACCATTCTTCTTAATGAAATGAATGTAAGTGGGAAATATTGCAGCGTTACGGTTCATGTGTACCCTGAACTACCTACCATACTGATATCAGTGGTGTCCCCTAAGATGCAAGTCAGGCAGAACTTCCTAAACATTAGGTGTGTGGCCACAACATTTGTGTTGGTACCAAGACAGTGTTTTCAGGTGTGTGCACTACTATACATCTTGCTTCAGTGCTTATGCTTTAAAAAAACATAGGAACACTGAGACATGATTTCTTATATATTTTCTAGTATGCAACACAAGATGGCTGATGGTAATTAGCTATTGTTAATGTGCAATGTAACTCCTTAAATACTTAAATGAAAAAAAAATAGATGAAAAAGTTCTATAAGAAAAAATACATGAAAGATTCTAACTTGACAACAGTGCAGGGGTTGATAAAGTGTCTTGATTCTCATCCCTGCAGCTGTTTCTTTCTCTTCCTTCAGCAGTTCATTGAGTAGTGGGCATCAATTGACGAAATAGATGATGCTCGCTTGTGATTAATTTGAATCAGATTTACATTTGAAAGACACCAAAATCTTGCTGAAAACTGGATGAAAGCCTCAAGATCTAGACAGGCTTAAACTTGAAATAGAAACAAAAAGTAAATCTGTAAGTACTGGAATTTGACACTATAAAAAGCTGTCAATAGACTCCTATTGTATGTAAGAAGAGAGATTCAAATATTCAGCAGAGCTTCTTGAATTACTTTTCCAGTGAGTTTCATAATGCCTACCCTTTTCATTCCTTTTAATTGACTTTCAGTAAATTACCCAAACTGAAGTCCTGGTCTGTTAAATTTCTTGGGAATTCTACTGTTGGTTTCCATGGCTCAAGGTTGTAGTCCATGATGTGTGAATTTGGTTTAAGGATAAAATGATCAGAGAAAATTCACTTTAAAATTCCTCTTTGGTTTTTTGTCTCTTTAAAATTCCTCATTGGTTTTAATAGCCCAAAACCATCCATAAGCTTATAGAAATGGTTTCTAAAGTAAACTTGTTTGCCTTGGAGCTTCTCTCATTTCTTTCCACTTTCACTTGAACAATTTATTTACTTTGACCTAAGGTACCTGTCATTTCTGCAAGATTTTGCTCTTGATGCTTCAAAGAAAGGACTCTCTAGTAAATCGGTAAGAAAATAATTGTTTTTTGGAGTTTCATGTTTGGCTAAATACATGAAGTTGAAATATATTTCTGCCCAGGCATTCCCTTTTCACTAGCACAGTGCAATGCAGTGATTTCTCTCTGACTGGAACGTAGTAGCTTTCGCATAAATTCAATTCACGTTGTGATGTTGAAGCTTCTAATATGAAAACTTAGCTTTCTGTGGGTGCATACAACAGAAAAGGCCAAATTATGTCCTCATTCACATTTGGGAGATCTGTCTGATGTCAGATGGATAAAAGAATGTACCTTGTGAAAGAACTGGCTCATAGTGAAAGACAAAATGTAAATACAGTATTGCTTTTCAGTTCTTAATGGAGCTTTCAGACATAACGGAAATTGTGTTACAGGGAGTTTACTCTGATAGAACCATCCTGCGATACCATTAACATTCAAGTGCAGGATCCCTCCTCCCAAGGAGGATTTTTTTTTTTTAATAAAAGCCCTGTCATGATCAGGTTGGTGTGCAAGACTCACCTTTTCTACAAAGCTTTCTCCAGTAACTGGAGCAGAAGAATAACCCTGCAGGGTGCTCAGGGCTGCAGACAGAAGACGAAACCGCAGAGTAAGACAGAGATTTGATTGTCCCTCTTGGACGGATTTCACAATTGTGCGTATCGGGCTGTAACAGCAACTGCGTTCAACAGCTGTAGGAGATAAGAGGATTGATAATGAAATAGTGAAAGAGATTGCAAAAGTGTGCAGACATTTAATATCACTGTCATTACATGCGGAAATGTCAAATGACCTACATAAAGCCCAGGTTTAACACCCAAGAAATTATTACTGTGATTTTTTTTTGAACAGTGATTGAAGAGATATTTTCCATCTGTAAGCTCCAGATCTCACAATGCTTACAATATAAAATAACTTTTGTGACAATGCTAGGTAAATAACCTCTTTGGTATTGTCTGTAATATTTGAAAATCCTAATTTACAGAGTTCAAAATGAGCTGTCATTTTAATGTAAACAGGCTAATTAATCCATATTTTTCATATAGAGCGCTCTATAAGATTTGCTTTAAAGACTAAAATTTTCAAGCCCTGGCTGCATATCTTTATGTTATTTTGTAGTTGCTGTGTGTTGTGTAGCTGCAGATAACTAAGAGACCAATATCAGACAGTAATACTGTTAAGGAAAATGGGCAGTTATTACTAAGTACGGGACTGTAGTTGGAAATAACTAGGTGTATGTCCTCAGTGTTATCTTCTTTTCTATTGCTGTTATGAAGTCACATCAAAGAGTGACCTTTTTACTTTTATCTGATGCACATTTGGGGAAAAGCCATCTCTCATGCTGCTGTAAAGTAGGGAAGCTCATGATCCTGGGAGATATACAAAGGGAAATGTGTGAGTTTCCTCTTGAGCCCTATCCATACCCCGCTGCTTTCCAGAGGATGTCATTGCAAGACCAAATGAATCATCTGGGTCAGAAAAATAAAGCGGCGAGAAGCCGGCAGTGCTGGAGCACAGCTTCTGATGTGTTCATTTTTGCTGAATCTGTTCAGTAAACTGACAGGCTGAATCAATTGCCTCGCAGATTACCGGCACAGCTCCAGCAGGACTGACAGCACTCTGACTCCAAAGAAAGTTCCGCCACGCCAAAAAGGGTAGTGAAAATAGTGTTAGTGATATACCCACAGAGGATCACCCCACGGAAAATAACATTAACGAACAGCAAGCCCGAGCACGGTGCCTGCGCGTTCTGGGCTTTGAGTAGTGGTGGCGATTCCTGCGCCTTTGCTGTTTGCCAGGAGCATTTTGAGCAGTTCAAGGAGGTTTGTTACAAACCCGCTGCCATACAGAGCTGCGGCACGGTGCTCTGAGTCATCGCAAGGCGGCAGGTCCTGTGCTGTCTGACTCCGCTCACGATAGACGTTACAAGGCCTACTCGCTTTTTATATCTCATATCTGGGCTGTAAAGAGATATAGACCTTTTATTGGCCATCTGGCACGGAGAATAATTTCCTTCCTTCGTGTCTGCGTAAACTGTGGTCTATTTTAGTTCTGCCTCTGAAGTTCTGAGCATGGTAATGTCTTTATTATATTTTTTTACCCTGATTTTGAACAAAAGTTCATCTTCTCACCTTCAAAAATTTATTTTTGTTTTAAAATTTCACCTTACTTCCTGCTCTTCCTTCCTTTGAAGTCATTATGCTCTTGAGTAACTCAGACCTTTCTCATCTAGCCTTTTTCCATCTGGTAGCTTTTTATAATTTACTGAAGATTTTTATAGCTGTTTGATGAATTTTGTGCATTCTCGGACTTATGTGGCAAAATGCATTCCTCAGACTGTACCTTCTGAAGTCTTCCATATGATCCAGCTTAGCATCTCCTTCTTCCTACAATTACATCTTTTCCTTTAAGCTAGCCATGTGTTTTATTATCTGCATACTTTTATAAAGGTCTCTCACTCCAGCACTGGCTTCTTTTTTACCTCTGTGGAAGTCCTGTGACAGGCTAAAATGAGAGTTCTCTGTTGAATTAACACATTCACATCTAGTTTAGCCAAAATAATTGTCATGTTAGTTAAAAACTCATGTAGGAAATGTCTTTTAGAGAGAAACATAATCAAAAGCCATACTGCATGCAAGGAGCTGCTCCTGCAGTTCCTACCCTGGATGTATTCCTGGATTTGGAAGATGATGAAAATGGCAACCATCTAACTAAGCAGCAGGCAGTTTCCATTCTGTTTGGGTATGGTTTTGCTGAACAATGAGAAGAGCCTTTGAAACATATTGTAACAGGAGTTTCCCTCCGTCCTTGAAGCAATAAAGCTTCTAATAAAGTGAAACATGCATCCATGGACGGTAAATTTTTCTTCCCATTAAAGTATTTAGGACCTTGTATTAATAACACTATCCATTTCTCATGCTATTTCATGCACTGACACCCAGGTGCACTCTATTTCCTTCCCTGAAAGCTATCTCAAAGGTGTAGTCATAGCTGTCATTTCGGATATAAATTTTCCCTGTAGAGAGACACAGAACTTTTACGCCTGGCTTCAAAATTCCCCAGCAGGGAGGGGCTTTCTTGTGGCAGCCATGCGCTATTATTCAAAAGCAAGGGGAATTTCTGAGCGTGGCACCCTACTGAAGAAAGGTGTTTCTGCACTCAGCACACTTGTCACCAGTCATTTCCACAATCTATGGCTTATTTTTTTCACACCCTGCTTCCTTTTTGTTGCTGGAGCAAAGCCAGGTATTTAGCAAAAAGAAAATGACTGGATTCTGCTCTTTGTGCCTTGCTAGAAACAAGTTTTACTGTATGTTGGTTCATAAGAATAAAACCAAACACAAAGTTGCAAAATATACCCACAGAATGCTCAGAGATCATTTTCCCTGGAGGAGCCACGCCTAAGGATATAGATGGCTTTTTTCTTCCTTTCCTAGACATTTTTGAATAGTAATTTGACATCTATATTCTCTGTTTAATCTAGAATAGTTATTAAAATTGTGGGATATATCATAGACTATGAAATAAAGTGAAAAGCATTGCTCAGAGGCACAGCAGCTCTAGAAAATAACAAACCACATGCAGTTCTTTGTATTGGCAGAATATAGATAAAGCAGTTTTGAATCTAAAGCCCACTGAAGGGATGCTTGGATCAACCCTGATGTTTGAGACGGATTCAGTTTCACTGAGTTCTCTCTGTTAGCCATACAGTCGGTTTCTGCACACCTTTAAAAGTCTATTTTTGTTTTCTTTTGAACACTTCATAATTCATTCCGCCCAAATCTGCTGCACGTTTCTTCTACTGAGTACTAGAACATACTTAGCTCCATTTGCATGAGTCCTTTCATTTACATCTTAAAAAATATATTTATTTCCTGCAGCCATCAGTGGCGTATTCAGGGATGGCATTCTGCCCTGTGTGCGGCTGATAGTTCCATAGACAATTCTGTTGATTGTAATGCTCAAAACATCCTAAATTAATTTGACTTCTTATTGATGTGTTGTGTTAAATCAGCTGCAGATCATTACCTTGCTGCTTTCTACTAAGAAAAAAACCCTGCATACCTTTCACAGATATTATTCTTGTTTGAATGCACAGTCTATTTTCAGATAAACACCTTACTGGGGTATTTTTTATTTCTTTTAGTTGCTTTTATATCAGCCTTAAGAAAACTGGAGATGTTTTCAATATCAAAGAACCACTTCCTTCTATGTCTCGTTCCTTGGAAGTGGGCTTCACTTGTGATGCTGTAAAACAAGTAGGTACAGCCCACAAGCGTCATTTCTGTCAGGCTCCAGCCAAATGAGACACAGCAACGGCTCCCAGATGATCAGACAATTAGCCCGCACATTGCAGGCTTTACTCTTCATTTAACAATTAAACAAATTGTTCATGTTCTCTGTTCATGATAGCTTGAGAAGCATATCTGATCAAAATGTGCTTTTGTGTTAAATATGTATTCACTGAAAATAGGCCAGGTTAAGAAGACAAATTTTTAGTACTTAGATCTTGTATTTTTATTGACTTGATTCATTGAAGGTTATTAATTAAATATGCTGCTGCACTGCTATGAAGTCTGTTTATCCTGTGCACCATCAACAGAACGAGTAACTTCAAGTTAGAAGCAAAGAACTGGGCAGGAAAGATTTATTTAAGAGTCTTTGTTTCTTCTTCTTCATGTGAAACAAGGAAGTGATGTGAAATATGAACAAGTGTTATTTTCTAGTAAATATGTAGAAATCATTTCACATTTACTTCAGTCAGAATTTACCTACACAGAGAGAGGAAGAGAACATTTCAACAGTTTCAGGCATTGGGCGCAGTTGTGGCTAGAGCAGCCTATAGCTTACAGAAACAGCAGTGCTTCTATATGCATATCTGTATCTAATATCTGTGTTTCTGTATGATAAGCATTCCTCAGAAAGGAAGTAACTGTGGATTTAACTGCAGAAATTATAAACCTAATTAAAACCACAAATCCCAAAAGAGCAGGTATTTTCTCTAGTCTTTGACTTTCCTTGAAAATGAATTGTAATGTGTTTCTTTTTGTTACTAGTATATGAAAAGCAGCAGCCAAAAAAATAAAAAACCCCAACAACTCAAAGTTGGGTTAAGAATTTCATAATACTAGCCATAGGTTTGTTGACCCAAACAAAGAGTTTTTGTTTTGATATGATTAATTTTGTCCTGAGAAGTCTTGTTATTAATATCTCTGTGTTAGGAGTTAGAATAAAAGTTTTTTACTGCTTGAAGGTATGAGTATTTTTTAGTGCGTGTTTTCATTTGGAGGTAATTTTTACATAGTTTTAAGGCTGTCAGCTACTTTGGTGATCACAGTGTTGATATATGTAAGTTAGTCACATACAGTCACCACACATGGAAGTCCTACACATGAAAGGGGTTGCAATAGCAGATCTGTAGGTGTGTGAAAAGGGAAAGTCAGAGCAGCAGTCAGCCAAAGGATCTCGTACGCTCTCCGTTCTTAGAAGCTAAGAAAGTAATAGCACTAGCAATGGGAACTTGTCAGCATGAAGAACAAGTACGTGGGGCTGGTTTTTGGTGATCCTAAATGGCCAGAAAAGATAGTCCACAGGAGGAGGCTGAGACACTAAAACTGACCAAGGTCTTTTTTGGTAGAGTAGTGGTTAGAGATCAGTCTATCTTATGTTATTATAATATGCTGTTTGTCCACAGAACTATAAACGAGGAGTAGTAAAGTAGCGAAGCGCTTTCTCCTACTTTACAAAAGGATTGGTTTCATTAAGGGTATTTCTACACTCATGCAAATACTAGGAGCTCTGTGCAACTGTTTGGGTAGTTTCAAAACTTTTTGATAAGACTCTTCTTGCTGTTTGATAGGAGAAAGTTCTTGGATCTTTCTCTCTTCCTTCCTAATAAAATCTACCCATCCTGTAAACAGTGACTGTCTCAGTCAACTCACATTTAAAGTTAGTAGGGGCTGAAGTATACCCTCTGTTTCTGCGGTGTTGGCAGTTTTAAGCACTTTTCTTTAGAAATTGTACCAATCAGCAGAACTGTTTCTAATACCTGGTTCTGGAGAAAGAGCTTAAAGTAATTTTAGTACTTGCTGCTGATACTTATGATGTCATCAGGGCAAACGAAGTTTTGGAATCCTTGAAGTAATACGTTAACTCAATGTGTGTTACCTCTTTTTAAGATGAGAGAAAAATTTAGAAGTTCCGTGAGTACCTGACCTCAACTTTATCTGTTTGAAATTATCTACATGTAAATAGAATCCCTTTGATTGCATTTCCATGAAGAAGCATTATGTGGCTCAGCTGGGTGGAATCTCATGAAAAAGTGGTCCTGCTTAGAGGTGTTCTTGTGTTATGACAGCTGGGGAAAAGAGAAAATCAACTACTGATCGAGAACATGAATTTATTGATTATTCAGTAGTGCAACAGGGAGAATATTTTTAAAACCAGGTGACAGCAAGCGGTAGAGACTGCTAAGCAAGACATAGTTTTGTATAGCTCATTCAAAGGCCTAGAGAGAGTCACTCAATGTTTGCTCTCCTGATTTTATTTCTGTCTTGAAGCAGTCTCCTAATCATTTATTGATGGGCTTTTTCCACGTTTTCATGTCTTCTCATAAACTGTCAGTAGTATCTTAATTATAAACACCTTGCTTATGATACTCAATAAAAGGAGACATAATGGATGTGCAAGTACTACTATTACTGGAAAGAGAGAGAGAGAGAGAGGCAAGATCACTAAACTGGGCCCCTCTGCTGTACTTTACAACCCATAAAAGAGAAATGGTTCTTGCTGTTCAGGAAATGATTAAAGTCTAATGCTGATAGTGAAAAGATTGTCTTCCTGTTGGACATATTGTGTATGTGTTGTTTTTTTTCAGTGAGAAGGGGACAGCTATATTTGAAGTCTGTAACTCCTTTGGAAATAGGTCGATATATAATTTATTTGGGACACATCCTTCGTGTTGTGTTTGTATTTCCTTGTATTGTGGAAAATGGTAGCTGTGTAAGACAGCTCAAAGCATCAGTTCCATTTGAATTGCCTGTAAAGTCCAACTACCTGTCATTGAATGGGTTGGTATTTAGAAGCTGAGTATTGTCATTTTGACTACAGGGAAGACTATAGATCAATCATTTTTTCAACCATTTGTAAGGAGGAAGTGGGCAAAGTGACATTTTTTTTGTGCCAGAAGGACAACATTTGTCCTTATTTCTATGAGCTGAGAATCTGGTTCCTGTTGTCTTGATAAGATGCAGGAAAATCTTTTTTAAAGAACTAGTGGTTAAAATGCATGAAGCATTTGAATAATCTGGGGACATAATTTAATATTGTACTAAATGCAAAGTTACATAGCTTGTCCCCTAGATCTAAACATATTTCAAAGGCAGCAAATACATTAATCGATGCAATAAATGAATATGTTTCCAGAGACATGGAGAGCACAGCATGTTGGTGTTGAAGTATATTCAGTCTATTCCTCTATCTCTGACAATTATTTTAAGAACTGACAGTTTATTTAGTACCAGATTTAATATGCTTGGACTCTAAGAGATGAAATCTCTTACTGGAATTCTCACCACCAGTCCTGCCCTCCGTGGACCATTTGTCCTTTGCGTGTCTTTGAAGTGGTATGTTAATTATGGTAGCAAAAGAATGTAGAGGCTTAAAACTGACTTATCGGGAGATGTAACATTCAGAAATTATATCTCCTCTTTAATAACTTGGTTTTAAAATAAAATTCATCATAGGGGGATGTTACAGGAAGCCTTCAAGTCTTGTAGTTGAGAAATGATAATTGCTTGTGGCACAGGTAAAAAAAAAAAAACAACTGAAAAAGAGAGAAACCCTCTACCACAGCTAAATTAGTAGAGCTGGAAACAGATCAGAGAAGAAAGAGGAAATGGAAGCACAAAGTTAATGAATGAGCAGCTAAACTTAAAAAAAAAAAACAACTAAAAGAAGCTATGTAAATGCATGAGAAAATCTGTGAAAGCAAAATACTGCCTTAGACCAAAGGAAAACCATGATGCATAAGCAGACAGACCGGAGAGGTGACAGTTTCAAAACGCTTCTTTCACAGGGGAAGAAGTGATATTTCTAATCACTCTATACGCTCAAAATGGGATTTAGCTCATGGAGCAGATGGAAGCTGTGTCTGTAAAATATAAAAAGGAGAAAGTATGGAGGGTCTAGAGTAGAATCAATAACCTCACTAGGTGAAAGACAAGTGTGTGCGTAGTCATTATATGTCACTTCCATAGAGATCCCTCATCCATTACCTCTGGGTAGAATGAGCATCCAAGTAGACAACTGATAATATTTACTTCAATTTCAACAAATAGAGGAGAGAGTAACATTGTTTTTTTCTGCCCAAGTTATTGCATTGGTTTCTTAACATGTGTTTTCTTTTTGATTTTCATGCATGTTTCAAATTGCAAGGGGCTGCAAATGTTTCTGTTTGAGACTCTGCTTATCAAAATGATCAGAGGAGTTGTTTTTTGAGAGAGAAGTTAAACAGGCCTCTGTGACTGTACTTCTAAGACCACACAGTAATGCATGAAAGGTTCTCTTTGTGAGCTCCTCACTGCATTTAATTTCACTGGGAGTTGAGTGGGACACTGTCCTTGCAACTTGTATGAGACTATGTGCTGGAAATGGCTGTTCCATCCTGAGTGTTCCTGGGGTGCCACCAAATTACAAGAGGGCTTTGTTCAAAAGAGAAGACGCTTGTTTCGTCTGATAATTCAGGTAATTGCAATAAGTACTTGTCGATCTTCATTTTATTAAACAATTGAATTACATATGCAAAATTGTCATATAGTTAATTCAGTATTTCTTTGGCACCTCCTATAGATTATTCCCTTCTGTACTAATACTAGCATACCCTCTGGGTATATTCTGCTCATCTGTGGTCATTAAAATTAAAATAACAGGCTCACGCTTTCAAAAAGTGTGACCTTTTTGCAGAGTGCTAAATAAGGGGCTAAGAATTTTACTTGGTCTGGGTGAAATATTCTGATTGACATGTGAGGTGAGCCACCTAAAGAAATATAGTAATCCGCCTGAAACCTGCTGCTTGGCTGAAACTGCAATTTGGAATTTAAAACTCCAGAACAAAATACACTTTTCCTCTCAACAGTAATGAACCCTGAGCCTTACAATGTCCCAGGGGTGTGATTAGCTCAGAAAAACTCTTTCCCTAGTTACGTCTTGTTGCATAAATAATCATCTCTTTGATGCAAAGGATAACTGTGGGAATGATGTAAGTTAAATATGTTCTCCAGCAGTCTGACTTGTAAGGGAATAAACAATTTGTTGATACTTAGAAGGCTTAAACCACTTCCTCTCATTTCCAAGGAAGCTTTAAACATTCTAGCCATACAAAAATAGTCTAAATTTCATCAATAAGAAATAAGATCTCTTTCTGTGTATTATTATTTCTTATGTATGTTTTTGCTCAATGTATACAACAAAAGCACTAGTTAATACTGTCACTTTATAGCTCCGTAACTTTACTTCAGCTGTCATAGTACTAGAGAAATGTCCTGAATATGTTCAAGCCAAACATGATAAACACATTAGTGCCATCAGTATCGTTCCAAAATCAAGTATATTCCTTGGGCTGAATTTATCTCAGTATGGAGAGAGGACAGAAGGCGAGTCTGTCCATCAGAGTGGTGCTTCAAGGCACCATTGTGCAGCAGCTCATGGATGCCTGTCCCAGGTACGGACAAACAGGCTGCCTTGGTTCCTCACAACGCTGCTGCTGCAGTAGTACAAGCTGCAAAATGCAAGAGGCCTGGGGAGTGCATCCAACCCTCTTGTTTCAAGCTCTTTTACTGCCATGGCTCGTTTTCACTATGTTTCCAAGCCAACTAGTTTAAGGCAGGATTAAGTCTGCATCGACTGCAGTACCCTGTTTACTGTGGTGAAGACATGCCCGTAATGAAATGCAAGAGGTGCCCAAGCCTCCTGTTGCCCCACCTCACAGACCTAAATTTCAGCAGTTGGGCACGTGGAGAGAAATAGCGCCAATAGATCAGATTTAAGCCTAGAGATCAAAAGTTAATGGTGGTGAGAAGAAATTTAGAAGTGATGTAGTCTTTATGTAGCCTGCACTTTGTAATTTTATAAGTTAATATTAATCCTCAAATCAATTACAAAGATGTTTGAGCTCGTGATGAAATCACGTCCCTGCTAGCAAGTATCTCCTCACCTCTTTGACTCCTTTAGTTGCAGTCATTGTTTACAGTTTCAAATTTCCCTGCTTTGGGTTTCCAGGACAGTTTAAACACCAAATTAAAAGTTGCAACAAATATCATGGCTTGTCATAGTCTCTGAGCTGAAGAGATTTTGGTTCTATCGTTCATGTAAAAATGGAAAGCACCATAGGCTGCCTTGCTCCTCATCCAGGAGCACTTTCACAGGAGCTACCCTGTGTCTTCAAGCTAATGAGTTATGCTAAGAAACGCCAACCTTTGCTATTTCTCACCTCCTGTATTCTCTAACTGCCATTTTTTCTTAGACTTCCATAACAAAGATATTCTTTCTATAATTTTATAGTAAAATTAAAGCTAGTTACATCCTAGGTAGTAGGGGTTAAGAAGACTTTGAAATAAGCTGTTCACAGAAATTTAAATCAGCAGCTTATTCTCAGGAAAATAAGGCATTTTGGGGAGAAAAATAAAAGGCTTAAAGAGAAATGGTTGACAGAGACAACTTTCTGTATAAGCGTGTATTGTGTCCAATGAAAGTCTTGGAACAATATACTGATATCAGGAGAGTGAAAATATTTCACAAACTGTAATTTAGTGTCTATCCTTGTGATATTATAGAGCCCCATTCTCACTTGTGATGCTACAGCACCCATAGTTTTGCAGCTAACAGAAAATACTAGTGGTGTTATAATGTTATCAGACATGTTTGCCAAGTGATAGCATACATAAGGTATTTCTAGTGTCCTTGTTTGTTTAATAATTAATATACAAACCTAGTTACAAAATAGAAGAATAAAATATGTTGTGGAAAGAAAAGGTGTGGCTTTACCTGAATTGAAAAATTGAAGTAAAAACAACATCTTAGTGTTGTCTGTCTCACAGCATAGGCAACCCTGTTCTAGCTAGCAGGTAGTAAGGGGCAGGGAGCTGTGGAGGAGAAAGGAGCATCTCAAGGCTGAACATTAAAGGGAGCATTAGAAACAGCCAAAAGGACCAGGAGGTCTTGTAG
>Ga0065711_1033638_pt1 | contig 25112 bp, 6 predicted proteins | sample Hoacrofraction12_FD_59098 | JGI IMG/M metagenome (GOLD analysis project Ga0065711, IMG submission 59098) | Hoatzin crop microbial communities from Cojedes, Venezuela - Epithelial fraction 12 v2 (version 2) | ecosystem: Host-associated > Birds > Digestive system > Esophagus > Crop | place...
ACGTCACATGGTATGGAATACCGGGCTCTGTTTGGCCAGGTGGGGTCAGCCCCCACCCCCCGGCTGTGCCCCTTCCTGGAGTCCGGTGAAAATTAACCCTGTCCTGGCCAAACCCAGGACAACAGTGTATTAAATCATTGTTTTATAATTTTGTCTGTTCTTCAAGGGAAAGAAATGCTAAAGCAAAGTGAGAAGTGAAGGCTCATCAAGCTTGAAGACACATTTCAGGGATTTTTGAATCTTTCAGTTATTTGCAGTGGAAAATACATTTCATTTTATATACTGCTAAAGACGACGATAGTGAGGGTGTTATTCTACTGCCTGAAAGGAGCTGCACTTCTGATCAAGTTTCTGATTTGGGGGTTGCATTGTGGGTGCCTGGGGCTGATTATCAAAAATCCACACGTGAAGTTTCCACTGATTGCTGTTTAAGAAACTGAGGTACTGCTTATTCAATGAAGCCTTTATGGGAACCTGCTTTGTGCGGGGGATGTGAGAATGGCTGGGAAGGATCTGGGCTGCTCACCGTGAGGTCCTATTGGGCTCAGCAAGGGCAGAGGAAGGTTTTTTGGGTACTTCTTGCCTTGCAGACTCCTCAGAGGTGTATTGTGGAATCCAGCCTCAGCTGTACCATTTTAAAAGGCTTACTTTCAGCTCAGTCTTCTCTCATTTCAATAGTGATGGCATCCTCAGGGAGCTGAGAAGGGTGTTGTGTTTTCATACAGCACTAAATAATATGTCGTAATGATAATTTAATATGAAACTCTGGCCCAGTCCAAAACACCTGACCTGCTCTGTGCTTAAGATCATCAATCAGCCTCTAAAGTTCACCATTTTCACATCTCCCACATTTTAGATACAAGCTTTATCTCCAGGAAATAACACTAGAAACCATTCTTCTCCTATTTCCTCTAGACCAAATTTGTAAAGTTTAACTCAGGAAAACAAAAAGGGAGGAGAATTCATAACCCCTGTAGTATGAATTGAATCAGGAAAATGATGACTGTATTTTTCTGTTCCAGCCTGGGTCTATTTTCAGTATTGCTGGGACATGCTGAGAAAGCTGAGGTCAGAAAACTAGGTACTAGGTAGCCAAGCAGGACAAATATTTTTATCCTTACTTACCTGTTGTTTTTCTTTTGGTGGTAGTTTCCAAACTTTTAATATCATGGCTTCCCTCTTGACTGGCAGATGTCCTTGTAAGCCAGACACATTATCCACCAACTTTCTATTACAATCTTCATGCAACAGTTTACACTGGTGAGCATTCTGTGTGCTACATCATTACCACCAGTGTTGTCTCATCATTTCCTTGGCCACCGGTCCACTTGAACATATCTGGCTGCTTTCTTTCATTTCGGACTGCAAGGTTCTCATGGCAGAGGCCACCTTTTCATTCTGTGTTTGTACTCACAAAGTATTTGTGTTGCTGAAAATAAGTAAGAGGATCAGGTGCGCTATTTTAGGATGTGAATCCCATTAAATTTGAACAGTATAAATAATTCTAACATTAAACTATTGTAACCAGTCGTTCTAAATGAGAAGAAAGCACATGCATTTTTCATATCGAGTGCTACCTATGTTTAGAGGGGACATGACACTGAAGACATGACACACAGATGCACTGCTCCTACTAGCTATACTGTAAAAGCACTTGTAAACCCATGCTATCACCCAGGGTCACTTTCTGCAAGGCCTTCAGTCCTACAAGAGAAGAATGAGAGACCAGTGAGGACAGCATCTAAAAGCACTGGGTTACTTTTCACAAAATATTTCCCTGTGTAATCAACATTTTTAAAATCATGATTCTCAAATATTTTGGGGGCAAAGGAAAGGCTACATTTTAGTGATGTTGCTACTTGTAAAGATCAAATTCTGCCTTCTAAAAGCCCTTTTAGCCTGCATAATTCAGAGAAAAAGCTTGTAAATATGACTTGGATAGGTGAGAACATTGGCAGTTTTCAGTTCTTCTTACTTACTTTTTGGGCTGGTTGAAAACCAGCCTCACAAAGCTCTGCGGAACACAAGTTCTCTGTTTTGGTGTTCTTGGTATCAGCAAAATTGACTCCCTGTCAAGCAGGAATAAAGACAGCCTGCAGCACTCCGCATCCAGCACCACTAGGAATGGGGATCCATGGCAGACTGCAAAATAGTTGGAGAGACGCTTCTTCTGCCAGCTCCTCCTAAGGGCGTCTTTTTATACAAGTAATTCCCAGAGTACATTTCTGGAACTTAGCACTCTGAAAATGATGTCTTTAAGTTGTAGTGCTCCTGAGACATTTTCTGCTTGCTGATATTGTTGCAGCATTGTTTCTAGTTGCTACTGCCTTAACTTTATTGCATTTTCCCCTATTTCCAAAGAAATAATGCAGCTTCAGCTTGGAGAAGGAGTGTCCTCCTCCACCTCTTTCGCTGTTACGGTCCCTTCCTCTTATACTGGAACTGAGCAGTAAAGGTGACATTTGTCACACACAGAAGGAACTTATTATGCTGTAGATGTGAAGCATTGATCCACTCCCCTTTCTACTACAGATCATTGCTCTTCCTTTTGCTAGCTTGTCCCCGACAGCAACACAAATGTCTCTTGCACTGCAATTCTTTTCTGGGGTTTGTTCGCTGTCACTGCTGAAAATTGCTGGGTTGTTCAGCACAGCCCTGGTTGCTTCATTAGTAGGATAACCATGGCTACAAGAAAATGTTAAGTGCTAATAAACCTAACCATAGGTCTCTGCTTCAGAACTGCAGTCAGCTGGCACCTTTCAGAAGCAGTTCTGAAATTAAATGGCAAGGCAGATATTTCAGTCTCACAGTTCACAGAATAACAAAGTTGCTGAGGTTGGAAGGGACCTCTGGATCTTGCCTAGGTGAACCCCATTGCTCAAACTAGGGTCAGCTAGAGCAGGTTTGACTATTCATTTAGTTCAATTCATCTGGCACTAATTATCCTAATGCAAAACTTTTATTTGTTTTCTTGTTTCCCTCTGAAATGCGGGCTAGACATGTTTTCCCATTAACATACATGTGAGATATTTATCCTGTTTTTACATCTATTGGTATAAAATGAATTGTTTGAAAATTATTGCCTTCATGGAAATTAACAAAGAGCATATCATATGTGAATCACTGTTTCTGTGTTGCTAGGCTGAAGGTAGCAAGTTCTAGTCCTCATTTGTGAAAAGGGTTTCTGTGACCCAGAATATCCTAGTTAATTCTGTGCATTTGCACAGAGCTCCTATCTTTGGTAACTTATGTGTCTATCAAAGATCTCAGAGCTCTACAGATACTATTTACATAGACTTACGGATAAAAGTTGTCCCACTGGAAGACAGAAGAATTCACATAATCAAAGACTGGTAAATCCGTGAAGGAATTTCTTCAGCAGTGTATCTTGCTTAGGTGTTTCAACTTTTTTGCTGAAACTTTTTTCTTGAAATGCAAGCTATTAAAATAAGATTAAAATCTGTAAACAATATTCCATTTACTTATTTTTTAAAATAGTGGTACTAATATTTTTTTGGTCCCTTCAAGAAAAAAATCCTGCTTGGAAAGCCGTTGAAACCAGAAATTCAGTGTAAAAAGTCCTGTGCTATTAAAATAGGGCTTATAACAGCAATGTGTGAAACTACAGGCAGTTTTAATAAGCTCGGTACATGGCGATGCATGCTGTTCATAAATTGTGCTATGCGCAGCATGAGAAGGTGGAAGGTTAGTTTTCAGCCATAACTAAGCATCAAGGGATGTTATGATCAACTGAATTATTTTTGGTGTTGGAACCAGATGGTCTCTATGATAAACTCTGCCATGAACTTTCAAAAAATCAGTGAACCTTTTTTACTGTAATTGGAAAACACATGTTGGGTGGTTCACTTCAGTAAATATCTTTGGAATGTACCAAAACCATTTAGTAAAGTGCTCATTATCATGGTATCTGAGCATCAGAATCTCAATATTACTGGATTTTGATTGCTTGTTCTCCTGTCTTTTTCATGTAAGACACTTTGTTTTACAGATACTACTGATCTACCTTATTGACCTGTCTAAACAGTATTCTACCTATACTTTTGAAATTAAAGGACAATAACTTCTGTGCTTATATATGCATATCAAGTATTTAATGGTTTTCATGTCAGATGTGCTGGAACTATCGTGCAAGTGATAGCTTGCCCAGCTCCTGGGCAAAAATTCTGTTGCATGTAATTTTGATTACTTTTGATGTATATGCTCAGATCTGTTAGTCCAGGCTTTATTTAGTAGGTCCAACATAGCTTCCTGTGCATATAACATAAAATTGTTGCATAGGTATCTTTCCTTGTCCCAGAGGCATGGGCAAATGTCCAAAAGTGATTAGGCTGCGTACAATGTGTAAAAATAAACACTGTTCTACACTGGGAAAAGAAGAATTGGCAAGTTTGCATTGTCCTTATAGAAAGTTTAGGCCATTTGTTCCCTTTGGGTGTTGTGGTTCTCATCTCACTAAAAGTAGTTCATATATATTTCCTCTATCTGCGAGCTGTGCATTACCTTCAAGTTTTGACTAACATATATTCCATGTGTCTTTTTTTTCTCTGTCAGTAACAAAAATGGTCTCAAAAACCAGCTAGCTCTCCATGTAAGGATATGAGAATATCACTTTCTTGGACATAAATTTATCTCATAACAGCCTCTACATTTTAAAACTTATTTTGCTTTTTCTATGGGAAGGGTATATTTTATTCTTTTTCCTCTCCCTTCAGTGTAAAAAAGTAGTGGTGGTCCAAGACAGAGAATTCCTACAGGGAAAATAGAACTTATAGACAGATGATGATGGTTTGTGAATAGTAATCAAAATACATAGTAGGTTTTTAGCATGTAAATGGAATTGATGCTTTCAGAGTACTAAAAATAACATTAACTTATTCATTATGAATAATTGTATCTGATAGAAGCAACCTAATTTTTCTTATTTGAAAATATTTTGTGAACAGATGCATTTTTTTGCTGAAATGTTTGGTACTAGGGCTTTGTCTAATAGACTGGATGAGCAGCTTTCAGCCTGTACTCACTCAAACCTCGTTTGGTTCCCCATGAACTGACCATGGAACATGGGTAGTTACTCAAATCCTGCAGTCACTGCTTCTCTTGTGTCATCAGACACCTATTTAAAACAAACAAACAAAAGGAATGGGTAACAGAATAGAGAGGAACAAATAATAGTCTTTTTCATGTACAGCTTTCTGAGTAAACAGTTTCTGAACAGCCTAAGCATGGCTCCGTATGAGCACTTTAGAACCTGAATTATAAATTAGGAGAAGTTTGTTTGCAATAACTAATCACATTGAGTAACATATCTTCGACATTTAGTATGTTGCGAGAGTGGGGGTTTAGTGTGGAGAAGAGAAGGCTCCAGGAAGGCCTTATTGCGCCTTTCAGTTCTTAAGGGGGGCTTAAAAGAAAGACGAAGTGAGGCATTTTATCAGGGCCTGTAGTGACAGGAAAAGGATTAACAGTTTTAAACTAAAAGAGGCTAAATTTAGATTAGATATAAGAAAGAAATTCTTTACTATGAGGGTGGTGAGGCACTGGAACAGGTTGCCCAGAGAAGCTGTGGCTGCCCCTTCCCTGAAAGTGTTCAAGGCCAGGTTGGATGGGGCTTTGAGCAACCTGGTCTAGTGGAAGGTGTCCCTGCCCATGGCAGCAGGGTTGGAACTAGATGATCTTTAAAGGTCCCTTTCAGTCCAAACCTTTCTGTGATTCTGTGTTTCGCCATTTGTTTCCTACTGCAAGACGTAGTAACACATGCAAATGAATTAAATTCAGATTTATAGGTTAAATTTTGTTACAGTAATTGATAACATATTTAACATATTCATGATGGCAATTGATCAAGTTGTCTAATTTTAAGAAGTCTTAGTCTTTTAAATTACTTACATTAACCCATCATTTCACAGCTTTTAGGACATCCCAGTTGCAAAATAAGAGGTTCAGCTTTGACCGTCTATCTTTTTCTGAGTTGTTCCAGAGGTATCCTGTGCATTAACTCAACATTAAATGCAATGCATAAAGTGATGTGGAATTGGGACCAGGCCTCACAGCTGAGAATTTTCTTTCCAGAAGAATGTAGTTGTCACAGGGCTTCACAGCTAAATTCCTCTTTCCTATTTTCCTTCAGTGCTAGGTATCTTACATTACTTTGTATTTAGTGGCCTCACTTCAGCAGGCAGAATGGAGAGTGCTTCAACTCTGCCTGTTTTATGAAGGGCAGATGAATAGTCTCCTGGAAGGCTGAAGATGTACTTCTGAATCTTCTCAAGCTGAAGGAGGAATTGAGGCGCCCTGGTGAAGTGCTGTAACCACTTAACTATAATACAATAAAATAGGCACGCAGATTATTTTCTCTTTTTGAAGAGGGGTGCTTTGTACTGAATGCAATTGTGACACTGAGAGAGTGTTGCTGGCAAATTCTGAGCACACCTTCTGAATCCAGCCTTCCACGAGACTGAGGTGTGGCATGCCTGACACCTCAATGTCACTTGGCCTTAAACGTCACGCAGCCAAGCAGGCCACAGTACCTTTATGTATGCAGTAAACTTTAGGTGCTGGACCTAAGTGATTTACTTAAGAAACCATAGCAGAACTCCTGGCTGGCAAAATGAGAATTCTGAGGGTCACTCTTCTGGATGTAGATGTCTAAAATACAGTTTAGACAGGAATATTTTTATATATATATATATATATAATCTGTTTTTAATCTGGCCTTGGGTTCTTCGCTGTCTTTTAGATAACATTGGTCCCATGTCCATACCAAATCTTGTATTTGTTTGCATAGGGTATACTCCTGTATAGGTTGTAATTTTTTCCTTCCCCTTGACTAAAACTACTTTTGTCAAACAAGTAGCATCCTAATTCTCAGGAGGAGCAAGCCAAACATACAAGAAGCCGCAAGAGTCTTGAGATCTTCCTTGAGGATGCAATGGAGCCACAAACAATGTTGGCATAGAGGACAGTAAAGAAATGCAGCTGTGAAGAGAAAGCAAGCTGGAAAAAGAAAATTCTTTCAGCTTTTGTTTTTTTTTTTTTCAGTACTCTGAGTAAAGAATGCAGACTTAAACATCAGAAGCAAAAAAAGTAACAAATAACCCACCTGCAAATACAACATATGGTTATCTGTGCACCCCAAAAAGGATTCAGGGAATCTAATTTTAGAAATGGAAATTAGGTTGGATAATTACCAGCCTTTTCTAAGGAACCTTTGCTCTTAGCTAAGACTCAGCGTGAGTGCCTTATTTGGCCTACAGAAAATGTCAGGTAATTTGAGTTAGCGAGGCTTTCAGTTGAAGAGAACCTAGCTCAGTAAAAGTACTTTGCATTTGCTAAGGGCATGCAGATGGATAGTGGTCACAGATTGGCTGACATAGGGTAACTTTTTACTTTGTGTTAGTTTGTGTGGCTAATCCTTTTGAGTCAGAGTTTACTGATTTTCTCTGGTTTTCACAATATAACTTTTTTGTTTTTAAAGGGAATCAAGACAGATTTGTAATATAACATTTTAGATTTTCAGTGTCTTTTTTTCATGCTTTTGATGCCACTTTACATAAATACCCCCATAACGTGCTTATATAAACAGGGCATTTATGAACTACATGAACAGAAACAGCTATAAAATTTCTTGGCTTACACACACATTAGATCATTTAGCTTGTAATAAAAGGGAAATATTTTCAACATTACAGTTGATGTTTTCTGTTTGATGAAAACTGATATCTTTCATTTAGATTTTACATCAGCAGTGTATGTTAAAACTCCCTCTGACAATTATCCCTTTATATCCTCAATCTACCTACTAGAAGTGCCATAACAAAGTGACGCTGAATTTAGTACAATCCTTTAATAACATCCACCAAAGGAAAGGCTGTTTTTGCCAGATGTTGTAACAAGAGATTGCAAAATGGCAGACAGTTAATGAAATGATCTTTGCTTCTCAGGTGTTTGTATATTTCCTATCACATTAGGACAATGTTAACACTGGATACTACTGCAAAACAACTCATGACTGCTGGAGTTATCCATGCCTAGCTAGCACCTCAACAGTTAGGGCGAAGTAACTGGCCACATTCACTGTTTTGGGTTTTTTTTGGTTTTTAATATGCAAAAGCCCCTTAAAGTCTCAATTAAATAAAATGTGGTTTTTAGAATTTTAATCTATAAATTTAAATTAAAATTGGGATTTCAGCAAAGTAAAAGCAAACAAGCATCTAGAATTTAGAGTAATTCCATACATTCAGAGCAGTCTAGGGAAAATTTGAGAACAAAATATCTTTGCAAGTAGGTTGTCAATCTGCCATCTTTGCCTCATCAAGACAAGCCCCCTTAGGACTGAGCAAACTTTTTCTTTTCTGTCTTCATGTTTTCTTTTCTCTGGATGATGAGCTCATCACTGGTTCAGCAGCTGGTGATACCAAGGAATTAGCAGCCAGCCCCTCCTCGCTGCTTTCCAGCTCTGCGGGGAGCGAGCTCAGCGGGTGCTGTTCAGCTGGCATGTGTGCTGTCTGCTCCCCCGCACAGCTTCCCAGCAGTGAGCAGTGAGCAGGCGGGTGCGCAGCCAGCGTGGAGCTAGGCACAGAAGAAAGCCTGGTGACGTCAGGGTTTGTAAGGCTGCTAGTAAGTGAGGCTGTCCCTAGCAATCCGCTTCCCAGAGTCATTACTTAAACTGCTTATTCCTGCAGCTGCCCACGCTGAGGTTTGATGAACTGTGTTCAGCAAACGACAGGATCCAGGGAAGCGAGGAGGCATCTTTCCATAGCCTTCTGGGGGAGGCAGCACAGAAACCCAAAGCACTGATTCGGTTTCTCTGAAGAGAAAGGAATGACTCCTGTTGAATTCAGTGGCTCTGGATCCAGACTCTGATTCATGACACTGTATTTAGTGTCTGCAAGAGGGATGGCAGAAGGCTGGGGGAGGCGGAGGGTGTGGGAGCTGCATCAGCTATTCCAAGTTAATCTACCTGTAGTAAGGAGACAGCACTACTGCATACAGCAGTATCAAGTAAAGTGCTGCTAATGTTTCCAACCTAGCCAAAATCCAAGATCTTATACGCTTTGCTTTTTATGAGAAACTGGTAACTGCTAGTTACATGGCAGTGAAAGTCACATTATCTTGAAACAAACTTCCAGAAATATTTTCTCTGATCCAACTATCAATCCTCTTTTATGATAAACCTGTGCAACAACTCATTTGGATTTCTGCCAGAGCTATACAACAGTGTGGCTCAGGCTGTGATGAAATGTCCTTCTCTCTTTGAACTTGAAAGCAGTCTTTTGCTTTTCCACCCAAGCTGCCGCTTGTCCGCCCACAAATCACATTCCCTTCCAAAACAATAATCAGCAGGGTTCCTCTGTTCAGATCGTATGAGAAGCTTTCGGGTAGAACTACAGGCTCAGACATATGTCCTTTATCACTATCATATATAAAGGGCAGTGGCTTACACCTATGCATTTAAAGCAGTGTGAATTGCATCTTTATTCACTGAGGAAAATATAGACTGGCTCATTTTTTTAATTAGAGAATGTATATAATCTAATAGTACTCAGTGATACGTTTTTAATGTTGGCATCTGCCTGTACCAAAAAATAACTTAGCAAGCACATAAAAAAGGACATCAGGTTCTGCCAGAATTACTTCTGTAAGCTGTACCATATGGTCAAAGATAAAATCTAATATTGGAAATACCAGTTGTTTCATTGCTAGCTTGAATACACTGGGGAAAATAAAATATTGACTGTGAAGGATTCATAATTTGACTTAATCTCTTCTGGTTTTATTGCAACGAATGTCAATGCTACCTTTTCTGATCATTCAGCTGTTCAGTTGCTCCTTGGCAGATGTAATATTCCTGTTGTCTTGCAGTTAAATTTTAATGATCAGACTTTTGCCTATCTATCAGAGCCCTCAAGCAATTAATGCCATCAGAAGGAAAAGTAACTTGTCAGATAACTGAACCAGTCTCACAGCTGAGCATTCTAAATAATTTCTCCAGCAAAATCACTTTTATAATGATTTCTGGGTCCCTTCTGAGCTACACAAAGATTTTAAATTCCCAAATCTACTTCACTAAACAAATGTACTTGAGAGTTTAGTTAAGTCTGTTTCAAAAAACAAAGAAACTTCATATTAGTTGATCCCTTTTATTCTTAATATTAAATAAATCCATGAAATTAAATCGATGTTGCTTTTTTATCTAAAGATAAAAATATGGCTTATGTATATTTTTTATATATATGACATTTCACAAAGCACAGCTATTTAAACACACCTTAGCTACTGTAAGATATGCTATATGGCTAAGGCACTCTGGAAAGTTTTATTTTTTTTCAGCTCCAGAAACCTAATAATCTATTTTAAATCCCTGTGAATCGGCATATCGGTTTGTAGATAGGCTTTCATAGCCTTATGCAGAAATGAAGAAGAAATGTTCCCCTACCTACATAGATGCCAAAACAGACAGGCTTACAATTTTTTATTTTTTAAATGTGATCTTTTTCCTCCTTGGTTTGAGCATGCTATGTAAGGCTTAAAGTTTTACATATAGAATCTACAGCAAGCTGGGATCTGGCATCACTGCCAATATTTACCATCTTTTATTAGCAACGTTGTTCAGACTAGTCAGTTCAGAAAGTACTAGAGCTCCCATTATAACTCTTATCTCTATTTTTATCTTTGTCTGATTCAAATACAATAAAACTATGTTATTAAAAAATTGACATGCTGTCACTCTTGAGGAGTAGTTTTAAAAGCTGTTTACTGATTCCGAAAAAGACTCATAAATAATTGGATCTGGTCCGGCAGATGGGTTGATTAAATATACTTATTCAAATTATGGGATTTGGGTTTCTACTTTTTTTTCCTAGTTTCTAAGGCAATCAAGATGATAATCACCTACTGTGATTATTCTCTGTGAATTAAGAACAAGATGAAAAATGTCCATAACTAGTTCATGCCTACTGAGGAGTTTTCTTTGAAACGCTATTTGATATTGATTAAAAAGAAATAGCAGGTAGCTATTTGGAAAGGTAATCTGCTTTTCAGCCAGTGTCAGGGGGTGCACAGTACCAATTTTATTCAAGTGACATTTTCAAAGCTTGGGATACCAGTGTTTCCAAGTGTTTCCTTTGAGCTGCATGGGAGAGCTGAGAGTTGGAAAGGGTAACACTTTGAGCTACTTTTTAGAAACATTGCCAATATGTGTCAGTACAGCTCTGTGTTGAAGCTAATAAGCAGGAGATGTGAACAGCTGAATTTCTCTGAGACGGCATTATATAAAGGTAAAAATAGCTTGGAAAATGCTTATGTAAAATATCAGAGTTCCTAATGTCCTTTGATGACTCTGTGCATGCAGAACAACTGACAGCATGTTATCAGATACAATTACGCAATGATTTGGATTAGACCGGGTGAGGACAGGGGAAACAAACTGTTCATGTACTTACACACATACGTACACACACATACTCACCAACACAGGCACATGTACTGCCACAAGTTTATTCCACTAAAATCTGAAAAGTTTAGTGACCATTTATAAAATTTCTAAACTTTTTTTAAATAAACCCCTATTAAAACATCTCACTCATAATTTAAAAATGTCTTCTTTTGGCTGTATTGCAGTATTGGTTTTAGTCAAGTCACAGTCCTTTGCTCCATGTTTATTTGACATCTAAGAAACTTCAGTGCAACGTTTAACACAGTACCTTTTTTTTCTGGAAGCAGATTAGGGAAGATTTTGTTTATTTTTTTAACCCTAGTTTGTGATGAATGACCACCTGACAGTGTTTATTTGCCCAGAGAAATCCCAAATCCTACCTATTTCCAGTTGTTCCCGCCCCTGCCACATTATCTAACCCCAGAGACAGTGCCTGTCATCAGCTTTTTGGGGTGACAGGAGGATTGGGAGGCCAGGCATCCTGAGGTTGGGTCCTGAGGCTGGCTGGCAGTTTGCCCCATGTATTGGAGATGTGAAACAATCCTATCCATTGCTCCCAGTTGTTCCTTTTGGTTACTGCTGTGCATCAGGCTCTTGTCTCTCTCGTTTCTGCATCTCTCATCTTGCATCCTTGTTTGCATCTCCTCCTCCACAGTCTTGGTTCCTGATATTGATTAAGGTTCCTCTTCTCCCTCCATTTACTGTCTTAATTTTTGGCTTCTGCCCTCTGTCTCTCCACACCCGATTCCTTATCCCTGATTACGCTGGCAGAGCGTGGTGTGGTGACAAGATTGTCCAACATTGTTCAGCCCTGTCACTCCCATCTCCCTGGCCCTGTCTTACTCAGAGCCTTCAGCTTTCTGGCCTTCACCCAGTCTCTTGCGGTGCTGCAGTTTAGCTCTTCAGCTTGGGGCATCCCAGCTTGAGCAGTTCCCTGAACCTTGGCTCTGTCCTGACCATGTTTCATCCACAGCTGTACATACACAGTGGCTTGCTTCAATGCTCTGCTCCTCTAGTAGACCTCAGATCCAGCTTCATTTCACGCCTCAACCCGTTACCTTCCTATTCCAGCCTGACTCTAACCTATAGGTCTAGCTCCTAATACCCATTTGGGGATCTTTCAAAAAGTTTAATTCATTTCTTCACTGGAGATTTTTCTTCTTAGAAGCAGACTTTTTCTTGAATTTAGGGATGGAGAAGATATTTTTTTCTGTAGGAGATTTCCTTTTAAACTTCTTAAAATAACTACCAGATATGAAGCATTGACTGATGGGTCTTTAATGGGCAATTGTGGTAGTGAATAATTGATAGCTGCATGGAACTACAGAAAATTGCATCCCAAATGGTGGTCTCATTGAAAAGAGACAGCTGGTACCCAGATCAGCTATCCTGACTTTTACTGCAAATTGCAGGCTGGAGACTTCAGTATTAAAAGTCTTCTGTTTTGGCAGTGATCCGTTAAAGGTTCCAGGGAGCTTTCTCTACTGAGTATATGCAGGTATTCTGTATTAGCTGTCAAATGAAGAACAGCATTGCAGTCATATCAGGATGGAAGAAAGAAAGTAAAGGATGACATCTTTAGGATAAGCAGCTGTTTATTATGATTAAAAAGTGCTAAATGCAAGCATTTTCCATATAAATAAAAATATTTACTATCTTGATAACATCGTCCCTTGAATTCAGAGTAAGTTTACAAGATTACACCAAATCCTCTCACCAAAACATTTTGAAAATAAATCTTAAAAACTGACCTTTTAACAACATAAAACATGGTCATTAACACAATGTTTGTAAGATTGTAACACTTCCCTCTCCTCATGGGAAAAAAAGAAACTTTACTGAACCTTTGAACAAAACAGAAGGACCATCGGTTCATTCTGCTGAGCTGAGGCCCAGCTGGAGTCTGCTTGTGGACTGTAGATGAATTTTCTTCTGAATGAGAAAAGAAATATTCTGGTTAATATTTTAATCTGAGAAATTTAATAAAATCTGTGGCCACTCATTTTACATTAAAAATATCTCAGGCTAGTCTTTATCTGTTGATCATGTATGGCTATGGGAATATGATAATCCTATTTTATTCCCCAGATGAACACCTATAAGCGGAATACTTAGACTAGGTACAGATATTCACCTTATCTCAGAGTGACTTAACATCCTGGCAAGGAAGTGTCTGAATTAGCGAAGTTTTCTGGTGTGTATGTTTTGTTGGTTAGATACCTAGAGAAATGTCCTATGGAAGGATTCTCCCCCAGAAATCTTCCTATTTAACTGTATATCCTTGACATTTATTTGGCAAAGATTTTTTCCTTTTAGAAGAGAAATGCTGCTCCAGTTTCATTTTTAACACTCAAAAATAATTTGTCCCAGCAGTCAAGGCTGTAGATTACATCATAAAACTGAAGACAAAACACAGTCAAATTATTTTAAAACCTGCTTAGATTCCTAAAAATGGCAAAACTTGCATAGTTTGCAACCTTTACAACTGAAGAATAAGTTAATAGAATAAATTAGGTGATTCTGATTGGGATTTGTCAATGCATCATATAACATCTGGGACTACAAACTGATTTTTGTAAGCTCTTCCTGTGCTACAAGGTAGATATACACATTCATGTACACTTTAACTGAGCTATTATGGCTTTGCAATTAGTTATTTTGAAGAAATGGAAACGCTTTGATGTTTCATTGAAAACAGCACTGTTTTGAAATAGCCTTCCCTGAGGATCTAGCAAACAAAATTAACATCAGACACACATCTGTGGCAAGTACTTATTTGCCCCATCATGTATATAGCTATAAGCATATGGAATCACAGTATTTTTAAATCTGAATTTAAAATGCAAACTTTCAATTCAAGACTATGGAAAAGAGCATTTTATAAACATGAGCCTTGTGGGGATTTTGCTGCACGTTTAACTGTGAGCTTTTGTAGCTGTTGTTTTATTCCCTGTGTGTTGTGTTTGAAGTGTACCCTTGTCCAAACTGAAAACAGATTTTCAAACATACAAAGTCAGGCATTCTACAGTCTGACAGCCAGCTGAATAATTTGTGTTAATCTTTATGACTTAGGAAAGTTTCTGCATAAATAATGTTTTTTTAAGCACCCTCACAACTTTCACCAAGGTTTCACGATTATTATTAATACCAGAGAAGCACTGGATATTGAGGCCATGGTTTCACAGGCCTTAACTCTGGTTCTTTGCACTGCCCTATCATTTACATCAAAGTTGGGTGCATCAGTGAGCCCTTGTAAAAAGATGTTTACAGAGGTTTTTACATCAGACTTACGGTGCATGTAGAACCACATATGCTACTTTATCATTGAGCTTCTTGGTAAAATGGCATTTGGTCAAAAACTTTTGAACATATTTAAATGGCAAACCATGTTTATCTTTTATGGATACTGTGTGTAATTCAGTTGCAGCATTTTTCATGCAATTCCTTTGATTTTAGTACTGTAAATCAATGAACCACTGTCAGAACTAGCTTCTCAGCTTTGGATTAGGACTGGAGACAGTTGGTGGGTGATATTCTTTTGCTTTAGTTGAAGCTGTGCCTGTGAAAAGATTTCAACTCTATAAAACCACAGAAGTTAATCTGTTCCCCTCTTGAAGTAGCAGCCAGGTCTACTCCAAAGATAACTAGGCATTTTTAACATCCCAGGGTAAAGCTCAACTGTGAAAAAACGAAAGTAACTGACTTCTACCACAGAACATTTATAACTAAATTTTCCAATCAAAGGAAGAGTTAAAGGCATGCAAGGAGAGATAAAAAACCCCAAAATCCAACCCAGTATTATAAGGATTTATGGACGAACACCAGGATTACTCTCTTACACATCTGTTCATTTTCTCCTGTTCCCTCAATGTCACTCTGGACACTGGCTCACGTAATGGCTATGTCTTGTTTTTCCATGTTTTCACTCTACACAGAGCATAAACCATGGCACACAATTGCATATAGCTACTGTCCTCTTGTACCACTCTACTCATTTTCATTCTCACCGTTTTTTTCTTCAAGACCTTGACTGTGACAAGCTGGATTATGGAGGTGTGCCTACAGAAAGAAGGAAATCTTGTTGCACTGGTCTTCCCACTCTGTTCAGCTGAGAGCAGCACAAGACCTGGGGAGCTCATCCCAAACACACCTTGTAATTACAAAATGAGGATCCTGTCAGGAAAAATTGTTTCAAATGACTGACGAATTGTCATAGTTGGAAACCATAAAAATATAACACACGCTGCTTTTCCTTTAGAGGCTTTATTTTAATTGGAATTATAAACCCAAGGACTTTGGGATAGTGATTTCAGTTGAGTTCACAGTTTGCAAGACCTTACATCCCTGAGCCACGCACCCTATAAATTTCACTCACCTGTACTTAAGGAGAATTTTCTATTTTGAAAAAAGGTTTTAATTCAGAATAAGAGTTCTTTTTCATTCAACATAACAAGAGCTGTTTTTACAGACAGGTCTAACTCTAAACAGCTTTAAACTGAAACAACAGAATGCAAAGCACAGAAACATATAAAAAGAGACAGAACGCAGTTTGCTGCTAGCACCACCTTCTGTGGAGTTATCCAGAAGGTGGCTGTGGGAAATATATGGTGCTCCCAGGCTCCTCTGCATGATTTTTCCTCACATAATCCACTTTCCATGGTACTGAATATATACACACCCTATGCAGCACATCATCTATCTTCATGGAACATGTTTGGGCAAACCCTATTGGGTTATGCACCCTGATAGACTCATTAAAGCAAACAATTGCCATCGTAATGAACCATTTTCAAGTGGAGGAAGTCTTGTTGCCATCCAAGGCTACAAATACCTTTATAATATAAGTCTGGGAGATATTAAAATCATGGACTCAATCAAGATGTTGATTTTATCACACACTATAATTTTGCCACATTCTGTCTTTCAGTGCTCTAGAGGTGATAAATATCCATTTCTTCAAACCACAGGGGCTAGCTACCTTCTCACCTCTTTCTTTGCAAACATCCCCTTCTGCTCCACAGCAACCAAGCACCTTTTTCTTCCCTGTGGAGCCTGCTGCTTCTGCTTCAGACCATAACAATGGCTTGTATGCTAGAGAAACTTACTTTTTTATTTTGCTGTATCTATCATTCCTATAAGAGTTAATATATTCTCCTGCAAACTTTGCTTCACATACATTCTTAAGCCATCATGATTTTACCATCATCTATAGCTTTCTGTTTCCTGACACATAGTGAATGGACCTTTTGGCATTAGAGGAAAAAGGAGAGTGTTGGAATTTGCATAAGAATTCATCCCAGTGCTCTGTCTTGGTAGATTTTACTCAACACATGTGGAGCTTTGATACTGAAGGAACTATTACTGCATTGTGAGAGTAGCAGCAGATCTGAATGACCTCCTTTATATAAGAAACCTGCAATATTTTTGTGTCTATACCAAATGAAGAGAATATATGATCCCTTATACTGAACTTAGAAAGAATTAATTCGTGTAGGATGAATTGTCTTAAATGTGCATTTGCATATGCACGTTTCTGGAACACTTGGATTTTCTTCTTGTCATTATGTGTAATTATAATATTTGTAAACAGGTAATGTTTTTGTGTAATGTACCATGGAATGTGTGCTTGGGGAATATTTTTTTAGCCAAATCAGTCTCCCGAATTTTATATGGGACAGCGAGGAGATGGAGTCCTTCCAAAGTAAAGTAATTAGTGAAGACTTTGCTATAAGACAGACTGATAGTGGCTTGTCTTGCCTATTCTACTGGAACAGCAATTGCTGCACTAAGAAGCCGGACTGGCCCAGAGCCAGCTTGAGAGAAGGGGGACACTGTTAAGGCAATGTGGGAGCAGACACCTATGGTGTATGGAGCCGCTTACAGACAGGCAGCTTCAGAAAGGAGCAGGTACAAGAAGATAACAAAGTTGGAGCTGTTGCAAATGGAATGGGGTTTTAGGAAGATGTTTGTGAGAGGACATGACCCAGATTTTTTTCTTTCTTTTTTTCTTGAAAAATGATGTTTTAGAAAAACAGAAACTTTATGTGGAAATGTACAGCCTTGAGATAAAAAAATAAACCTATAATGTTTTCTGAAAACAATGGGAATAGGGGGATAATGACTAATGAGTAACTGGTAGGTTTGAGAGACCTTGCGGGACAAATTCACAGCTGTACTTGTAACCTCTGATTCCATATTGCACAGGAGTTCTTTGCCAAATGAGTGTTGGGAGCCTTGCCTCCATGAATTATCCAGTATTTATACAAAGCAAAACAGCTCCTAGGAGTCAGAGGAGCACAGGGAACAGGGAAGGAGCCATACCCAATGTCTGACAGGTTTTTAGCTTAATTCGTTATTGGTAGATAGTGAGACAACACTGTCATATGTTTGGGTGTAGGAACCTAAATGATGTTAGAAGAGAACAGTTTGGTCAGGCTACTCTGAGATGCCGCTTGACAACTCTGCTTAGGACAGACTACGAGAAGCTTAAAATTATCTTAAATTGACTCAAGCTGTAGCTTCCAAGGGGTCTGGTAATTTAAGAGTAGTGTACACGTGAAAACTCATAACAGAGGATCTTGGTAAAAAAGTCCCTGATGGGACAGAAGGCAGACTGGACTTAAACTTCCTAATGCAGTTTTGATACAAAGGAAAGTGCTTAATAGTATGAGCTACATTGAATACATGGGGGGCAAGGGCGACTGTCTGAAATTATTGTTTTGTTTGTATATCATTGAAGTCATTGATCTTACTGCAAGTTAATTTTGGTCCTTAATGCAAATTAATTTCAGTAAAACAAGAATGACACTTAAAAACGGACTGGAACCAGGAACTCCACCAAAGAGAGGAACAATCATATAATCTAGGTGTATGTCTGACATTGTCAGAAAGAAAAAACATTTCAGCAAATGGAATGGAGCCCTTTGCAATATCATAACTTAGAAAAAAACCATTTCTTCCTGTTCATGCCTGTTGTAAGTGCAAAGGTATGATAGAGAACGTTGTAAAATTCTAATGCATTTTTAATGTAAAGTAAATCAATTACTATGCAAGAAAACACTCCTATTAAACTTGTCTAGTAGTTGTACTCAGGGGCTGTTCAGTTTATGAAATGCTGGCAGTCATTTTTGTTCTTACCTACCACATTATCAAAGCCATCAATCTTAATTCCTTTTAACCCCTTGTGGTATTAACTGACCATTCAGAGTGCCCCCTTGCATTTCCAGCACCAACTAATGGCTAAGAAATCAGTAGTTCAAGACTTTTTTTTTTAACCATATAACTCAATACATGGTAAACAGAGAAGACGTGTAGAGAGCAGCAAAGACATATGATTTCATTAATATTTTGCAGAGCACCCTCAGATAAGCTTTTGGCTAGCAAAGACTTCAGAAAATACAAAAGGCTTGACTTTATTTCATTATTGTTTTTCATTAGTTTCTAGACGAGATGTTGAAAGTTATTTGATCACATCATGTGATCAAATCACACCAATGATTTATGGTTTAATTTACCCTAATTTTGTTATTAATTGTCTTGAGTACTTGAATACATTTGGACTTCATGGGGTGGAATGGGCATTTGAATTTTGTTTGGGTTTTGCTTTTCCCTGGCAATAAACAAAACAAGGGCAGTCTTCATCTAACTTTATTATTGTTCCTTATCTGAATTTGAAGAGGAATAGAATAGCAGTTCATGTTACACAGAAGCCACAGTGCTATTTTCCTCTTACTGTTTCTGAAGGTAGCGTGCTTTCAAAGTATATGTTAATTTAAGAAGTATTACTGTATCTATTTCCTCTTGAACATAAAAGCAATTACATGAGTGAGTGATGAACCTGTCTGACTTCAGATCAGTTTAGAGAACCCAAACTTTCCCACTGCAGCCTATCTTACTAGAGGAGAAAAGGGCCTCTAGAGTCTCCAGCTCAGATCCCAGCTCTCCTTTTTCACAAATAATCCATATGTTATAGAAAAATCAGTGCCAGCTCCAAAGAGCTTCCAGACCTATAGACAGGACATAGGAAATCAAGCAGGATTACAAGTCTGGTCTAGGATCAGTCCCTGAATACGCTGCTTTCCCATCCTCCCCCTAGGCTGGCCACTTTTTCTGCAAGGAAATGGAGGCAGGAGGCTTCCAGCTGATGGAGCGGAGTACATCCTTTTGAAGGAAAAATATATTAAGATATTAACGAATTAATGCTTGATACAGTACACTACTGAAATGTAACTGTGTATGAAAATTTTGCAATGTTTCTTAGATAATCATGCAGTAACCTGATTTAAATACAATAAATCACATACAAATAATAAACCCTGCTATGTTATCATCTTCTTGGAAGGACATTTTTCTCCAGACAGGGACAGACCCAGTAAAAACAGGAGACAGATTTTTGCAGTCTCAAACAAAAAAGCAAACAGAAACAGTTCTATTAAAGACCCCTGAGCCAGATAAAGAGTCTTCATTCAACCCTGATGAGCACTGATCCCTGGGAGGAGACCTGTTGGCTCCAATAATGCTGTTTGTGTGACTAAGTGCTCAGCCACACGTGCAGGGATTACACAACTCCGTGTAAGAGCTCACCATAACTGTGTCGGAAATGTTTAACATTTAGCAGAATGGCTGATTTCTTTCCTACCGCACTGCAGAATGCTAAACAGGACATACTAGTTCAGAGGTCGAGAAGACCTAAGCGGTTTTGTCAGTCAGGTACAATGTATTCCTTTTTTTGTCAGTATGTGTTCTGTGGGAGAGTATTTATATGCCCCTTTTCTGTATGAAATGAAATGAAAGAAGTGGCTTTTAAAGGCCCATTAGAGACCAAGATTGCTACTGATGGGCTGAATGTTGCATGAATCATTAGTGTCTCTGAACCTGAATGTCTTCTCTACAGTAAACAGCTACTTTTAAAAGCAAAGCAGAATATGTAACTCGAGAAATAGTTTCAATACAAGACAATTCCATGAAGGCTGAGTTGCTACTGAAAGCTTTTTTTTACTATTTTAGTCCAATACACTTTTCTCTGGGTTGTCAGATTACTCTTCAACTGAGAATTACCAAATGTGATTTTTTTTTACATTGGCCAAGTAGCGTTGTGCTTTTTTACACAAGCAGGTTGTGCTGCAGAACATCATAAGCAGAATACTGGCTGCCTGGGACTGGGTTTACAGATCTCCAAATGGGGCAAGAGAAAGTCAGCATCCTTCTTCAACTCCTGTTTTCTACTTACTTATACAGATTAAAAAGTCAATCCAGGTAATTAAAAAAAAAAAAATGTATATATTAGGGAACACTCCATGGAGCAGCCCCATCAACAGATCAGAGGTGGTGACAATATGAGGAGTGTGGAAAGTTACCTTAGCTGGTGGCATGGCTGCAGCCAGATTATGAACAAGCTGTGAGACTGCTTGACTCTAGAAGTGCAGGAATAAGACTGGTTTGCTTCCCGTCTGGAAAGGGCAGGCATCTTTAACAGCTGACATTCTAGAGTTTCTAGGGCCTACACTGTTGCAATGTACATATGAGTGTACTGTTTTTATGGAATAAGAGACTAATTTACTTGTATTTTATAGGCATATAGCTGTACTCTCTGTGTGAAAGAAAATAGCACTAGAGCGGAAGGAAATAGATGAGAAATAAGAGTTCTTGCTACCTTTCTCTACCACTAGCTAACCTAGCAAGAGAACAGTAATAAAATTCTGCTGGGGTTGGTTGGTAGTGAATTGGTACTATCAGAAGAAACTAGACAGACTTTATGCTTCAGAGATGCATTGCAGTTGTAGCAGCCTGCTGCTCAAATACCAAAGTGGTCCAGTTTAAATGTCATTCCTTGCTCAGAAGTATGTATAAAACTCTCAGAGTACGTATAAAACTGGTATTTACCTCAAATCCTTCTAGCTGTTTAGGACCATATTCTGAAAGGGGTGAACTTTTCATCTGCAGGCTCACAAAAGCCGATAACCCACAGGTAGAGGTACTGTTTAACATGAGACAGGCCGCTACGCAGCTGTGTGACACAGAATCTGTCACACGAACATGCAGGAAGAGAGTTTTGTTCTTCTTTCTGGCACTGTAACAGGAGGTGAGAGTTCCATCGGTTAGTTAAATTTAACTGATAATTTTGCATGAATAAAAGAGCAGACTTACCCTTGAACTCTCTGGATATGAATAAGTAATGCCCAACTGTTCCCAAATACATGTCAAAGCATTGTTTTTTGTCATCAAGTTTGTTTGAGGTGAACTGGCAAAAACTGTTTTACTGTTTTCCCAAAGCTTCTACGCCAATGGGTTCATCTGTCCATATTTGGGTACACAAGGAAGACTTCATGCTTGAAAACTAAAATGACGTCTAATAGACAGATACTGCGATTGCAGGTAGCATTCTGGCAGACTGGCATTCTGATCCTTTCTTTACATTACCTCCATTGGCAGCTCTGGCAAACTATGAAAACTGGGGATGTTTTCAGGCTTGTTATGTTAATGGCTTATTTTCAGGATCTGTAGCTGGAGTATCAAGACAACACAGAGGTATCTGACTCAAGGATGGTTATGGGTTTGCACGTTGTCCAAAATAAAATGGAGGTGAGTGAAGCTTTTATTTATTTTCAATGTGTGTATATATATATATATATATGGAGTTATTTGCAAATAGCAATAAAGACTTGCCCATAAGTGTTGCTGGTATCTTATTTAGCTGAGCAGTTTATACTACAGCCATCCCTAGTGTGGGAGGATGTCCAAGATTAATTAGGTAGTCATGGCAAGACTCATGGACTTGTATCAAGGTAGAGTTCACTCCATGGCTTTCTGATTGTGCTGCTTACTATTCATGTCACTGCATAGTGGGAAAAGTGCATGTAATAATAAAGCCCTCAGTTACATGTTACTGCAGAAGGAGCAAAGATTACAGTGTCTGATGCATCTGGTCTCAAGAGGAGAAAGTGAAATTACTTTGTGAATCCTCTACACTTACAGTCTTGGCGTAAGCATCTAGAGGAATGTTAGAAAAGTCCTCTGTAAGTGTGACTCACTCTATGGGCGAGTAGGAAGGGACAAGGAAAGTGATGCTAACAATCATATATTTAAGAAGTAGAGACCTGTGCACAAGGGACATCAAACCATTGTAGCCAGTAAAACTGAGGATAATCACTATGATTAGAGGTGCATCAAGAAGTCTGAGTGTAATTTCATCCTGGCACTGTGAACTGCTAGGATTGCAGAGGAATAAAAAGTTTGAAGGCATTTGATTTTTGCAGGGAAAACTTTAAATTCATATTGCCAATGTTTAAAATGTACTTTAGAACAGTCAGTGTTGGTAAAGATCAGTCTTTCAGCTGATGCTATTCATAGACTAATAACAGAGCATCTGTGAGATGTGACATACCCACTTATTACACGCAATTCTGTGAAAAAGCTGAATGTTTAATTTGTATTGAAATCAATGGAAGTTGTGAATGTTCTGCTCCTTACAGAATGGGTTTTTATCTGTAAAAGGGGATGTTAAGCAGTGTGACATTCACCTTTGCTATTGTAAATGTTTGTGGAAGAAATCTATGGACAGCTCTGCAGTGAATGTTGCATCTCTGTTATGACCTGGGGGGATAATTTATGATAATTAAAATTGTTTCTTATCCTAAGAGAAGAAACGTATCATTATTGCCATGCAGTCATATCAGGTTATAGGCTGCTGTTATAAAAGTTATTACAACAGAATTATTCACTGTGAGGCTTCAGGGATCATGTTGGTACCACCTGGCTCTTGCAAGAAGGGCACCAGCAAGAGAGGGGGAATTTTACCTGGATTTCATCACCTATAGCATCAGCTCACTGTACCCTGCACTGCTGGCAGTTCCGGGTAAAAAACTTGCCAAACAGAGAATAGTCAAAAAGCTTATTGCTTAAAAGTCCAGGAGATTCTTAAAAAAAAAAAAAAAAAGAAAAAGAAAAAGCTGAAAACCATTTGGCAAAATGCTAGCGTATCTTAATTTATTTTTCTAAGAATATTTTGTTCAGATAAGCCATTTTCCATGGTTAGGCTTCTCAGAAGAAGAACCAGTTTAAAGAAGACGTAATGTTAGATGAGCTTCAATAGAACTTAGGTCATATGAATTTGTCCCTCAGAGACTGCATGTTAGATTAGAATGTTTAAGGTTTTTTCACGGCATGCCAAATTTTTTTTTGGCACACATTCTTCTCTTTACATTTTTAATGTTTTAATGTTTTGTTTATTTTAATTATAAAATCCAGGATACAAATCCTGTTCTCAACCTTGTGACAACAGGCAATACTCTATCATAATGTTTTTCTACATTTCTTTCCAACTTGGATAATAGCTTTGTCACAAGAATTAACTGTTAGTCCCAATTTCCTGGAGCTCATTTAGGGCAGCTAAAACCCACTGAGAAGTGTTGAAAGAAATGGAAGCATGAATTATTATGAGCATTACTGTGAGCATAATTAGTAAATAAAATACATCCAGCAAATTACTTAGTCCATTAACTAATTTCATCCATTAACTAATTAACTAAACAGGCAACATGTTTGTGTAGTGGCCATTACATGGTTTTCCTCCTGATTTCCTAGCAAATTAGCTTTCAGAGAAGCGTGTTAAAGAATGGTTACAACGTGGTTCCTCAACATCTAACTCACATTCTGTTAAAATCTAGACATCCTGATATCTTCACAACAATCTTCTGTCCTTATAAATATTGTACATCCTAATAAAGACTCAGGCTCACTTCCTAAAGCAGTCCAGCAGCCATCTAGCTGTGCGATCCCATCACTTTTCCTGTCCATTTTACTTGCTTGTCTGTTTTTCAATGTGATCCAAATGTTTTCATTTATTTTAGGTAATTCAGACCTCTCTGTCCCAAAAGGTGACAGTCTTGATTAGACTAAGTTAATTTAAAAGACAAAACAAATCTAAGTACCTTCTTTAAAGTGAAGTGCTGAGTTATCATAAGCTATTCCACTGTAACCTGCAAAGGATTTGTAAGAGAATAGCAGCTAACACAGAAGACCATCAGCTGAACATGTCTTTAAAGGCCATATATCCTGGAAATTATATTTTAGAAGGTTCTTTTAAATGTTAACCAGTAATGGTACCTATGACCCAACAAAATACACTATTATGCTATTATGGTAATTTATAAGCAACTGAACCTATATATATACAAAATGCAATCACTGTGTTAGTAAGTACATTTTTTAAAATTTGACATAGACAGACTCAAACCTTTATTTTAATAATATCACTTTATTTTCTCCCCTCCCTAAATCTTCAGCTGGATTTTCACGGAATCACAGAATGTTCGGGGCTGGAAGGGACGTCTGTGGGTCGTGTAGTTCAACCCCCCTGCCAAAGCAGGGTCACCTACAGCAGGCTGCACAGGACCTTGTCCAGGCGGGTCTTGAATATCTCCAGAGAAGGAGACTCCACAACCTCCCTAGGCAGCCTGTTCCAGTGCTCCATCACCCTCAGAAGGAAGAAGTTCTTCCTCATGTTCAAACGGAACTTCCTGTGCTTCAGTTTGTGTCTGCTGCCCCTTGTCCTGTCACTGGGCACCACTGAAAAGAGTTTGGCCCCATCCTCCTGACACCCACCCTTCAGATATTTGTAAGCATATATTAGGTCCCCTCTCAGCCTTCTCTTCTTCAG
>Ga0065711_1005955_pt1 | contig 25109 bp, 17 predicted proteins | sample Hoacrofraction12_FD_59098 | JGI IMG/M metagenome (GOLD analysis project Ga0065711, IMG submission 59098) | Hoatzin crop microbial communities from Cojedes, Venezuela - Epithelial fraction 12 v2 (version 2) | ecosystem: Host-associated > Birds > Digestive system > Esophagus > Crop | place...
CATCCTCTGCCGCAGCTTGCTGGGGCAGCGCACAGCACTGCTACCTCAGGATGCCACAGAAGCTCCAGCCTCCCGAAATGCTGCCCACAGGGACGAGGGCTGTCCCCTGCGCAGCGCGCACCACGAGCCTGCCCGGGCTCGGTGGGATGGCAGGTCCCCGTCACCGAGCCCGTCCTGGCTCACAGCGACAGGCACGGTACCAGATTACTTTCCCATCGCTCTTTCTACCCACAGAAATGCAGAACTGGATGCTGACGGGGGTTCTTTCCCCCTCCGTTCCCACGCTCGCCCCTGTAATTTGCAGAGAAAGCTCCGCTCGCCGAGCCAGCGCTCCCAGCCCGGTGCCAGGTCGGGCCGTGCCCAGCGCGGTCGCTGGGCTGGGGAACAGCCGGAGCTCCGCTCCCACCGCAGCGACCAGCAGCAGAACGAGAGGCTGCAGAGGGCTTTGCAAACGCTGGAGGGGAAAGGCAAGGCGACTGCGAAGAGCTGTTAGCAGTGAGCAGGGAAGGGAGAAGACCCTACGGGGCAGGGTCTGGCCCAACTCCTCCCGCCCAAACGCCTGGCTCTTCAGGAGACACATAGGGACGTGCCCAAGGGACGGGGAAAGCTCCTAGGAGAACTTGAGTCACAAAATACAGGTTGGGACTTTAAACGAGGCTGAACTCTCTTTTTTCTTCTTTTTTTTTTAATTTTTTATGCAATGTAGCAGATCCTCCCCATACCTCTTCACACCAGAAGCAGGGATGTCTTAAAGAAAAACGGGATGGAGGGAGGGGCAGAGAGACCACCACCACATGCAGATCATTAATCCCAAAAACTTGGCCTCCTCCACTCTTCCTCGGGGCTGCCATTTGTACCTTCTCGCGGCTGCTGCCGGAGACCGCGTGAGACGGACCCTCTCCTCCCGCTGCCGCGTTCGACTCATTTTCGGCACAGCCATGGGCAAGGATCCACGCTGCCGGTCTGCAAGGAGGAACTGAGTTTTTAAAACACCACCGAGCCCAGCAGTAGCTGACACAGACGGGGAGGTACAGCCCACACGCAGCGATTTCAGAGACAATTTGCTGCATTTCCTACCAATCCGCCCAGCGAGGCAGGCCTGACCCTCGCTGGCATCCCTCGGCGCACGGGCAGAGCCGGGCAGCGAGGCAGCGGCTGCGAGCGCACCCCGTGCCGTCCGCGGCCCCTGGCAGCACCGACCCGGGCGAANGCGGAGGNGATGCCAAGGGAGGACCCGGCACATTGCTCCTGAGCATCGCTGTCCTGCACCCCGTCCCCCCCACGGCAAGGCACCCCGAAAGGACCCTCACCCACCGACTGTCCCCAACCACCACGCACCCCCAGCCTGCAGACCGGCAGAGCACGCCGCAGACGGCGTTTCAATCAATCCCTGTATCTCTTTCTCTTATTTTTTTAACAAAATCACTTAAATGCAAGAAGCTTTAGAGAGCTTAACAACAATAAGGCTTTTCCTAACCTCCAGCTTTAACTGGGCACTACCATCTTTTTTACTTTCGTATGTTGAAATCAAATTTGTAACCGAATGTGAACAACAGTCTGGATGCTCATGNGGTTTTCTNCCCTTTGCCAGCCTGATAGTGTTCTCATCNGNANACTTTTTAATAGTGTCCTTTAATGATGCCTACAAAAGCCTCATTAAAGCACTGTATCGTAATTTCAGCTAAATAAACTCAACGCAGTTATTTTTTCAATGACATTATTTTTCTTGGGGCCTTTCCACAAATAATAAAGTGTTCACTGAAAATATGTTACGAAGGAAATGCATAAATCTTCAGCTTATCTGGTGGTATGTTTTCCAAAGATCTAAACCTTTGATCAGCAACAAATTAATTTTCCATTTACACAAAATAGAAGATGTATTTCCAGGATAACCAAATAACCCTGCAAGTCTGCATGAACACGTGCCTTGGCAGCAGCTCAGGGCTCCCTCGCTGCCTGACGCTGTCAGGGTCGCTGTCACCTTAGATGATTTTTGTTTTATTTTTTGGCTCCAAACCTGTCTAATAGGGTGTTTCGGGTCAGTGGTTCATGCCCTGAGGATTTCTTGCCTTTGCTTGCCGAGCTCCCCTCCGCACCAGCCATGCACCACACGGTCGCGTGTCGTCGCCCCCTCCCCCCCAAAAAGCTGTGCATCCCCCAGGACCGGGGCACAGTGCTCATCCATCTCTGTGCTCAGAGGTGGGTCTTGGGCCAGCCCTGAGTCCTGGCCAAGCAACACAACTCTGGTTTTTACCTCGCTAAACCAGACGACGCACATCTCCTCTGGCTGCCGGTGGGATTTCGGTGCTCCCGGTGCCCCAGGCACCGGGCGAGCCCCTGCTCCAAGCCAGGCACCGCGGGCAGGCCCGGGGACTGCCCAAACCTCCGTCCCAGCTCCCCAGGAACCAGCGATGGTTTAAACAGCCGTGCTTCTGCTCCCACCCAGGCGAGACACGGCTGCCTGCTCTCTGCCAGCGAAGAGAAAAGACCTCTTTGCTGCTTGCTCCCAAACTGTGTTAAACGCACAGGGGAGTGGTAAATTCAGCCCATTTTTGGATCCGCTCGATGCTCCCGTAACACGTCTGGGAGGAAATCACATGCATTGGGTCATGAACAGAAATGAGCTTCCATGATGCCTTTGAGTCTTAAACTTCCCAGTGTATTTGCAAAGGCAGGGAGATCAGCCACAGTCAGGAACGCACGTGGCTCCTCACTTCCTACCTCCGTGGGAAGAAGGTGCCAAAACAGGTTTTTATTTCATACCTGAGAGCATGAAGTAGACCTGCATGACGTAAAACCAGCTAGCGTGAGCAGATGGACTGGCATGTGTTGTTTCGGTCCATCCCAAACTCGACCCATGACAAGACTTCTACAGTCCACCTCATCTTGATTTTAAATTAATAAAAACCCACCAATAAAATTATGAGAAGTGACACCTCGATTTAAGCCTGAGTGGCTTCCCGGCCCCAGCCCTCTTAGAACCATGGCCCCGTGCCTTGCCTGAAGCACACGGAGCAGGTCAATGTGTCGTAGGCTACGGCGAGGTTTGCAGCCTGGCTGTCCCACTAGCTGAAGCTGGATGGAGCTCCAGTGTCCCCGAGACAGCCTGGCACCGCACACAAATGACAAGAGATGTTTGCTATTCTTCCCTTTGTTTTAATTAGTAATAACAATTTGTTCTCGTGGCTTGACATTTGTTCATACTTAGGAATAAATTGCTTCCTCGAATGATATGCTGAGATTACAACGGGCTTTCTGTGTTTGTGTTGGTTTTAGTAGCTCATAACAAACCATGAAATTCATTACTCTTGCCACGAGCACCCACGAGATGTGCCAACCAGTGTGTGATTTATACACAGCTCGACTCATGGAAATTAAAAGGTTTTAATGTTGCCTGCAAGAAGTCAAATTTCATACAGCTGAATTACAACAACAACAAAAAAAATCTCCGGCGCAAACTACGGCATTGCTTAATCTGCCTAAGGAGCCTGAACATTACAGTCAGGGCAAAAATAATTCACTAAACATTAATTAATTTAAGCATATAGTTTGAACAGCCTTCTCAGTGATAAGCCTTCTGGCCTGCAAGTCACTTCATTCTATATAAAGGACGATATTTAACAGTTTAACTTCTCTGCTACAATATAATTCGGCAAAACATTCCCGCTGAAAGAAACCACTGGAGAGCAGCCAGTGCCTCACCACCCTTAATGGGAAAGGGCTGTCAGTCATACACCAGCCCCACGTCTCCATGCCGTGCCGAGCCTCGTACATCAAACCCAATATACAAATTGCCAGCCCCATCAAGATCGTTAGAGCCGCTCAGCCCGTCAGGGAAAGGTCAGCGCGTCGCCGGCTCCGAAGGCAGCATCAATCACAGCCCCCATCAAAGGCGGCCGCGGCGGCGAGAGCGCGCAGCTGGAAACCCGCATCCCTTCCCCGTATAACCTGTCATCTTCTAAACCGGCTTCTCTTACTGTACAACATGGCCACGCTTTTATCTTATCGCGATCTACAGGGAAATGCAACTGAACCGGCTGCCACAGGAGCAGGGGGATCAGGGCCCGCGGGGAGGGATTAAGACCGTATCAGGAGAGGGCCGGCCAGAAGCATGGCCCCAGACTCCAGTGCTGGCTCCCTCCGCCGCGGGGTCCCAGCCTCTCCCTGCTCTCCTGGACGGGTCCCGTGCTGGCGGCATCCCCGGAGCATCCCTCTTCGCTGCACCAGCCCCGGCCCTGCACACCCACAGGTCCGAGCCACCCCGCCAGGAGATCCTGGCTGGTGCCATCATAGCCACACCATGGCACGGCTTGCAGATGTCCCCAGCCAGGGGACTTCAGGGGTGCCCCGTGCTCCTGGGGACACCAGCATCACCGTCCTGGTCTGCTGCTGCCCTCCACCAGCCTGAGCCTCCAGTGCGGTGCTCCAGCCTGTACGAGCCCACGAGGGCATCCCACCAGCACCGGGAAGGGTGGGGAAACCCAATCGCTCGTGACTGACGGGAGGACACCGGCGTTATCAAACGCTCTCGCTCCATCAGTCATTGCTCAGGAAACACGCTGAAAACCACAGGCCACTTCGTCCTCTTTTTTCCCCTCCATGGTGTGCTGCACGCAGCTTTCTCTTCCAAGGGCGAAGCAAACAGGTTTGCTAAACATGAGCAGGCTAAACAACACATCAGCCTTTTAGGAGCAATTATTGCTGCCGGAGATTTAGCGAGCCTCCTCGTTTTGTGGTTCAGCAAGCATTTTGCTGCCTGCTTTGGAGTGGGTTGCTCCTTCCAAGCGAGCGCCCTGTGACGATGAGTAACCCTCCCCAGCGAAATAAAGCCCAGGTGGGCACCCAAGGGAGCGGTGCTTGCTTTTTGCCAAGCATTTAACCCACCATGCCTCCCTGCAACAACGGACCAGCCATCTGGGGTCAGCTCTGCGGCTGCCAGCGGTTGTACCGAAGGCAGGGCTGGCCAGGCTCCCGCGGCAGAGGAGTGAGGACATTTCTAGAAAACAGTTGATGTTCTCTGGGTAGAGCTGGGAACCTGCCTGCAGTGTGCCCGGACTGGAGGAGATTGCTCTGCCCAGGATTGAGCCTGGTTATTCTGGTACAGGGCAGAAAGCAAAACGTGGAGGAAAAAGGCAATGAAGCAAGTGCTGGACATTGTCCTCTTCCCTCCACACCAAACAGGTTGGGATGCTCCAGAGCAGGGCGGCTCACCGGGCTGAGACCCTTGGAAACATGGAGTTGACGAGCCAGGGGAACATCTCAGCTTTCTGCGGCCTTATTTCAGCGCAAACAGCTCAATCCCCAAAATTCCTTCAGTGTGTAAACCAGGATCATTCCCCTGTACTAGTGTGGGGAAGCAGAGCGGGAGCGCAGTCGGGCTCCCTGCGGTACTAAGCCCTTCAGACGTATCTCAGAAAGATGAGCAACCATGAATGGCCAAACAGACAGATGGAGGAAGGAGAAGGGAAGCTCACGATACCGGCAAGACTATCATAATTAGTGTAATAAGCAGCAATCACGGCTCAACAGCTGCCTTCCCCTCCCTGAGCGTCTGCTACACGCACCAGCACAAACCCACGGCCAAGTGCGATTCTGGCACTTGCTGTACTCTGAACAGCTCTGCTTTGAATGAAGTTTTGACTTTGGTAAAGTTTTTATTCCATGTAAGATGCAGAGGAGAGCACTTTCCTGCTTCTCCAGCCTCTCCACCCTCACCCGAGCAAGCAGCACCCTGTGCTTACAGAAGGGTCACGAAACTGGGTTCAGTTTTGATGTCAACCGAGATTTTGCACGTGGCTTTGAACAAAACCCCATCACCGGTGAGCTGAGACAAACCTGCAATACTCAACTTTCTGAAGTTCCTGGAGCTTCAGAGATGACCCATTCTACAGAAAACGGCAAAACGTGACAAAAATCATTTACCATGGGCACATATCCATCCTCCTCTGATGGGCACGTGCCCAGCATCCTTCTCTGAACCATCTCTGAGACAAACTCCTTTGAAATACACTTGTCCCCATCCATGGCAGGGTTGCAGAAAGTTGGTAGTGCGCACACAGCACAGAAAATCCACTCTACAGCTCATCAAAATCCAAAGCAGCCCTGGTTTACAAGAGGGGACTTCTTGATAGGAGAATATTTGAAAGATTAGAAAGCAGATACTGTGACATAACTGAAATGCTGTGATTTTTTTCATACCAGTGCTTAATTAGCCCTGATGTACTGCCGCCCCACGCTGCTCCTGGTCATGGCCACAGCTCAGAACAGCCAACATCAGATGTGTTTGCTGCTCTGCCTCAGATCTGTGCCATGTGCTACGAAATTCAACTGACCCTTCTCCAAATTTTGGGGATCTGAGGGCTAAGCTCTCCAAAACCCCTCTGGAACCTCGATCAACCGCTTGCTGCTGCTTTGCTCATTCTGGGGAGTCCACTGCAAGGTAAAAGAGTGACCAACCCACTTTACCCGTGTTCCTCCACCACCCTTACCCCTAAACATCGGTTTTAGGGGTTGGATCATCATCGGCACCCAGTGCAGGGTTTGCAAAGTCGTTTACATGACAGGCTCTGGGCTCTAAATTGCAAAATATGTCATGGCTTAGACCCAGACTAATTCTGAATCATTTCTGGCGCTCGCGCTCCAGGAGGGATTGCTCTTCCCGCTTCCTTTCTGCCAGCCCTTGGTCTAACAGAGGTGGTCAAAGGAAGCAGTCAGATGCTCAGGATACCTGGATATTTTGGCAGTAGTTATGGATTCTGCTCCCACTGATTTTTAGTGGGTGTTAGACACTGAGAAAGTGTCTACTGGGAAGATGCTTGGAGGTGTGAGCTCTGAGCTCTTCATGCAAAGGACTGTTCCCTACAGTCTTTAAGAAAATGAGAGCATGGAGACAGCAACTAATAACAAGCTTGGACAGCAGAAAATATTTACATTGAGGAAATTTAACCCCACGGTGAAAGAAGCCGCAGCCAGGCTGGGCAGGAGAGGTCAGGAGTAGCTGCAAACAGGCGTTGACCCGCTGGAACCAGGGTGTCAACAAACACTGCGCTGAAAGGTTAAAAAACAGTACGTGTGACACCAGAACAAAGATTTCTTTAACTTCTCAGTGCACTGGAACACATTTGTACTTCCCTAATCCCTGACAAGCGGCACGTCAAAGCAACACGAGGAGCAGGAGCCGTTTGCTGTGACGGATCCTCGCCAGCTCCCCGGCCGGGACCCGGCTCACCATGGGGACCAGCCATGGCAGCTCCCGCACCGTCCCCGTCAGCACACCTTCACGACCAGTTACGCAGCCAGAGATAAGCAGCAAGTCAGTCTTGTCAATTGTGGGGTGCTGCCAGGCATCGCTTTACGCGCAGCAACAAAAGATGACAGAGCAGAGGCTGGGGCACGGCGAGAAGGGCTCCGTGCTGCGTGCCGGGCGCGAGCCACCCGACTCCGTGACCGTCACCAGGAGCTGCAGGGCTCCCGGCCCATGCTCGGCGGGGAAAAGGGCTTCAGAGAGCAAAGAGCTTCGGTACGGTCGAGCCTTTCACTTGCCGCTCTGCTGCAAGGCACCAGTGGAAATTAATGGGGCTTTCAAGTACATAAATGGATTGCAGAGACATCTGCAGTGAGTCTATTAGCTAATTAGTCATGATGAGCATTTATTTTATGCAACAGTCATTCAGGTAAAGGAAGCAGTTCTCTCATACCCGTATATGTCCCTTTTACACCTGTTAAAAAGTGGGACAAAGCTGTCTCCCAGCGACAGCAATAAGTAATAACCAAGATGAACTTTCTCTCCCCCAAGGGAGGTGCCCGCGGGCGCAGCCTGAGCTGGGCACGCCGCCTGCGGTGGCTATGGCATGGGACGGGGCCAGCATCACGGACCTTCAGCCCCAAAGCCCGGATCTGGCAGAGCTGTGCAACCAGTACAGCCTTTGGCATTAAGCCTGAGGCCGGCCTCGGGCTCACGCTACTGATCTAGAACCAGGTATCCTAAAATCTGACACAAGACCCTGTCTCATCTCAAAGGAATGCTTAATCCATCAGGCTGCTGCTGCTTCAGACCTTCCTCCTACTGCTTGGAGAAGCTGCCGTGATTTAGCCCTGGTCAGCAGCAAAGGACCACGAACCCAGGACAGAAGTCTAACGTCCTTTGCTGTGATCCTCTATGAGGATGCAACAGCCGACAAATAAACGTATTTCAATCATTTAAGTAGCTTCACTTAACAGATGTAGGAAACGTTAGATTTATAGCACCGGAGTAATTTGATACCTTCTACGCCCTTCACGAAGCAAGCATTAATACCGTTTTATCATCAGTTCTAATCTTCCTGGCATCCTTTCACGCCCACAGACAACTCACTCCATAACTCAGTACCTACAGCGGCTGTTGGACAAGGTCTCCAGCCGCAGCTGGGCTCCAGCGCCCCAAGAACTCAATCTCTGCTAATCCCAGCCCTTTACAGCAACTCTGACTTGAGCAATCTGAAAAGAAGACATATGAAGTCACTTAGGCTTATCACTCTAATTGCCTGCCCACGAATCAGGGGTTTGGTGTCAGCCGCTCGCGCTCATGTAAGACACGGCAGCCAGAAAAATCAGACCTAAAATATTTACCACGAGCATTTTCCAAACTGTAAGTGAAACTATTGAAATCCTCCTTATTACTGCAACTCCAGCGGCAACGCTAGCCTCGAGGAATACATCGGGGTAACAAAGCAAGCGTTCATGCCTTTCCTCTTTCCTGGTCCGTGGCTGTGTGACACAGACTCCAGTTCTCTCGACAGCTGTCTTGCGCTGCCCAGCGCCAACACAGTGAAAATGTTAATGAATACCATCCCATAAATATTTAATACACATTTTCCTGCGAGTCCTGCTGTGATTAAATAGCCACCTCATTACCCAGGCCCACCTTTTCTGCATTTTTCTCTTTGCACAAAATACCAAGAGTTGGAACTATATCCACGCGATCGAGCTGCTGGCAACATCACTGCATAAACCAACACCAACAGGGCAAAACCCAAACACGCGCTGCTAAGGAATGTAAAGAGAAATCTAACCCCGTCAGAGCAAATACTTCATCTCCGCTACCTCCTCCCAGGATCTGCAGAGAAAGAAAAGCAGAGGGGACAAGCCAGCAATATATTTTTGTCTCTAGTGCAGTTATTTGTCTGGTTTTGTTGGCTTTTTCCATGTTATTTGAAGGTCCTGGCCATACCGGGGGCTCACTGCATGTACCGTCCGGACACGGGCATCCCCAGGTACCCCCCGGGGCCGGCTCTGCTCTGACACCAAGCCCTGAACAGCTGCAGCAGGAGCTCTGCTGCTCTCCCCCCGTCTGAGACTTGGAGGGTGTCCACGACTTGCCCGAGGTTACACACGCAGTCCGGGACAGACGTGGGAAAGGAACGTGGATCCCCTGGAGGCCTCACCACTGCTGCTCTGGCATTGCAACATCTGTGACGCTCCGCCGTGGTGTCCGAAGCACGGCTGGCCGCAAGATCCAGCACGTTTGCATTCAACGTCATGACAACCATTTAGGAATCATGATATAAAAATACTAGGACGTTGTTTTCTGAGCCATTACAACTGATCTGTTCGACATGCGGGATTTCGAGCGCGGCCATCCAAGCACGTCCCAGCCGGAGTGAGCACCGGTGCTGGAGCACGTTCGTGCTGCTCCCCGTGGCTCTGCACCCCGGGGCGATGCTCTGGCTTTCACACGGGCTATGGGAAAGGCTAAAGTCGTACAGTCCAAATACTCGCCAAACTGCTAAAAATGTAAAAGACTCAAAGGAATAAAGCTTGCGTGTGTCAGAACTTCTGGTAATCCCTCCCAAATACATAATTTTTGGGCACCGATGCTAAAATGTAACCAGAGGGCAAGAATTTAGTTCTGTTTTAGCTGGGGGAGTCCCAACTTCTGTCTCTCCAGTTTATATATGGAAGCAGGCTCATCACGCAATACGTGTTTGAGCGAGTTGTGCATCAGGGAGGGTGTGAAGCTAAGACTAACGAGGAGAACATTTATTATATTCCCCTTGAACAAACAGGCTCGTCTGAAGCTCACACTGCTGCTGCATGCATCACAAGAGGTCTCCAAAGCGAAAAATTTGAGTCTCTTTACTCTGAGATATGGGAGAGAGGGCGTGTGGTGGTGTGTGGGCAGTACTGGTGAAGAACTGGTGCCAGCTGGTGAGGCTGCTTTTGCAGTGCTGCGCAGAGACACTGGCTGGTCAATGCAGTGCTGTGCTTGCATTAATGCACGGGAAACATAAAGGCTGCTGGAGGTTCAAAGACGCGTTTTCTCCTCCAGAACTGGCCCTGAGACACCACCCCGCTCTCAGACTGGTTAATACACACAGAGCATTCAGAAGACGCTTCGACAGATTCGCTTGTCTGCGTAACACTGATGCCAGGAATAAATGTTCATTTAAACTCCCACATTTAAAAGCTGCCGCTGCCAGGAGAGCCAGCCCCCGGGAAGCGCCGATGCCCGTCTCTCACCAGCAAACACCGACACGTTTCCACGGCCAGCCTGCAACAGCTGGTTGGGTTATAGATCACCACCTCCACCAACAAAGCGCCGGTGCCGTTTTGCTCAGCCTCTGGAATCAGGTCGCTTCCAGCCCCCAAGGCGTCTCTGCTGGGGCAGGACCCGGCAGTGGCACGTCCCCTCGTCACCACGCTAGCACCGCGACCGTCCCACAGGTCCCTGAAGCGGCAGCACCAGAGCAGCCAGCTCATCTCAGCTCCCTTACTGACCTAAGGTGACAGCTGCCTTTCGGAGGCGGAAAAAGCCCTTTTAAAAGGGAAAAAACCAGACCTTTTCCTCCTCTGGGTGAACAAATAGACTCATTTAAGGTGTAAGTAGATCAAGTAGCTAATTAAGGAAATAACCAATAACTTAATCAAGATCATTAGAGGAATCAGCATGTTGCTGCCATTATTTACATGGCAGCAGACCAAAAATATGCTCGTGCAACCGGAGCCTTCAAAACCTCGGGGCAGCCCGATCTACGCGTGGGGAGGCTCCCCTGCCACCCCATTGCTGGTGCCGAAGCCACTGAGGAAAATACTCAAATCTCCTGGTAATTTCCCATAGACAAAACATTTCATCATCCCCCAGCTGCCACTGCAAAAATCCCAAGTGAGTGATTTGCACGTTGAGTGAAATTTGCCATAAGAAGGAGCACGGTATCCTGCCCCGGGACGCAGCCCCAGCCCGTTCTCGGTGGGGCAGGGAACAACCCCTTCGCAGAAATAAAGTCAAATACATTGGGCCATACACACCGTGCTTTTGACATCTTGTGCTGACTTTGCTCCTGGGACAGACCCTGTGCCGCGCCAGGGATGTGGTGACACAGCGACACGCTGCACCGATCCCTTCTGCATTTATTCCCACCCAGAGTGAGCTCAGGCTACAACGTGCAGAATAAGAAATGCAAATTTTCCACCACCCCAGCTCCCTTGACCCCCTCAGCTGAACAGCACCACGTTCTCCAGCTCTGCTGTCTGGTTATTTCAGGGATTTCTGTAAACATCCTCCCCACTAAGGGGGTGTTTGCTCACCAGCACCGCGTCTCTCTCTCTAATTACTCGACCAGTTGCACGGATAAAACATCTGCTGGAAGAGCAAAGGAATCCTAAAGCACACAAATAATTTGCACTGCCTAAACAAAGGCAAACAGAGGATGCTTTTAAACACCCCCAGCCAGCAAACAGCCCCAGGACCTCTGCCCAGAGCAGGCGTCTCGGGCTGCACGCTCCTCTGCCTTCTCCGGCAGAATGAACCCCTTTTTCCAACCAAACCTGTTGTTTGTCACTAACTCAGCCTCCTATCTGCTTAATTCCTAAAGTATCCGAAAGCAATTGAGTTCAGCAAGTTTGATTAAGTACTTAGAATTCTTTGTTTCACTTAAAGAAGCCTTTGTTTTGCCTCCAAGGAACTGGAAGTTTTCTCCTGAATTCACGTGAACAAAGACAAAAAAAAAAAATCCAGCCTCCAAAAGTTAAAAATAACCCCTTATATCCGGTATTCAACACAGCTGCTGAAGGTTCAAAACTCGCATTTTGCCATTCCGCACAAACCCCTGCGACAGCTGAGCAGACCCACAGCACGTTCGGAAGCCCGGAGCCGAGGATAAGCTCCAGCCTCCCGCAGGGTTTTACTCCTTGGGGGTTTCTCAACAGAGCAAAAAAGCCGGAGCGGCTCAGGGGCTGGCGAGAGGAGTCCTGTTTGCACCAAGGAGAAGTTTTATGGTCAGATATTGGCAGGGGATCAGGGACGGCGGGGCAGCCCCTCTCTCCCTTGGGCTCTGCCCGCAGCGAGAACCGGCGCTGGGGTCCGAGCTGAAAAAGAAAACCATTTCCCAACGCAAACATTTGTACAGCGTTAGAGCGGCTTATCCTCTCACAGGCTATAAACTGGGCGCGATGACTTACCAGGCTAAACAGGCATTCCCTTCACAGGCTGGAAAAGCCCCATGGAAGGGGACGGACGGGCAGCGGGGAGGTCGGGAGAGATGGGCAGCGGCGAGGTGGCCGCTGTCGGTGCTGGGGACCGCGGTGCATGCTCCGGCGCAGCGAGCGGCTGCGGTCACCGGGGAGGGAAGGCTCCTGGCCGCTGCCCCGGCCACGCAGTGACGCCCACCGCAGTTTTAGCTATTGGTGAAAATCCTAAGCCCTAATCCAATCCTCTCCCTTTACCCAAATTTAGCTCTCCCCGGAGCCAACATCCCTTCCAGTTTTGACTAGCGGTATGAAAGCAAAGTTACCTTGCCAACATATAAATCACGTAAAGAGAAGCAATAAAAAAACCCCACGCTCAATTTGCTTCACCTCTTTCTCCCAAAAGAGTTTCTTATCTACCGACTTCGAGGGGACCACAGCCTCGCGGGCCACTGAAGAAAGCCAGCAACGCCCTGCGTGTATCACTGCGTTGGAAGTCAGTAAGGCGAACCCCAGGATGCCAGTAAACCCAGTATTTATGAGAACGCCTGATGGTCCCGCTGACACATCTGGGTCAGGACCGGATCACATAAGGAAGAGGTTTATCGAAACGGTTAGCACATGGTTCCTGAAGTTACACCGAACTTCACAAAGGTAACTACTGAATCATAAAGCGCTGCTGGCAAGCAGCCTGGCTCACCGACACATCTGGTTTTCCTTTCCTTGCAGCCAGGCGCAGACGTTAGCCGCAGAGACACGGCTCCCTTTGCTGCACACAGATCGAGATGCCTGACCACGGCGCTGGCTTCTGGCACTTGGGCTGCGGCGGGGGCCACGGGCAGCCGCAGAGCTACCCCGCGGGCTGCTCCCGACTGCAGGCAGCGGCAGAAACCCTGCCTTCGTCTGCAGGCAGCGACGGCCGGGGATGAAAACCTCTCGTGCAACCGCGTATTTCTGCGCTCGGTTACAGATGGGCAGCCCTGGAGCAGCTCCAGAACGCGGGCTGGCGTTCGGGCGAGCTCTGAACGCGCACGCACGGAGCGATCTCCGAGCGAGGGGGCTGGAGCCAGCCGTATGCGCTCCAGGTGTCCCAACGGACAGGCACCAGGGTCCAGATGATGGCAAGCTGCTCCGGCCCTCGCAGAGCCTGCGATTCAATGAGGTCTATTCATGGAGGAGCGAGCAGGGCTTCCAGGAACGCAGAGGAACCTTTTCCAAGCGGTATTCCCACTGTAAGTCTAGTAAGCCCTTTTGCATTTTAACCTCCCCCCTTTGCGAGCTTCAAAAATAGAAATAATCAAAACACACATTAAAAGAAGAAATTATTTTGAACTTGCCAGTGTTGATCTAAGAACCATCCCGCTCTGGAGCAGGGCTCGCAGAGCTCCGGCAGCCTTGGGGAGGGCTGAGCCTGGCTCCCAGGGAACAAAAGCAGCTTACAAACCAGGTTTGCCACGTGAGAGCCTAATTAGAGACCGAAGCCCACACAGCAAACAGACAGACTACAGAGGAAATTGGAGTCTAATTTACATGGAGAACGATTACTTACTGAACCAATTAGTGTCAAGATGACTGACAGACTACCCAAAATACGTTCTCCCCACCCTCCCCTGCAAGTCTGAGCTTTCCTTGCTGCTTTATTTGCCCTGGGTTGTTCGGTAGGTGAGCAGTAGCACCTCACCACTAGACAACAGACGGCAAACGGAGACCTTTTGAGCTTCCCCGTAACAAAACCAGAGTCAGAGCCACCCACGTGCCACCCAGCACGAGCCTCAGCCGAGCCAGAGACAGCAAGAGCGGAGAGCAGCACCATCTACTTTCCCTCTCTGGTCTTAAATCCTTAAATGACATCCCGAGGGTCCCAGCAAGAAATGTGTCATTTATAAGAGGTGCTCCCCCGTTCCTCGACGCGTGTTCCACACCGCTTTCACCCCCTGCTTTGCAATCACGCAGGAGACCCACAGCTGGAGAGTTGGGCAGAGAGGAACCTGACGAAATTCAACACGGGCAAGTGCAGGGTCCCGCACCGGGGGAGGAACAACCCCATGCACCAGTACAGGCTGGGGCTGACCTGCTGGAGAGCAGCTCTGTGGAGAGGGACCTGGGTGTGCTGGTGGATGACAGGTTGACAATGAGCCAGCGGTGTGCCCTGGCTGCCAAGAAGGCCAATGGGATCCTGGGGTGCATTAAGAAGAGTGTGGCCAGCAGGTCGAGGGAGGTTCTCCTTCCCCTCTACACTGCCCTGTTGAGGCCCCATCTAGAGTGCTGTGTCCAGTTCCGGGCTCCCCAGTTCAAGAAAGAAGAGGAGCTACTGGAGAGAGTCCAGGGGAGGGCTACGAGGACGAGGAGGGGACTGGAGCATCTCTCCTACAAGGAGAGGCTGAGGGAGCTGGGCTTGTTCAGCCTGGAGAAGAGAAGGCTGAGAGGGGACCTAATATATGCTTATAAATATCTCAAGGGTGGGTGTCAGGAGGATGGGGCCAGGCTCTTTTCAGTGGTGCCCAGCGACAGGACAAGGGGCAATGGGCACAAACTGAAGCACAGGAAGTTCCATCTGAACAAGAGGAAGAATTTCTCCCCTCTGAGGGTGACGGAGCCCTGGAACAGGCTGCCCAGGCAGGTTGTGGAGTCTCCTTCTCTGGAGATATTCAAGACCCGCCTGGACAAGGTCCTGTGCAGCCTGCTGTAGGCGACCCTGCTTCGGCAGCAGGGTTGGACTAGATGACCCACAGAGGTCCCTTCCGACCCCAAACATTCTGTGATTCTGTGTAAGGGTTGTGCCCACGTAGCAACAGCCTTTGCAAAGCGCTCAGGTTGCAGGTCCCGACCCACGTCGCCGGCCTCTGCCACGGAAGGAAAGCACCACGCCACAGCATCGCTGCTGACGCAGGGCAGTGCTGCCAGGCAGGACGCCCAGCTCCAGGCACCTGCTCAGCTCCTCACAGAACAGCCCTTTCGCTGCAGACTGGTCAGCAGGGAAACGGGGAATCCCACCGCTGCCAGAGGGAGCTGACATGGACAGTAAAACTCCTCCTCGGCTGGGATGGCACAGCGGTGCCCATGGTCCCACCAGTGCCTGCGCTGGGGAAGGACATCGCCTTCGCTCAGGGCTCTCCTGTCCAGCCACCCTGGAAGAGGACAACTTCATGGTGTTTCCCAAAGTATGCTAATCCTGAAGGAAACTTGCCCCTCCTTCATACTGAATTACTCCAAAAACTGGAGAACTGGCTTTAAAAACTCCTCAAGTGCACACATGGAGCCGACCCAACGCCGTTTACCTTCTTTCTGTTGTTAAATTAAAAACGACTTGCGCCATCACCATCGTTCTCCCCTTCCCAGGAACCTGCCCCTCATTAACAGGACTGTCTAATTGCTGGCCTTCGCTTCAAACCCTGGGCTGCACATCCATTTTGAATGCACACATGACAACAGCGTTTCAGCACAACTTGCTGTGCTGGTCTCCATAAGCTTCTCCAGACAGTCTCTCTGACTGCTCTCCAGAGAGCTCTTGTGTATGCGTATCCAGGAACGAGAGGCACCACGTTTTGGATATTTAAGACCAGGCAATCAACCCTTCCTTTGAGAAGCACCAATATAAAGCACACTTAAGGACTTTATGAATCTTCTGTACGGATGAGATAAGCTATTCTTTTCATCTCTGCAGGCTATGTGGATATACGGCATTTTAAAGGAAACTTATCCTAAGAAGAAAACTCGGAGGAAATGCTTCGTGAGGTATCTAGTAGCTGTTTGGTAATATCTGGAGACAGGCAGGACCTCAGGTGGTGTAAAGCATCAGCAGGGATCCTTTGATTGCAGTTCACTTCCAGTCAACGGTGCTAAACCAGTTACCACGGCAGGAGCACCATCAAACGAGGGCACGGCAGGACCATCTCACCCGGGTCTCCTTTGGGTACAGCCACCATGGAGGCTGCAAATCCTGGTGGCCCCGGTTTCCCTCTGCTCCCCTCCTCCCCCCAGTTTAAATTAAAACTCTCCGTTAATTACCGAGTGGACGCAATGAAAATGCACGCGCGCTGACGCTCCTCGGAATTAGGCTGTTAATCCGGCGTTCATGCTCCCGGAGTTTATCTCCTCCACACCCCCCCTTCTCCCCGGGGAACTGACTCGCTGCCACTTTATCTGCAGCTCCAAGGACAACACACGCTGCTTTATTTTTAAACTCCCCTCCCGCGCTACGCCCTTCAGAGAGGGGCCTCCGCCGGCTGAACTCCCATTAACTCCTCTGACGATTAACAGGTCAGCTCACGCCGCCCTGACGACAGCGGGCTTCGGAAGTGCAACTCGATCAAAATTATCTGTGCATAAAAGACAATTATTTTACGAGCAAACGCCTCGCTGAGACTTTTATCAGCTGCGCGCTCGCTGCTGGCTTTCGTGCCGCTAACGACTTTCCGGCGAGCGGGGAAGGCTCCAGCCTGGTCGCTCTGCCCTGCGGTGTCTCCAGGCAGAGGAACCTCTCGGCTGCGGTGGGCCAGATGTTGATTAGCAAGCCGTGGAGGCAATCACTCCTGGAGCGGGGCAGGAGCAGGCGGGGGACGGGGGAATTAGGGAAACCTCCTCCTGAGTGCATCCCATTAGCGCTGGGGGCAATTACGGCGCTGATCAAGGAGGTGGGCTGCCCAGAGCCCCCTCTGACATTACTGAGAGGGGAGGGAAGGTGAGAAAAAAGGAAAAAAATAAAGCAGAAAAAAAGAAAAATAATCCTCAATGGCGGCGGCAGACACCATGTGGGCTGCCCACGAGCAGGGCCCGGAGGAGCAGCCTCCTCCCCACGGACATCCCCGCGCTGCTGGTCACACAGGGGAGACCCACGGAGATAAAAGGCAGTAAAGACCAGTTGTAAAATACTGGTAAAAATGCTAATGGTCAAGGTCCCCTGAAGCCGTCTTGAGCACTGCCAAAACCACTTCTTTTCTTTCCTTTCTGGTGGGATTTGCTTAGGTTTGAGCTCACTGTATTTATGCTGATGCGAAGAGCATCCTGGTGCACAGGTGAAAGCCGGCGTGGCCCCGCGAGCCGACCCACGCCGCAGCCATGGCTGCCGAGCTCTGCAGACCATCCTTCCCCTCGTCTTTCCAGTTTTTTTCACTAGTTGCACGGGAAGAAAAGGAGAAATCAACCGAACCCCGTCTTCCTTTGAATATTCGCTAACGGGAGCTACTGCAATAATAAAAACCAGAAGGAAAGGCGAGAACTTCAGCTGCACGCACCGTGCAGCCTTGCAGTCCTGACCCTGAAGCTCCTGACAAGGTGACACGTTATTAAGAAACACCCATATTAATCCCAACTGTAAAGCGCTACGTTCAGCCAATTAAACCGCTTGAGCAGCTGAGCGCTCCCGGAGACCTTTCTACTCTCCTTTTTCTTTTTTTTTTTTTGTTTTTAATGCCCTCTTAGGGAAAGGAATGGCTTCTGCAGAGATGAACCGCCCAGCTCCTTCCAGCCTCACCGTCTGTGTGTATAAAATGTTCTTGGCTGCTTTCAAACACTGCACATTAATCTGCGCAATGGAGCCTGTCTCCTTCAGCGTTCGGATATGATTTCTCTTCGAGGCGGGTAAGACAGAGCTGTTCCACTTGGCATCACACCCCCTCCCTGCCCCCTTCCAAGCCTGATTTTTTTTTTTTTTGGTACTGCCAGAATAGCTCACAAGCCATCACCCCAGGCATGTGTGAACCCGGAGAAGAATATATTGCTGTAGGAGCCCACAGATATATGAGACAGCCAGGATGCTCAGAAACAGAACTGGAAGATTACAGTTTTAATGCATCAAATTATGAAAAATACCACCGCTCCCTTCCTGCAGCTTAGGGCACATCACTTATTCTCTCTCAGCCATTTCTTTGCCTGTGGCTGAAACCCAGAGAAACAGAAACTGATTCTTGAATTAAGAGCTGCTGGAAACGAAACCCCAGAGAGGCGTACGGGTGGCGATTACTGCAACCTGTCCCCAAGCGTTGCGAGCCCCACTGTCCCACCTCGACGAGACCCCTGCACCAACAAATCAGAGCATCCCCCCCGCACAAGGGCTGTCCGGTACAAGCCAGGCATCTTTATTAACATCATACTCAGGGCTTGGATTTTCCTACCTGCCTGCCCAAAATTTATGCCAGCGAGGATCCCCGCTGCTCAGCCCACTGCCACCCAGGCACCTCGCCAGTCGCTCTGCACCCGCGACCGCTGCATGAAGCCTGCTCTAAACTACCCATGTGCCAGCGAGGCCCAGATCGGTGAATCATGATGTTTCTTCAAGTCTTCATTACATTTTAAGCTGTCCTGTAGTTGCAGCCAACAGGCTTCCGCACAGCTGAAACTTCATCTGCGGCTTTGTCCGCCAGGAACCCCAACCTCGGCCATGTCCCAGGTAGAGGAGAGATGCTCACTGCTGGAACAAGTGGTCCCTTGCCACGAGTTATGGTGGACACGTCCCTTCCTCACCCTGCCCTCATCACCCCGGGCACCGCGCTCCAGAGAGACGCCCAGAGCCTGAGGAACGGAGCAGGAGCAGAGCGGAGAGGGACCGCAGACCTCCTCCACGCCTGGTACCAGCAACTGCTTAACCACACCCGGGTTCTCCACGAAAGGGGTGAGCCCCTCTCGCCTCCACCATGGATGGGGCTTCTCAGGAGGGTGGATGGATGGGAAGGATAAAAGCTGTCTCAGGATGCACGAGCGCCCTAAACGCTGCCTCTTGCTGGGAACCCAGCGGTCTCAGGCTTCTGCAGCATTTTGGAAGCTGCAATGGGAACGCCATAGACTTTCCCTTATTTCCAAGCATCTCCAAATCCGCAGCTCCTGGCACTTCTACAAAGATTAAACACACCGTTCTCAACATTGAGACCCCATAAACATCCATACGGGGACTGCCACCACAAACCAGCCAATACCTGCCAGCAGCCATAACCTCAGTGCCACCAGATCTGCAGAATAAACGAGTGGATTTTACTGGGGCAGGGTTTTTCTACAACAAAAATGGAAACAAAAACTGGCTCATGAAGATGAACGATGCCTGTGATAGTTTTTTGCTGCACTTGATTAAGTGCAGCACACAACAAACCCAGTTTTTCCTCCTTGAACGATAAACTCAATAGTCTAAAATTAAGCCCAGCAGGGTAAGTAAGGTCCTGTATAGATTTCAAAAGATACCGCAATTTTTTTGGAAAGCCTGACTGCAATGTATACATGCTTTGCAACATCGCTCGAGTACCTCTGGCACCAAATATAAACACAGGGAAAGCTAAAAATCATGTAGCGTTTTTATCTCGATACAGCCTATACCACAGAGTACAGCCGCGGTTCGCCATTCCATGATAAACCAGCTCCTTGCTTTTGATCATTTTAGTGTGTAACTGTGGATGAGAATGTACGATAACATCATAAAATGAAAACAGGAAGAAAAGGCCCAATGAAAAACAGGTAACACCCCGAACCAGGCGCTCTCCAACCAAAGGGTATTTCTAGATACCAGAATTGCAGTTTCCCTCCAAGACAACTGATCCTTTTCATGAAAACAGAAGAAGTCCTAGAGAAATTCTGGTTGATTGTTATTAAATGGACAGGTCTCTTGCATTTTTTTTTTCCAAGAAAATGACTGAAGCTTGGCTTTAGCATAATCCTGAAGATTATTTATGTCTTCTGCAGTTTTTTCCACTGCTGCTGAATAATCAGGGCTCCTCAGAAAGCCACTGCCAGAGAAACATAAATCCTTTTCTTTTTTTCCTCCCCTCCTTTCCTCTCTCTTTTAGCTGTTTTTATACATTCTTCCTTGCACAGGAGCAGTAAAAAGACTCGAGACAAGCAGGCATGAGAGCAAGCCCGGGGCGGCTGGGAAGGGTCAAGGTTCCCCCCGCCATGGCACTGCCCACCCCTCACCTCTCCTCCATCCCAGCTTCTGGTGCCATGGGATGAAATGGGAGCTTGGGCTGCCTTTCAAACACCTTTTTTTTTTTTTTTTTCTCCAAGAGAAGGGTCTCAAAAAGGAAAAAATTGCGGCTTCTCCAAAGGCGATGGGAAGAGGAGCCGCCTCTCCTCTTTGGAGGAAAGGGCTCCACCACACTGCAGGTTCCTTGAGGATCGGGATGCTCTGGGGAGGGAATCTCACAGGGATGCTTCACGAGAAGCACTTTTGCTTTCTGCTTCAGCATCCTTATTGTTTCCAGTCACACAAACTCCCTTCCTTTCCTGCTTTTGCCCTACCCACTACAACGGCTGCGCACAGGGAATGAAAACGATTAAATACTCTTAAACAGGCAGGGCTGCAACTGGCGTGGTAATGAAGTCGTCATGCTCCTTAGCATGCTTTCTAAAAATAAAATTAATCCAGGTATACAGATCTCTTGGCTGCGCCCTGCCCAGGGAATTGTCTTAATGCAAATTCTCCGACAGCCTGGTTCAGTTTTGTTGTTTCAAAGCAAACCTGGCCCCTCAGGACACCAACAAGGGTTTGGCTGATGTGCAGGGTCCCGAATTTCAGCTCCTCTCAGGTCAAGGGGAAGCCAAGAGAGCTGGTGCTCTGCACGGCCGGACCTGGTGTTAGAGCCGGGGGTCACCTCCCAGCAGAGCGGGCACAGCCAGGAGCCGGCGGAGGTCAGGACCGGCGTCCCACCCAGCGCGTGGGACCTGCTCCCTGCCACCACCACGGGCACCGACATCGCCAGGGTCCAGCCCGGGAGGGATCCCATCTGGCCAGCAGCGTTGGTCTGAACGACGCAGCAGCCTGTGCCGCAGAAGGCTCGTTTGCAGTAATTAAAAGCATCACGGGAGGGCTTCAAAGGAGGCCGGTAGCCTCGACGGCACGAGTCTCTTTTTTAGTCGAGAGGCGAAAACTCCCCTGTGCCCTGGAGCATCTCTTAATAAACCAAATTTATACAGAATTCTTTCTGAGGGGAACCAGATAGGTCACTGCACAACCCACTCCAGGCAAAGTCGAAGGTTATATTTTTTTAGATATCTTTTCACACGCGCAATTCCCATGAGCGCACAGGTCCCCTGCCCCGACGCACAGCCATACGCGCTGCTCTGCCTCCGCGGTCTCCCCGGCTGGACGCAAACACCGGTTCATGTATATTGAAATCTGTAGGAAGCTTAACATTTACTCGGCTTTTGTGTAAACACTTACGTGAATTACACAAGTTTCAGCCAAGAGGCTCAGCACCCCGCCGTGCCGAGCCATATAACTCATTACAATTAAAAGCAGAGAGCGAGGCAATCAGGCTCGCCCGACACTGTGCTGGTATGGATTTTCTCTTCCAAATGGTTTCCAATTTGTCTTCACAGCAGCTCAGCTTTTCTGGGAGAAACCCCACTGGCGTTTGCCCGGTGCTCCGCGGGGATGCTGCTCCCGCACCCCAGGGCAGCCCGTGCCCACAGGCTTTGCCGGCTGGCTTGCACCCACGCCGATGAGAAGCCCACGGCGAGGAATGGGCTTTGCCGAGGCCACGGCACGGCAGTGGCACCCGACATGGACCCAGGACACGTAGGCGTCCCAGCCACGGCTGCTCTATGCCACCAAGCCAGGACATTTTCAGCCACGCGTTTGCTTGCGCCATTGGGGTGAAGCCAGAGCAACACATCCCGACAAAAGCACTTTAATAACAATAATCAATAAGAGAACCCTCAACATTAGCACGTGCATCACCCCAAACTGCAAGGCAGCATCGGTTCCCCAAGTCTCTGCCTTTCTTACTCAGTATTCATAATATGCTAAGCTATTAAATTGAAAGTGCTGCGGCTTGCAGGGCTGCAGACAAGTGGTGTTATCATTCGGTATTTCTTCTTTTGTTATTACAGTGAATCTTCCTACATCTCTGAAAATAATCCAATTATTGCTTACCACTGGTAAGGTCACTGTCGCTTTGAACAGAGATTTGGGTAATACTCTGATTACTCTTAAGCAAATATTGCTGGGACTTGGGCAGAAATTTCAGAGAGATTGAAAATCCATTTTACTGGAAACCACAGATGGAAAAATATTCACACTCTAGAGGATATAAACAACAAAAACCAGTATCATTTCTCCACCTTATTAGAAAAACATTGGTTTATCTGAAATCAACAGCATCGATATATTCAGCTATTAAAACAATATCTAATTTCTCATATGATGTAACCTTCAAAACACAGCAATCATCAAGGCTTTATTAAATGTTCCCATACAGCCTCCAAAAGGTATTGAACTACTTAAGTGCAATATATGGAAAACAGCAGAAGGTTTCTATCACTTGTGGGAATAAAAGAGCTCCCAGAGAAAACCAGCTATCAAAGATCAATCTGTAATAAGGAAAAGGAAGTCGGCATCCCTTACAGCGGCCTCAGAGTTAATTTTTCTGCATCGAGCCAACAAGATAACAGCAAAATCACACAAAATACAGATGATGCCAAGAAAAGGTGTCTATTATATTTCTTTTGGTGCAATTAATCATGGGTTCTTTACTGTCAAACCATCTTTAGGTAATGGCAAAAAAAGGGAAAAAAATACCCAATCCTTTTTTTTTCCCCTTAAGAAGGAATAAATCACATTGTCACTGAAAGATGGTTTTCCTGACATTGCTTTTCTTGTACTGGCCAGCTGATACTAAAAACAAAACACTGCTAGGGCTTGCCGTCCTTCTGCTGAGAGAGTGGAAGGATGCTCAGAATTAACCCCCGAGCGTCCTGCCGGTTGGGAACGGGCCCGTCTCTGCGACACCACCAGAAAACCCAAACTGGTGTCTCTGGACCAGGGGAAGGATGGCAAATGCCAACAGCTCTGGCGGCGGCCAGGGCTGCCCGACCCACGGATGGCTTCGGCTTCTCCTCCTCCTCCTCTCCACCCTGCATTGCTTGCTGAGAGCTTCCTCCCAACACCCCCACTACACGTCTTCACCCCAGGGCTGGGACCAGCACCAGGGTCCTGGCTGAAGCCCCGCTCAGCCTGGGTGGGTTTGGCACGGCAACAGCCCTATGCCCTTCACACAGCCGCGTCTTTTTCTTGCCCCCACTCTCCCAGGCTTGTGAGGTTTCCAGCGCCCAGATGGCAACGCCAGGGCGTGATGGCAGAGCCGCCGGTGTCACGGTGCCGCGGCAGCCGGTGACACGGGGATGGGGATGGGCGAGCGGGTGCAGCGCTGCGCCGTCTCTCTCCTGGGAAACCTGTTCCACTTGCCTCGGACGCGTCGAAATCCCAAGGGGATAGGGAAGAGTGGAAACCACATCAAGAAAACCTATTTAAAGTGTTACCCCGCTATCACGGAGCCAACTCAAAACGCGAGCGTGCCTCAGCCCTCCCGGTGTCTGAACTCACCGCAGCGAGCTGCCTGCTGAGACGATGTAGCCCAGTGCAGGGCACGACGCCGGGGTGACACCCAGCACCAGCGACATGGCAGCTTCATCTTAACCCTGCCTTTGCCCTGCCTGTCTTAGCCTCCCGCCTTCCCATCTTCAAGCAAGAAGGGCACCAGGAAGGCTTGGAGAGCAGGTGACCACTGCCAGGGCAGCCTCTGCCTCAGAAGGATGCCCAGGGGATGAGGATGCCCCAGGGATGAGCGAGACCCCAGATGAGGCTTGCTCTCCTCTGACAGCTAACAAGCATCATTAACCTCAATGACCTCGAGGGAGGTTCTCCTTCCCCTCTACTCTGCCCTAGTGAGGCCCCATCTGGAGTACTGCGTCCAGTTCTGGGCTCCCCAGTTCAAGAAAGGCAAGGAGCTACTGGAGAGAGTCCAGCGGAGGGCTACAAGGATGATGAGGGGACTGGAGCATCTCTCCTGTGAGGAGAGGCTGAGGGAGCTGGGCTTCTTCAGCCTAGAGGAGAGAAGGCTGCGAGGGGACCTTATAAATGCCTGTAAATATGTGAAGGGTGGGTGTCAGGAGGACGGGGCCAGACTCTTTTCAGTGGTGCCCAGCGACAGGACAAGGGGCAACGGGCACAAACTGAAGCACAGGAAGTTCCATGTGAACATGAGGAAGAACTTCTTCACTCTGAGGGTGACGGAGCCCTGGAACAGGCTGCCCAGGGAGGTTGTGGAGTCTCCTTCTCTGGAGATATTCACGACCCACCTGGACAAGGTCCTGTGCAGCCTGCTGTAGGTGACCCTGCTTCGGCAGGAGGGTTCAACTAGATGACCCACAGAGATCCCTTCCAACCCCTAAAATTCTGTTATTCTGTGAAAGCATAAAACCAAACATGGCACCAAGCATTCTGAATGTTTGGCTAATTCTATTTCTTTCCCAGCACAGAATCACAGAATGGTAGGGGTTGGAAGGGACCTCTGTGGGTCTTCTAGTCCAACCCTCCTGCCGAAGCAGGGTCACCCAGAGCAGGCTGCACAGGACCTTGTCCAGGCGGTTCTTGAATATCTCCAGAGAAGACGACCCCACCACCTCCCTGGGCAGCCTGGGCCAGTGCTCCGTCACCCTCAGAGGGAAGAAGTTCTTCCTCATCTTCATCTGGAACTTCCTCTGCTTCAGTTTGTACCCATTGCCCCTTGTCCTGTCACTGGTCACCACTGAAAAGAGCTTGGCCCCATCCTCCTGACACCCACCCTGCAGATATTTATAAGCATTTCTAAGGTCCCCTCTCAGCCTTCTCTTCTCCAGGGTGAACAAGCCCAGCTCCCTCAGCCTTTCCTCATAGGACAAACACGCATGATGAGTCTGTAGCATCC
>Ga0065711_1033639_pt1 | contig 25109 bp, 15 predicted proteins | sample Hoacrofraction12_FD_59098 | JGI IMG/M metagenome (GOLD analysis project Ga0065711, IMG submission 59098) | Hoatzin crop microbial communities from Cojedes, Venezuela - Epithelial fraction 12 v2 (version 2) | ecosystem: Host-associated > Birds > Digestive system > Esophagus > Crop | place...
TGCCCAGGGAGGTTGTGGAGTCTCCTTCTCTGGAGATATTCAAGACCCGCCTGGACAAGGTCCTGTGCAGCCTGCTGTAGGCGACCCTGCTTTGGCAGGAGGGTTGGACTAGACGACCCACAGAGGTCCCTTCCAACCCCTACCATTCTGTGATTCTGTGATAAGGACCAAATGTATTTCTGAGCTGAAAGAGACAGGGTTGGCACAGCCCTTGCAGATCTTCACACTTGCCCAGAGCCTGGATGCCAAGCTGCAAGGCGGCCCTCCATCTGCATCCTCACCCTGCATTGGTGAGTGCTCATTAAAGAGGACATGCATTGTTTAACAAAAAAATCCCGTGTTGACTTCTGGGTAAGTCAGCTTCCCTTGGACTTCCCCTGCTTTCCAGCACTATGTTTCTGGGAGCTGCTGACAGCCCCCCGAGGCAGAGTTAAGCTGAGCTGAGGAAAGCTGAAAAAAGAGGCAGTTTCCATGTGTACAGGCTTTTTATTGCATTTCAACTTTGCTCTAAATACTTCTCCCTTTTGAAAGGATGAATTAAGCAATGCTTTGCAGTGGCAGGGACATCTTCAAAACAAGCATTTGCTGATTTGCTGACAAAGACAAGTTTTTCAGCATCCACATCATAGGGTGACCTGCAGAAGGAGATGTGGGTAGTATCAAAGGGGGCTACAACTCGTGCCCTGACTTAAACTCTTCACCCAGCCTTTAATACCCACCACTGGAGGGGGTGGTTCAAATGAGTCTGTAGGAAACCCTGCGGTGCTGTTAGCCAGCTAAGCACAGGGTAGACCATACTGTGGGGAGCAGAGCTGAGCAGCAGCCACCAACCCCTCCTAGTGCCACCATCCCTGCTCCCCCAGTACCAAACAGAAGTCCTGCATGCAGGACCACCGAGTGTTGTGGGCATTTCCCTTTAGACATCTCTCTTTGTGAGGAGAGGAAGAAAGAGCCAATCTATTCAGCATTGTGAATTCTTTGTTCATCTACCTATGCAGCTGATCTTCTTTTAATGACACCTGCAGTAATCGAAGGTGGCACACAAGCCATGAGATTAGTACAGTTTCTTGCCCTTTCCGGTTGTTTCACAAATAACATAATTAGCAGCAGTGATAGTCTTACGGTGCTTGTGAGATCCATGTGGAACTTATTTTCCAGCTACCTCAACTGTGATCTGGCAGTGACGATAATAACGTTGTTGATGTAGAAGCAGTGCTATAGCCGTGAAGGTCTAAGGATGTAAACAGTGCAAGGTCTAGGGAGAATAGTTATAGATTTTATCAGATCCACTAGATGCAGCCAAAAATACAGATAAGCTTCTAGGCACGCAAGAGTCGACACCACATACAGACATCTGTATTCTCCGTCTATGAGTAAGTCTAATAAAAATAAAAAAGGAGGGCTCACTGTGTAACCTTTCTCCTTTCTGTCAGAGGTTAATGGCTCTTAAGGGCACTATAGTTTGACTCAGACAGACAGCAATCTAGAGGAAATAATTCTTGAGGATAAATGTGTTTTCTGCTGCTGTACCCTGTGGGGCAAACTCTCGGTGACTGCTGCTCCCTCTCTGTACAGAAACCAGCGGTGCAGGGGATACTTGAACTTGCCTCCAGCACAGCTCAGGTGAAACACCCTATCTGCTAATGCAGCCTGAGAACAGTAGTAGTGCCTTTGATACTGATGCTTTGGGATCATCTTCAGGAGATGTTAGTGTACAAATCCACAGCTCTGGCTCTCCCTCTCCCTACCCCAGGCTGCAGTGTGGACAGGCGCAGTCCAGCACATACTTCTGTATTGTGCAGCCCGACAGACTCCAGTTTCAAGATATCTCCACAGCTGTGATTTCTGCAGCATGTATTTATCCTTATTCAGTTGCCATCAGTACTTCTGTGGCTCTTCCACAGGACTCAGGTGCAGTCTTGTGGGTACTTAGTGCACCAGGGAAATGCGATTTCGTCATGTGTCGTATTGGTATTTGTTTGCAAAGAAACAACGTAAAAATTATGCTGATGTAGAAAAGCACCCCTTGGAAGTGTTGTAGAAATCCGTTAGATGCAAACACTCTCTTCCGAAAAGCACAAATGGGTTAAACTGAAGCTCTCTACTGAAGACAAATCACTGCAATGATTAAACACAGCTCAGGAGCCACTTTGTACATGGTGCTACTAAACTATCAATTACAGACAAGTCAGCAAGGACTGAAGGGAAAGTACGATCCAAATTTGGAAAAAGGATGAAAAACTACCAAGGGAATATTATCACAGTGACACAGGGAGAAAAGTCAGTAAATTAAAAGTAACAAGGGAAGTACAAGTTGCAAAGAGGAACTGCTGCTTAATGCTTGCCTGTTCAAAGCAGCTGAATTTTAGCTCTAGCTGAAAGTAATATTGCAGTTCTAGTCTGACAAGACATGGCTATCCAAGAACATTTGGAAAGTAAAAGCTTGAGGAAAAACTTGGTACTCGATCTGGGACTAAGCAAAACCTTTAATCAGGATGGGCACATGCAGAGTGGGCAGCAGCACCTGCAGTTTTGAGGAGTCTAGTGCAACATAACACTCAGGTACCAGGTTTTTTCTTTCATTTCACTTTCCTGGGCATCAGTGTTATTTTTGTTTGATTTGGCTATTTGCATGTATTTAATATATATACACACACTAATTCATATATACATTTATATTTTTTCCTGCACTACTGGCTTAAAACATGTACTCTGCTGAAGAATATCACACAATGAATTTTGCCAAAGTGGGAGGGATAGTCCCCACTCACTCCTGCCCTTATCTATCATTTCTAGTGTGTCTGGTCTGAAGTGACAATGCTACTCTAGGCGAGAGTTTAAGAAATACAGACTTCCTTACTGAAAACACAGGCAAAGTATAAAACTTTTCTTTAGCTTTATGTACAAGTAGGAACTAAAATCCTAGATCCAAACACCCTTCAATTTTGAGAAAGTTCAGAGCTCAAATTAAATTGGCAGATCTACTTTAAGATTTTCTCAGGCAGAAAAAGACATTTTAGGCTCAAATAGATATGCTGCAAAGATTGTGGCTTCAGATTTACAAAGCAGCTGATCCATAAGCTATCAGGATTTCCATTTAGGATTTTTTCCAGAGTGCATTCTCCCTAAATGTTACTTTCAGTGCCTGAGGTTTTTTTTGAGTTTCTGGCCATCAGATATATCTGAAAAATTTATACACCCTATTTTCAGCCAAAATTGCTCAAAAATTGCTGGTAACAGTAGATTCTTATCTTTTATATAGCCCAGTCACTGAAAAGGAAAATGTAATTTTTGGCAAGTTTGTGGCAGGAGGAAACATGCTGTTTATCCAGTTCGGAATGCTTTTCACATTTAGTAAGAGTATAATTTAGGTAAACTTTTCAATTACTTATGGGAGATACGTTATAAATGGACATTATAAAAAAAGGAAAGAAAGCCTACAAGACTGAAGGTCTGGAAAAATAATTCCTAAATGTGAAGTTCATTAAGCTGTGGTAAAACGTCCCAAGAGTAGCAGTGCTCAGCTGCTCAGCTCTTTGGTGAAAGAAAAGTAGTCTGGACAAAGTATTGCAAAATACACTTTAGGGAACAATTCTGTAGTGGCCAGGAAAACGGAGTAGGCGAACTAATAGGTCTTTTTCATCTCCATGTTCTATTACAGTATGGTTGTTCGAAGCAAATTTGTGTATTTAGCCTCCGACTCATAAGCCTGAGAAAGCTGTTACAAAACCTGTGGTAGCCCTTAAAATGTATACAAAGGTATAATGGAATCCAAATTTAAATGTAAAGGAAACCCAAAAACTCTTAGGTACAAAATGTATCTGTGTGTAATGTTAAAGTCCTGGTCATCTACGACTTACTTGGTAATTTCAAGAAAATTCTGGCATTATGTTGAGGAATCATTTCCAGCAGCCATTTTGAAAGATTTAATAGCTAATAGCAAAATCTCACTGCAACCAGCCTAAACCAACATCCTTTAAATGTCCTGCTGTCCTTCTAATTGGCACCTTTAGAGCTGCAAACTGAACAGAAGCAAATAGTTTAAATGTCACTCAGGTTTACATCTTTTTCAGAGCACCTAGGGTAACAAATTGACTGATGTCTGTGCAAATGAGGTGATTTATTAGTGTGAGCATGACTGCCTTGATTGCGGCACGGGTGAGAATGACCCTAAATTGCATACGTGATGGTGTGAGCAGGGTTTTGAGTTGGCAGCCTGTCTGTCAGAACAGGTTATCTGTCCCTTCTACTATCATCTTGTTTCATCAAAGCTCCTCCATTAAGCTCTGTTTGTAATCAATGCCTTAAATTGGCTGTGTAGAGGCTCTGCTGCATTACACTGCATGGCAATAGCCGAGCTACAGAGATTATCACCAGATTACACCAGCAAAGCTTCCATGAATGTGACATGCTTGCTTACTCTTGACACTTCTCTTCAAAGACGTTTGGAAATGATGCACTGAAGTGCTTCGAGGCCCCTTGGCTGTACCGATTACTTCTCCACTTTCTGTAATGCAGTGCGTGGATCTGTTGGGCAAACTCTGCACACAGACACCTAATCCTGGTGTCTGCATTTTCCATCAAGCCTCCACATCATCGTGTCTCCATTTCACATTGAACGTGTTCAGGTTAAGGAAAAGAAGTGACTTCCTGGTTGTAAACTGTGCAGACAGAGGAGAACTGGGCTCTCTCCTTCTGGTCGTGCCTCCATCGGGACCAAAACTCAGCAGCTCAGGCTGTGCTTTCTGCAATACACCCTGTTGTCAATAAGTCTTACAGGAGTGAGTGACACGTTCATTACCTTCCGGTTATAGGGTCCTGTAGGGCTTCTCTCAGTGATGCATAAGGAGGAACAGAAACCACAACATCCATATTCATGGCAATTCAGACTCTGCAGGGCTCTTGGGGGTAACAATAGCCAAGCACACCTTTTTGAGTTGATGTCAGCAATAGCTATCCTGTAACTCAGTGATTTTTTACAATAATGAGACTAAAGAAGAGCTGAGTTACTGGATAGCTCAGTCAGAGATGCCACATAGTTAATGAAAATAATGGTCCCCAACTTTGCCTACGTGCTAAACAGAGTGAAAACAACTGAACTTGCACCTGCTCCACCTTGCTCCGACATGCTGAAATGACACATGGGCCCTGCCCGGGACCGAAACTCATTACAGTCATCCTTATGAGAAGCTTTACCCTGTGTAATTTGGACCAGCGGGGCATTAAGAGGGTCTCAAGTTTGCTCTCTTTTAGGTTCTGTTTTTCTGACAGAGTTCAGTTTCTGTTCCATTTAAGTAGATTTAATGACATTTGGAGTCACTCGGCGCCTCCCAGCAGCTGCTGTGGAAGCGCCAGCTGTGGCTCCTGCAGTCTATCTTTGCTTTCCATTCAGGTTTTTGACGCAGCTCAAGATTCAACTCTTTTATTCTTTTTGTCAAATGCTATATTTTCTTCTAGCTTTCTCTTCCTCTGGTGCCTCTGGACAGTAGTATAATTCTGACACCAATAGTTGTTATAAATAATGTAGTTCCTGCTCTGGGGAATGAAGGCTTGGCGAAGGGAGGCATTGTGCATCGAAAATAGCACGAATGCAGCAGATGTGTCATGCAAGACCACCAGCCCTAGGTGAGCTACAGTGGAAATTCACTCAGCGTCTGTTTCCCTTTGATTTCTGTGCTTCAACTGGGAAAAGATAAAGAATTTTAGATTATTCTTCAGACTTTAGGACATATCATACTGGAGTACTTGTGATATATGTCCGTGGCAAACCTATGTATTTACAACAGATCTTGGCAAAAAGACTCTTGCCTAACACTGGGGGCCCTTTTTGTTTTATAAAATGTGCCAGGACACACAAAGGGAGAAATTCTTTAAAATCAGAATTTCAAGTCTGGCTTCTTAATTTTCAAGTTTGATTTTCGGTGCCAGGAAACTTTTGGGGCTCAGTTTGTGCTTGTCCTTTGTCATACATCAGTGAGAAAAACTCATCTATCCTTCTTTATGGTACCTAAAACAGAAATTTGGTAACATTTCAATTCCCACTTGACTCAGGACTAGTCTCCAGTTTTCAGTTTTTCCAATTTGTACACTCCGCCTCTGGCTTGAGGAGTCAGTAGCAGAACGCATCTCCTTTTATGCTGCAGTTCTTCACGTTAATCATTTTTGTGTATTCATTCTATGTACTTGTTCCCAGAGAGACTGTGGTGGGTGTATCTATTTTTAGAAGTAAACAGTGACAAATATCTCCATCTGGAGAACAATAAAAAAGTTGCTTCAGTTGAACCTGAAGTTTGACTCACAAGGAAACAGATTTTTGCCATACTTCGAACTTCTAAAGTGGAAAATTAGAAGACAATTTAAGATGGAACTGAAGATGATTTTCGACTGCTGCTGTGTCTTCCAGACATCTAATTGTCAATGACTTTTCCCAGGGAAAGTTTTAGGCTCCTGGCTGGTCTTTAGTGCCTTCAGAAATCTCTTCTTGCCTAGTCCTGTGTCGTACATGCCACGTGGAAATAATTCTCATTATCCCAGAGATGCTTTGCGTTGGATAGCCTAAATGAAGCCATTTAAAAGGCACATGGCTCCAATGAGCAGTCCCTGGTAGCACATTTTGTAAAGCCTTAAAGCAGGGATGAATCCCACGTGTAAACCCATATAAGACAGAGCACTGCTGTTTGAATAGCAAAACCAGCAAGGTTATTACTTTGAGGAAGCAATGGAAGTTGGCACTCCAGTGTGTCAGAATAAGGTGAAGTGAGCTAAAGACTGCAGGCCTTTTTAATTAAGTAGACTATAAATCACTAAGGAAAACAGTCCTAAATAATGCGTTTATAATCCTTGCAATCTCGTTTCACGGATCCTAGTGTTGTCCTATTTTGATGACGCAGAACTGGACATTTTCTCTGAGGAATCAGTTCTCAGCAGGACAACAGTTACAAGCTCCTGGCAATTTAGGGTAAAAAATGGGCAAATGCTCAGAATAGATTTGACACTTAAAATGAAGTGATAGATACAGTATCACCAGTCCCAAGTGTGCCAAGCTCTTGGGTGACTTTTGAATTTTAGCATTTCAGAAGGCAATAAATATTCTCAGGACTTTCCTGTGTTTTCTGAATTCTGTAACTTCTTCATCGGTATTTTCAGGCTTGAAGAGTGAAGCTTGCTTTATATATTTTTAATCAAAAACAGAGCTTTTGCTATAATTGTGCAGCTCTTGTAGCTCAGTTCAAATAAAAACACCAAACTGAAGAACCTCTGAGATAAAATCATGAGGACTAGCAACAGAATGAGTTGCTTAACTAATTCCAGAGACTAGACACAACAACAAATTCATGCTGTTAGGAGACATTTTTAATGGAGAAGCCCTAGATCTGATGCTAAATTCTGAAGTATTCTGAAGTATTTATTAAAACTGGTGTATAATCCACAAATGCTCTTCCCCTGCATCCCATAATGAAGTCACACCCTGTAGGCAGTGACCTTCCATGGTGATGGGTGTCCAATGGTCTGAGGAGCTGACTGGGGCTCCCTCACCTGCCGTCATGTCCCTCTCTTCCTTCATGTGTGGGGATGAATAATAAAACGCACAGCCTGACAGTAATGACCAGGTGAAAAATCAGACCTCAGCTACACTTCCTGTGATCACAGAATGCCAGAAAGGTTTCCTTAGGACCTTCGTCTGCACTAAGTAATTATAAATATGTGTAAATAATCCCTAATGGATGTTTATGTTTGTTTTTTTTTTTAAATCCAAAAAAAGGGATTTTTCCATCATGCTTGGTTAGCCTGCTCTGCTATTTATCCAGCCTTAAACTGGTATTAAAGAGACTTTCTAACCCTAAACTGCTTTGTCAAAGATTAATATTAGCAGTCCTACTCTGAGCAGCACTGGAGAAGTACTGCTGGTTCTTCTGGAAGACATGCTAACAGACCTGTAGTGTTGCAGGATTAGTCGAAGCAGATCTTAAACTTTCCATGTAGGTTTCTGAATGTCTTCTTATTTTTCTTCCTCTGTATGCAGATCTGCACTTCATCTATATGGTCCTTAAATTGTTGTGTGGGAAAAGGGTTACAAATATCCTCCCTAGCGCAAAGCGAGCAGGAAAGTTTTCTTTCTGACAGTTGATACGTCACTCCTATATTCGAATGTATGGGTGAAATTTCAATACACACGGCACTCTTTCTGGATTATTCTTGACTGGACCACCTGCATGAATAGGCGCCACCTAACATAAGGAATACAAAATTGTATCTTTATCTTTTCTGAAATTTACATAGAAAGTCTGATAAAAGTGCACTGAAGTCTGAGTTTAGTAACAGCACAAAGGCTGCAACTGTTTCACAAATTTAAAATTCTTGTAATTTAAACTTTTTTTTTCAAAAGTACAAAGCTGCTCAAAATGCCAACCTATAAGAAACTGGCTTACCTAAACATTTTACTGTAAACTGTTCCGAAAGACTGCATTACAAGCTAGGCAATCCTCTCTGGCACAGCTTACTTGGAAGCTGTGTGGGGTAAGAAGCCTGTCCAGTAATATTTCTGGATAGATTTTCCATTTTTCCTCCTAGGTCATTGCATATTGGTAAAAAAGAAGGGGGAGGGGGCGGGGCTTACTGAAAACTATGGCATTTCGAAGTATAGGAAATACAGTTTTGTAAAGACATCAAGGGCAGTAAGGGCAGCATCTGTTTAAACTAAGTTGACTTTACCCTCTCTGTCATAAATGCACCTGATCTTGAGGAAAGCTGACTTTTCATCCTCTCCTTTTCCTGGCAACATTAATGGAAGTTGTCCTTCTGTATTATGAGTGATTGTGAGCTTCGTCTGTATTGCTCCAAAATCACTTAACTGGCACTGAAGACACTGTTGATCCCTGGTAGCCCAGAAAAGTTACACTGCTGTTTCCTCTCTATCTGCTTAATATCTTGGACTAAGCCTCCTGTTTCTGCTCGCACTGAAGAGCTAAACTCCCATTTGCTATGAAATGCATTAAAATAAACTCCGAGCTACCTGAAGCATGACATATTTTTGTAGAATGACTGTTCTGAAACAGAAGAAAAGGCAATTTACTTTTACCTTAAAGTTACCAATCCCTGACATTGGAAGGTCTTATTGTCGCCTTCGTTGGCGTGGCGACCTGGTTCAGGGACGGCTCGGCGACCCACCCCTCGGCCGCTCGGGTCATCAGCACGCAGACACCAGTGTGGTGGACGGCAAATGGCGTTTATTGATAAATAACACAGCGTTATATAGCCTAGGTTTACAGCATCATTTCCATCTGCTTACTTCACGGGTTAAACGCTATTGGCTATTAGGAGAGGGGGGACACACACTACCTTTCCGTACAGCGCGACATCTTCAGACCGCCAAGCCTTAACTACCCACACTTGTTGCTTAGATCACCAGTCAAGCCTGAGTATCTCCCAGAGCAGGACACTTTCAGGTAATCAAGATATTAATTAGAATACTATTAGGGAAACATTCTAGCTCTAACTTCTTTGCTAAGTTATACATAAAAGACAGAATTTGAGAGACCTTTTTTAGAATGTCGTTGGGAGAAAATGTAATAGAGAAGTGGTGGCAACAGGAAAACAAAACATTGTAAATCTTTTATCAGTTCTTCCTCTGTCTTTTTAAAGTCCTATTTGTTTTCCTATATTTTGGGTACATAGTAGTCTAGGATGAGCCCTTTTTGGACTTGAACCCTGGGGGAAGAAGGAGGTTGGTTTTTTTGTCTACTGATCCAACCCATGGCCCCTGTGTTGTTTCTAAGCTGAATCCCAAGCAGGAAGAAGCACCATAACTCGGATGATGCTAAAATCTCATGGGAACTCTGTTCTCGAGTAGTTTCAGCACCTGGTAGAAGAGATTTTCCAAGCTCCATATCCTGAAGGTTCCTAACACTCATGACAATGTCCATCTGATAATTTTACCTGCTTCCGTGATAATCCCAGTATTTGGGATCAGTCTCATAGGAGCTGGTGAAGGGAATGGGGAAATGAAAAAAACATCTGCTCTAGTTTATACTTAATCACATTCCAAATGCCAACTCTTCTACAGGGCTCTTATAGCGTCTTTCCCATGGCATGGGTTATTCACAAATATACAGCAGCAGAACACAACGTGATTATGATTCCCATTTTCTTCAGTCAGCCACTAAGTTTTCCAGCCTTTATTTTTAAAAACCTCCAACACTTTTGCTAATTAGGACTCCCTTCTTCCTCCAGCTGTTAATTGGCAAAACATGGCCAATTTGAAATATGTCTAATCAGAGCACTGCTTGATACTGTCTTCACGCAACAGCTATTACCCTAAGGGATAAATTGCATGTTCAGTTGCACACTCATCCCATTCACCAAAGACTTGATAGTCCATCCATCAGAGGGAAAATATATATTGCAATTAGCTGCACAGGTTACATACTTATTTCTTTTTTTTTACTTTTATTTATTTTGCATATATGAATATACATGTGTGTTTGTGTATTTATTTTGGATTTTGCTTATAGTTTATTTTTTACTCTAGTGGTGCCATTTTCTTTAAGATACTCTCCTTTATATCTGCACAAGCCTACAAGGAACCTTGAAGAGATCCACTCTTTAAATATGTTTCACAGAACATGCTCACATGAACCCAGATTACGCTGTAGCCGCAAATTCATCTGAAAATAACTCAGTGTTTATTGGCTGTTACAGTTTGCTAAGTTCTCCAATATGATCATAGGCTGCAGGTCCTCCACCACAAAATTGTGCGGCATCACTTGTGGAGGCATAGACTAAACCTCATAGCCTACTTAGACTAAGAGGACAGAGGTAACATCCAGGATGGTTTATGCATTATCCTCAGGCCATAACTCCTGCACGTATTGTGATTAAACGGCACTTTGCAGGAGAAGAAGGATGTATTCTGGAGGAAGGGCTAGGGAGGAGAAAAGAAAGCATCAGGGTTCAGCTGTGGGTGCAGGTGGGGAAGGAAGGCTTGAAGCATTTGTGGCCTGAGGAAAGGTGGACTGGAGGCACGACTCATCGTCCCTAAGCTTAGGGGGTAGAGAGCTAAAGGCAGGGCTGGCTCAAGATCAGTTTTGATCTATATTTGTGCAAGAAAGCCCTTTTTACCTGTTGTCATGTCAGAAGTAGTGCCTTCTGCTACTGTTTTACTTGTTATGGGCTACTGATTGGCAAAATTCCTAATGTCTTCGCAGAGCAAGGGAATGAGAAAATCAGTGTTCGGAATTTGAATTTCCAGCAAGTCTGAAGCTGATTTCAAAACACCTTGCATTTAAGTGCAGCGGCTACTGAAAAGGAGAGGAAACTGCCTATCAGTCAATTTAAATCCTATGTCCAGTGAAAGCTAGAAGGCTGAATGTAAACCCCTCACCCCAAAGAAGGTGAAAAGTAACTAATAGTTCACAGGCATTTAATTGCATGCTAATTTTTGTCTAGCTTTTTTTCTAGTATTTTCCTAAGACTTACCTACTTCTTGTATCAACAAATTCACCTTCCTAGTCAGTGCATTACGCTCTTTCTTCGGTGATGGATCCACAGATTATTTGAGGTTCACAGCCCCCAGTGCTGCAGGTTAAAGACTGTCGTATTTTAGCTATGAAGATATTGGTATATCAGCTGACATAGCAGCTATTATACAAAAACCTGCATCCAGAGGTATCTGCAACAGGACCCCAGGGGCAATCTCCACAAGATAATATATGTCTGCAGGTATAATGGTCTAGAGCCTCACTGGGCTCTATGACTGTTACCCAAAAGTAAAATGTGCCCTGCAAAGTCAGAGCTGAGGAACTGATAGTTTGTGGAATTATGTGAGAGGAAGGGGGAGACATGTACATGGTTACTAGGTAATCCTACTTTCTGCTATAGGAATACTTCTGGGTTTCTAAGCATTCCTTGCCCGTGAAGATCTTTTCCAAACTATAAGCATCACCAAGAATTTCATAAAAGTCTCATTGGTACTGTGAAAGCTGTTAAAAATTTCGGTCTTCTGGTGATGTACATATTGGACAAAAGGTTTGCATTACCTGACAAGCATATAAAATTGATTCTGCACCTTCAGCTATCTGATTGATTTCAAGACTTATTAAAAGGTAAAACACAGTCCGTCCCTGTGGTTGCTCCTAGTATGAACTACGAGTGCAAATATGGCCTGGGACGTAGGCAGGACTTCTGCTACTTAGGTGGATGGATCAGTGACAGATTAAATACAATCCAGAAGAAGCTATTCACAGTCTCCAGATGAAAAAGAATACAGCAGCTGTTCTCTGCTGCCTGACTGCAGAAAAGAAATGGATTGGAACTGGTAAATGAGGAAAGACCGTGGTCTGAGCTGGTCTGAGCCTCTCAGCTCAATGATTGGAACAGCTTTTTTAAGATGGCTCACTGTGGCCCACAGCCTTTTTCATCACTGTTGCTTGTCAGGAAAAGTTACCTGCACCATGACAGGGAGGGAAGAACAGACAGGCAAGCAGAAACAGCATTTAAATTCAAAGTGTATATTAACATAAACTGATAGTGAAATACTGCTCTGCTGTTGCTGCTGACTGTAATCACAGTTGCCATGAATTTGTAGTGTAGCTTGTAAGTTGATGTAAGTAATGTAAGTTCTGCAAATAAAAGAACTCAGTTAATATTCGTTGTAACTAGCATATACTATAGCTTTGTTTGCACTTTATGTATTACAGAAGCTTCAGTGATTTCAACCAATTTGCATTTGATCTTTTCCCCCTCATGACTTCAATAGGCAACACTAATCCTTCACAAACCAATGTAAAAGCAAGTTAATATTTGCACAGAGCAAAAGCTCCAGTCAGGATTTTTGGTTAAGAAGATGTTTTCTTACTAGGAAAGCAATAAGTTTTTTTTTTTATCAAGGAAACTGCCTCTGAATAGGAGTTATTTATAGAGCATCAAGAACCGTTTCACTAGTAATCAGTTTTCATTTGCTTGCAGATAAAGCAGCCCAGATGAAACTGCCTGAAACTTTGTCGTAATCCAAAGTTTAAAGAAAAATTCAGGTAACTTTTTATTCTGTTTTACAGTTTCTGCTGGTTCCAGATAGCCAGTTAGACTTGCATTTTGCAGCTCATCTCAAAACCCATTAGGTGAAATCCATGAAATTCCAGTCCTGGGCAGGGCACAGAGCAATTGGGGTGAGTTCTTGCTCCTTCTGAAACCTCTGGGAGTTCGTCTGTTTATTGTGACCCAGACGAGCCACAGTGATGAGTGCTTTGTTCCATTTATTGATATTCCTATCTTTTTGTGCAATGTGAAAAGTCTAGTGGAAAGTGTTTGCACCGTATGCATGTTACAGTCTTCTCAAGCAGAAACTCAGCTCAAGGATCAGGTTTCTCTGTTTTCAGTCGGTTCTGAGTTCCCATTGAGCTGATATATTCAGATTTCTCATGCTGCTTGGTGACTGTTTTTAAAGTGCCACGTATTTTCTTGTAATGTACAAGTGAGTAGAAATAAGCTTTAATTACCTTATATAATGGGATTTTGATATGGGGTTGAAACTAGAAATACTGAAAACTTACAAGAGTGCCTGCTTTTCTGAGATTTCAAACCAACTTCCAGGAATGCACAAAGCTTAGCAATTCTAGGGAATTATGTATATTAGGCACGCTTTCCACCTTGCCCAGCTTCTGTAAAAAAGTTAAATGTCTAATCTGGACTCCTTATGTGTCTTCCCTTGATAGCTAGTGGAGACAAGGACACTTGAATGTTAGAACAGAGACCTTTGCCTATATTAGACAGCTTTTGTAGCATAGAATAAAATGCTATGCGAAAGTTCTTATTTCTCTGTGCTGATATAGGTTAGATGATAACTGCCATTAGACATTTAACTCTCAACCAGAAGAATTTGATTGTGATGAACCCAGTCATGTATATTTGCATGTTCTAGGGTTTTTTTTTAAACTCATGTAGTAAAGAAGATGATGGTGTTAATTCTGGTAAGATATGATTTCTTTATCTGAGGATATAACTTTTCATTTCTGTCATGTGAGTATGGAGGCCTGGCAACAAATCAAAGAGTGAAAAACTATTTCCTAGCTTCGTGTTTTGTTTTCTTGGTTTGGTCATCCTTACTACAAATTGGAGTAAAAAAACCCCATGAAAACTCTTCCTTTTTATGGGTTTAATAGACAAATAATTAAAAATCAAATTCTATCAGAATTAGATTAAAATTCTATCACTCTAATTAAACTAAATACACTTGAATAATGCAGTCTTTCAGAATAAGATAACAAAAGTCCAATCATTGAACTGATAAATTAACAACAGTATGAAATCAAGTCAACAATTATTCATCAGTGTTGGACAACAGTTAAGATTCATTTAATGAAAAGCTACCACACATGAGTGACTCTTACAAACGATTAATTACAGAAATATACAAAAGTAATGTAACCTGCTTCCCTTCCTCTGTGCTATGTGGGAATGAGTCTCAAGGTTCCTGTTCAATAACGGATTTACACAGCCATCCCTTGCTCCTTGCTTCAACATAACACAATGCTTAACTTTATTTCAAGGGTTTCTGGTAGATTTCTTTTTTCCATGATTGCTTTATTAAGTTAAAGTGATACATAGAGTTGTGAAGTGGTGCTTGCCAAAAATAAGGATGTTCTTGTGCATTTGCTGAGTATGCAGGCGTATACATTTGCATTGCTACAGATATTTATGATAATATCAGAACAACGTTTGTAGGCAGAGGCAATATTTCTATTAGACAATCTTGTACAGCTGGAAGAATGTGATAGACTTTCAGATAGATAAGTTCCTTTCCAGAGCTGCAGTAGAATCAGCGAATTTAAAAACTAATGCTCAGAGTTTACTGAGGTATGCGTTAGATAAGTAGTATCTGAATGAGAGAGCAGTTGGTACTTGTGAATTTGGAAGGAGGAAAGAACAGGAAAGTGTAGAAAAGTAGTTACTGCCTGGGGTAGAGAGACATCCATAGCTCAAGATCCTATAATTTCCTGTATTCTAAAGCCATAATCAGTGTAATAATTAGTGACATTTTTTCCTGTGCTCATAGCATTTGTGTATTTTTATTCTCTCAGAATGTCTTTAAATATTCACTTTAACAGAAACAACAAAGATATTCCTGCTTGCGGTGATCAGATAAAGGATAATATTTCATGGTAAAGAGATTTTACAGGGACAGAAAGCAACAAAATTCCAATTAAATTGCTAAGAATTTTAGAAAGAGAATTTGAAACTGGGATGTACTAGTTGTTATTTAATCTATACATCCCCCCACCCCCCATGCCCCCAAATTTAACAATACATAGGATACTTTTAGGACACCAATTTAAGACAATAAAAAAGTTATAGCTAACTTAAAAAGGAGCAAGACTAAAGATTACTCAATGAAATCCAGTGTACTTTACAGGTATCCATGTGCTACGTTCCTTCTCAGCTGTTTGAACACTATGGAAAAGATACTAACAAATGGAAGAAAAAAAAAATAGACAATTTACTTATCATGTATTTTAAGATGGAAAATCCATGAATAACATATAAAAAATGTGGGTGATTGTTCTTGTAAAGTCTTTGTCAAGGGTACTTAGACTGTAGTGTTATTTGAAGCTTGAAAGCGAAGGTTTATTTATCTTCTAATGCCAGTTAAATAATTATTCAGGTTTACAGAATTTACTTTCCTGAATAACCTTACCAAAATTAGGTCAGGAATGAATTTCACTGATTACGTTTTGTAAAGAAATCATTCTAATTTGCAGTTACACTCTTCTTGGTATCAAATGATGTCAAAGCATATGACTGCTGATTAAATTTCATGACCTGTCCCTGTGAAAGACAGGCCCAGAATTATCATTTAAACTTTTATTATATTCATTAAAATCTTCGCTTCCCTTTTCACCATTGCCTTCCCATGAAAAATGCTGAGCTGAATTCAGTATGAAGATTGTTTTCTTTGGTTGTACCTCAGATGAAGCGACTACTTTTTAGTTGTGGTGGCCCTTGTAATGGAATCCTAAAGCATATTTTAGGAATTGGTAAAAACATCCTGAATGTGGAACAACCTAAAATCATTCTGGGAAACACTGAGGCAAATAATGAGTCTTGAGATCCTCTTCTTAAGTTCCTGCTTTAAAGGTGCAGGACTTATTGCCTCCATGTGGGATACCTAGTTCTAAATTTCTACTGGAATATAGGTCTGCACCTTCATTTGAAATATATTTTGAAATTCAGGTACTGTAGAGGGACACAATGCTGCCCTTCTTTTCACTGTTAGTTCTCTTGCAAGAGCAAGCATAATTTTGGATTTAGGTAGATCAATTTCACCCACATCCCACTTAGAAGTAGTACTAGCCTTTTCTGGATCTGGCTCATTAAAACTAACTAAATGTAACAAATCAAATCTTCCACTTTTAGGAGATCATAGGAAAACATTTTTATTAGGAGGATACCACAACACTGCAACAAATTACCCAGGAAGACTACACAACTTCCATCCCTGGAGGTTTTTAGGAGTAGGTATCATAGCCATGATTGACCTGATCTCATGTTGGCAAAAGACCCACTTCAAGTGAGACTTTGAAATAGGTGGCCTCATGGTGTTCCTTCCAAATGACAAGACTATGATTCTATTAAATCTTCCCATTGTGGATATCTGTTATGGGTAATCTGGCAGAAACCAGTAATGCATTGTTAATGTTTTAACCGATTATGATTGCACTATGTCAACCCAGCAACCTATCTGTGAACAGCCAGGTTGATCTGGTGGATTCCTACTGCTGTGATTCATTTGAATTTACCTCGTATTCAGCTTCTTACAAGTTTTTATCTGCTGAGACTTTTCTTCTGGGCTCTACCTTCTTATTTATCTTATTTATCTACAACTAGTCAGGAAATGGTAATTCATGAGAGACTTAATGGCATAGTCATGAATACAAACCAGAAAACTCAACTAACTCTCAGTCTTTGTCATGTTGTCTGCACTGAAAGCGGCGTTTCCAAAAAGGCCTGTTCTGGATTGTAAGGCTAAAATGGAGCAGAGCACAGTTACATAAACTAAAGCTCTGCTTCTTGGCACTGTGTGTAGCCCCAAGGCTTCTCTGCAGTGATCAGTATTCAGTAGTCAGTACTAGTCACAGCCATCAGTCACAAATGATAAGGCAGTTTTTTCTTCTTCTAAACATTTAAGAGGGAGCAAAATCATACATAATGCTTCTACTTTGACTGCAGCTGGACAACATATATCAATATAGGCCCCTTTTGTCTATATTTTTGCAATTCACTGCCTGTAGAAGGCTTCACTAAGCTTGCAAAACTTTTCAGGGTCTGACGGTGGCAAATGATTTAACTGCCTTTCACGCCCTACAATCCTGGCTGAAAATTAAGAACAGGAGGATAAGATCAACATTAATTTTTTTTTTTTTTTTTCATTGCAGGTTTGGGCTCATTTGGAGGTGAGGCAACTAGGCAGTTACTGGCAGTTAAAGCAATTTGAAGATACATGGCAAGTATATGTGCATACATATATATACACACTCATAAGACACATAGCACAAACATGGTTTTAATATGATCAAAATCACTGGACAGGAAAACTTGGATTCCATTGCTTCCTTACATTGACCTGTTTATGAAAATTTACTGCCTAGGTAACCACAGATTGGGAATAATCCCAGATAACCACAGGCTACTAATTTCAAACTATTTTTCCTTCTATGCTTAATGCGGAGGACGTTGACACCATAAAACAGTTCAATGCCAGACTGGATGAGCAACCTGATCTAGCTGAAGATGTCCCTGCTTATTGTAGGGGGGTTGGACCTAGATGACCTTTAAAGGTCCCTTCCAACCCAAAGCATTCTGTGATGCTGTGATTCACCCATTCCTTGGAATTAAGCCTGTTGTTTTGGAGAAAAGACTTCACATACGTTCAGGAACAATATTTATGCTAGAGATCACTATTTTATGTCTGTGGAAATTTCTTCAGCGGTAGGAGAATCACATGCCTTCACAAAACATTCAGTTCCTACATGCTCACCAGTGACCTAATGCCTTTTAGCAGCTGTATTCTCAGTGCATTGCAGACAACTTTGAATATCCTTCATCCACTTTCTTTCTCTAGACGATGAAGCTGTTATCACCCCTAAATATACTTCAGGAGGAAATATGGACCTTGTTGCTTCTTCCTTCTGCTCTGTGCAAGGGTGCTGTTACATATCAGAAGAACCCAAGAAACTATCTCTTCTGGATTTTTCTGCTAAATAAATATCTCAAAGAATGAATCTGAGCCCCAGAGCTTTGATCATCCACATCGCTTTATTGTAAATTCTGCTGACTCTGTTTTGGACTGCTCCATTTAGCTTGTTTCAAAGTAAGAGCCTGAGACGTTCAGCAGACAGTTCATTTCAGGGACTGTTTCTATAAGGTAATACAAATGGGTCTGTACCATGTTTTCCTGTGTTCCAAGAGTGTACCATAATGAAAGAAAGAAACTAAGCTTGAACACAAAACAATAATTCTGCTGTACAGCCACAGGAGGTCTAGAGGAGACCCCAAATGAAGTACTATGTACTATGGATGTGACAATTCTGTGCTGTCAGCAGGACAGCCTGAAGATAGCTTCTCTCCTTAAAGCCTCTTTCCTCTTTCCTAATCAGCAGAAAAACAGACAGGCACTGCAGGAGGTCAGCTTGGCTTCTGATGGAGTTCACATCCAAAAAGGAAGCTCACGTGGAAGCTTTGCCAGGAGTTGGAAATGGGGACAGGCTATCAAGGAAGGAGAGTTTGCAGTGATTCTTGCAGTGGTGAATGCCAGGCCTGTACTGGGCTCTTTTAGCAACAACAAAGGTCAGAAGAAAATGATTATTAGATATCTTTTTGCCCTCTATTTCACAAATGTCCAGTTTTGGGACCCCACTACATGTTCAGGGACCTGGGCCACAAGATGTATGAAAAGAGGGCGCTGGGTTTGTTCAGCCCTGACCAATCAGGGGAACTGATTGGTCTCTTCATCTACCTGAAGAGAATTACAGAAAAGATGGAGCCAGACTCTTCCCAGTGGTGCGTGCTAAAAAGACAAGAACCAAGTCATAATAAAGGAAATTCCCACTGGGAGCAAGGGAAAAAAATATTTGGACTGAATGTGATAAAGCCCACAGAGGCTGTGAAATCTCCATCTCTGGAAATGTTAAAAACTGGTCTGGAGAAGACTCCGGGCAGCTGAATCTGACTTTGAAGTTGACCTTGCCCTGAACAGGAGTTCGGACCATGTGGTTTCCACAGATCCCTCCCAATTTAATCTTTTCTCCTTCTATGCCACCCAGCTTCAGATTAAGATTTTACTTCTTATCCATCTTTTACCTACTCCTATGAATGTACAGTCAGTGACTTCCAGCTTGTGTTTGGGTGGTGTGAAAGAAGAATTCGTCAGTCTGAAAAAGAGCAAGGACACGAGCCAGACCAGGAGAGAAGAAAAGAAACACTTTGGTGCAAGAAACCTCAGACTTGTCCAATGAATGGAAACCTTATGTGTGAAGCTTAAGTTGAGAATCATATAGTTGGGATGACTTTCTGTTTACTTAATGGACACGAAAATGGTGAATCAGGGTGGGCATCACTGGGATACTGACACATGATCAAAGAAGCCCCACAGCACTAAGTTATAGCTGGAGAAAAAGTCAGTAGTGGCACAGGGACCTGGGAGCAAAGAGAAAACAAGATTACCATGGTTGGGAAAAGAATAGGTAGGCAAGGTTTGGTGCATATGAGGTTTACTGAGCATCAGTGGGAATGGAGAGACTGTGAAATGAGTTAGCAGTAGCTAGAATTGGCCAGGCAAAGAGCCAAGATAAGAATGGGCAGCCTGAGAAGTGAAACCTAGTACAGGCTTGTCAAGGGAGGAGACTGGAATGGGGCTGTGGATTATGAAAATAAGAGAGACAAACTTCACAGAAAAGGCTCCATTTCTCATTCCATGTGAGAAATGGAGGGCAGATCTGGTGAATATACCAAACCTCCACCATCAAGAGAAGTGTGTGAAACCTACTAGGAAGCATGTTTCTCATCCCTTTCTCACACTTTTTGACATAGGCTGTGTTTAAATTAAGCTATACATGTGTATCCTGAAGCATGCTGAGGACCTATTTTTCTATTTCTCAAGTTGGTAAGAGCATGCTGCATGTGCTGAGTGCCTGATTTTCATTTCTGTGGAGACCAGCATGCAAGGACATAAGGATGGGAAACCAGTGCATATCTGATGGCTGCCAAATGTTTGGAGTAGGGATGCAGCCAGTGTGTTCAGCTGGGTGTGGGAGCTTGAAAGCAGTCTCACAGTTCATACTGGGCTGTGGAAACCACACCTCAGAGTACTGCTAGCAGCCACTTCACTAGCTCAGGCATCTGAAATCTACGGGGGAAAGTTCTAAGTCTCATGTTTGTTGTGGCTGAAGGTTTCTGCTGTGCAGTGTGATGGAATTAAGGGAAGTAACAGCAAAATGGCTCCTATTTCTTCTATAAAACTCACTCTCTGAACTTAAAACAAACCAGTTTACTCTCTGAACTTAAACAAACCAGTTTACTGACCTTTCTGCACTACAAATTCTTACTCTCAAGCCACACCTGACTGCAATACAGCCAGGAGCGGAGGGCAGCCTACTGCCATATTAATGCTGATGCCTACTTCAATAAATGTTGAAATGCCTCATGGTATTTCTCAAAAGGTTGATAAGATTTTTATTTCTGTTACTTCGGTTGCCCCAGGCATCTGCAGGTATTGTAAAGTAACAGTCCCTGCTGCAACATTTCCTGGTTTAAGCAATCTGGCTCATCCCCTTCTACCCCAGGGGTTTCATGGAAACAACAGAGGACAGGAAACTTCTAGAGGAGATGTTACAGGGTGTGCCGCGGGAGGTCAGTGAGTGCTAACAATGTTTGGGAAGAGGCTCATAAACACTCCCAGGTATTCAGGCTGGAAGACACGAAGCAAAACAATTTCTTTCTTTCATTGCCAGTGGCCAGACCCAGATACCTCACAGGAAGCCACAAACCTGTAACAAAGAGTAATAGGGTAGTCGTTGCACAGAGGAACATCTTTTCTAACCTGAGATAGTTTGTATTTTATATTTGAAGCATGGGCGTTTATGTGCCCTCATAAATTTTACACTATGCTAGTGCAACTCTGGGAATATTTTTTTAATTCATTCTACTTGTTATTAAAAAAAAAATCTTCTTGAACTCTTGACTTTGGTCATTTTTTGTGGCTATTCCTCAGGTTAATTTGATGCCACAAAAACACTGTTGTATTCTAAAACTTCTGCGTTTATCACTTTTCTGCGTGAATCTTTCTGTGAATCTTGCTCATATTGCTAGAAAAAAGTGTCAGAGGGAGACATTTTCTGCGCAGTTGCTTTTTAATCTTGGTTCTTGCACTCCCTAGTTCACAATACATGAATGCATAAGGGTAAATTCTTCACAAAGTCAAAACTGTCACAAAGTGTTTCTTGTTTTGGAATATGGAAAGTAGCCACAGGCTACCTTTGTTTTATCAGTGTTTCCTCCATTTTTTAAGTTGAAATTCAAAAAAAGACCTGAAACTTTTAAATCACTTGTTTGGTTTGTTTCCTAGCTTCCTAGGAATAAACGTTTGAATAAACGTGTCAATCATCCTCAAATCCTCCGTTTCTATCTTTCATATGCGTGGGAAAAGAACAAATAAAAGAAGTTTCTCTGCTCTGCCATCCACTTCCTCTGTTTTCTTGAGTCCTAGTCCACAGGGTCTGATTGGAAAGAAATTAAGAGTTCTATCATCTGCTTTTTAAAGATCTGAACTTGTTTAAACCAAATGTTCCCCAGGCCTCACGCACAAAATATTTCACATTAGCAGAAAGCTAACAGAGATCAGTGCCTGGCATCATAATGGTTCAGTTTACTAAGTGATGCTGAAATTAACTCCAGTGGAGTTAATTTTAATTTCTTATGTGCAGAGAAGTAAGTTAAAAAAAAAGGAAATGAGAGGCAAACCAGGTACGTAAATAATTACTGTCTGGCTTACTTGGTGAGAGATTTCTGCAAGTGTTTTTTGGGTTCAAATGGATTATTCTAATCCATGCCATTCTATCATTCAGTAGCACATTTTGCCATGAATTATATATTTGCAGAAAGTACCTATGAGTCATGAATGGTGTGCTTAGTAGTCAGGCGCTTCTTTGTCCTATAAATTGCATAATATGTAAATAAACCAAAGACTGCAAAATTTCCTCATCAATCTGTTTGGCTGTAGCTTGTGAAGCCTACTATTCGTGTGTATTTGCCCTGTGCTGTTGTTCTGCACATTTACTTGTATGTAGATTTTGTTATACCAGGGTCCTTTCCAAGGTCCTTCTGGAGCACTATCAAGGTTTCATTTCAGAACTGCTTACACAGGCAAAACTTGACTTAACCAAGAGATTTCCTTGAGTAAGATGCACTCAGAGTACTTGATTTGCCTCTACAAGAAGTTAGAGGGAGAAAGGCAGAGTTTTATTTCTTTGAAGAAACGCAGCTCTAAACCAATGTGATTAGCAAGTGCTTACTGAATACATTTAACACTGTAATAGAGTGTTTTTACATCAAGAGATATCTGTGTCTGTGAATAAGATATTAGCTGACAACTTGTTCCCTTCCCAGATCTGTGTGCTGACTTTGTACTTCTAATCTGCTAATTTTGTTTCCGCTGTGAGTCACAGAAATATAGTTCATGTTGTAGAAGCTCTAATTGGCACTTGATGTTGAGAATAGAGGCCTTTTGTCTTTTCTTCAGTCTTGAGTTTTGACTATAATTTCAGGTTAATATGTGCCTTGTTTGCTGCTGCTGAAACTGTCCAAAAACTCACTTTATGTTAAACTATATATTTATCAGAAACTGAAAGAGACAGCCTAAATTCTGAAAGAAGAAACTTAGAAGCCAATTTGAGATAAGAGATACGATACAAGGAGTACAGTCAGGACCCTAAATTTTAGGAAAGCCAAATTCCAGCTCTTCATGGAGTTAGTCGGTAGGACCCCCTGGGAAATGGTCTTCAAGGACAAGGGAGCAGAACAGAGCTGGCAGATCTTTAAGGACGCTTTCCATAGAGCAGAGGAGCTCTAAGCACTGAGGTGTAAGAAGTCAGGCAAGGAATAGAAGTGACTGGCATGGCTGAGTCGAGACATGCTGGTCAAACTAAAGGGCAAGAGGGAACTGCACAGATAGTGGTAGCAGGGACAGGTATCTTGGGAAGAGTATAGGGATCTCTACCCTCATCCTTAGGTTGTGTAGGGATGAGTGCCGAGTTTCAGCATCCATGCAGGGACAGGAATGACTCTCACACATTGATACAGTGCACAGCCGATTCCCCTTTATTGGTCTGCTTGCGTGGTTATGTACATTTTCCATATCTGTACACGCGATCACGCTTATTTGGATAGGCTACAGACATAAATCATGTGCTGTTCACGCATCCCATATTCCCTTATGATTGGTAACTATGCACTAACGCCAATAGCAACAGACGGCCTGCATGTCCTTGAACACATCTTGTTTTTGCTAACCCACATCATGTGCACTATCAGAACTTTCTTAATTGCTATTCTTAGCTGCCCTTTCCAGTGGCCTGTTCAGTTATGCGAACTGTTTTGCTTAAGCGGCCTAGTCATGCTAACTCTCAAACTACATCGACCCCAACAGATGAGGTCAGGCAGGCCAAGGCGCAACTGGAGCTGAACTTGGCAAGAGATGCAAAGAATAACCAGAAGGGCTTCTATAGGTATGTCATCCAGAAAAGGAAGGTTAAAGAAAGTGCACCCCCCCGATGAGCAAGAATGGCAACCTCCTATCAACAGATGAGGAGAAGACTGAGGTACTCCACAACTGAGGAGAAGACTGAGGTACTCCACAACTTTTTTCCTCAGTCTGCACTGGCAACCTCTCTCCTCACCCCTCCCCAGTTGATGGACTGCAAGATGGCGTCCAGAGGGGAAAATCCCTTCCCACTGTAAGGGATGACCAGGTTTGGCACCACCTGAGGAACCTGAACATATATAAGTCTATGGCACCTGACGAGATACATCCCAGAGTCCTGAGAGAACTGGGCTGATGTAGTTGCCAGGCCACTGTCCATGATATTTGAAAGACTGTGGCAGTCAGGTGAAGTTGCTGGTGACTGGGAGAAGGGAAACATTGTGCCCATTTTTATAAAGGGTAGGAAGGAGGACCCTGGGAACTACCAACCTGTCAGCCTCACCTCTGTGCCTGGAAAGATCATGGAGCAAATCCTCCTAGAAGCTATGCTAAGGAACATGGAGGACAGGCAGGTGATTTGAGAAAGCCAGCATGGCTTCACCAAGGACAACTCCTGCCTGACCAACCTAGGGCTTTCTATGATGGCATGACCAGATCAGTGGACAAGGGAAGAGCTCTGGATGTGATCTATCTGGACGTCTGCAAAGCCTTCGACACATTCCCTCACAAAATCCTTCTCTCTAAATTGGAGAAATATGCATTTGATGAGTGGACTCTTCCGTGGCTAAGGAATTGGTTGGAAGGTCACAGCCAGAGGGCAGTGGTCAATGGCTCGATGTTCAAATGGATACCAGTGACAACTGGCATCCCTCAGGGGTCTGTACTGGGACTGGTGCTATTTAATATTTTCATCAATGATGCCAACAGTGAGATCGAGTGCACCCTCAGCAAGTTTGCAGACAACACCAAGTGGTGCAGTTGACACACCAGAAGGATGGGATGCCATCCAGAGGGACCTGGACAAGCTCAATAAATGGACCTGTGTGAACCTTATGAGGTCCAACAAGGCCAAGTGCAAGGTCCTGCATCTGTGTCGGGGCAACCTCCGCTGTCAATACAGGCTGGGGGAGGAGCGGATTGAGAGCAGCTCTGCCGGGAAGGACTTGGGTCTACTGGTGTATGAAAAGCTGGACATGAGCCACCAATGTGTGCTCACAGCCCAGAAGGCCAACCATATCCTGGGCTGCATCAAGAGAAGCACGGCCAGCAGGTCGAGGGAGGGGATTCTGTCCCTCTGCTTTGCTCTGGTGAGACCCCACCTGGAGTCCTGCGTCCAGCTCTGAAGACCCCAGAACAAGAAAGA
>Ga0065711_1033640_pt1 | contig 25108 bp, 8 predicted proteins | sample Hoacrofraction12_FD_59098 | JGI IMG/M metagenome (GOLD analysis project Ga0065711, IMG submission 59098) | Hoatzin crop microbial communities from Cojedes, Venezuela - Epithelial fraction 12 v2 (version 2) | ecosystem: Host-associated > Birds > Digestive system > Esophagus > Crop | place...
AATCCTATTTTAAAAAAAAAAAAAAAAAATCTTTTTTCCATGAGTACGAATCCTCTCTGGTCCAGGAGTTTGAATTTTTCTGGGAGTTCAGTCTTTTTCGGGATTTTCTCTAAATCCGCAAGTTCCACATTCTGTGATCACTGCTTGGGGACTGGCTGCAAATTGGTCATTGAGTGTATTGTGTAGAGTTTGTTTTGCATATTCATTATTATCATTAGTACTGGTAATAGTATTTCCTTTGTTGTCTTATTAAACAGTCTTTATCTCAACCCACAAATATGACATTTTGTCCATTCTCCTCCGCATCCCACTGGGGGGAAGGAGAGGGGTGAGCAAGTGGCTGCTTAGTGCTTAGTTGCTGGATGCTGGGCTAAACCACGACAAATACCTTAATAAAGAAAGCTATTTTGAAGAGATTAAGGTACTCTGTTATTGCTTTTATTTGCATTGCAACAGCTTGTATGTAATATACCAGGGTTTTGCAACGGTCAGTGCTTTAAAGATACCTAAATGAGAAAGCTCCCAGTCCAGACAGAACACTCAGAAGAAATAGGTAAAGGTGAAGAGGCAAAATGATGTAACAGTGCAGTGGGTATTTTAATTGAAAGCAGCGGTTGAAGGTGATGGTTGGTCTGATTAAATGGCAGAACAGTTGGTCTAGTGCAAAAGTTAATTCACTGAAGTTAGGAACAGCTTTCTACATAGTCCTAAATACCCGACTTTGTTGGCCTTTTATTTAATTCAGCTTTTCACCACTCTTTTGAGAAGATCATTGAATAAAACATACTTCAACCCAGGTTTTTGAAATGCTTACTGTTTCTAACTTCGTTTTTTGGCATGATTTGTTTTTATGGTGTTACCAGGCATGTACATAAAGTTATTTGTTCCATTACCTAAGCCTGCTTTTGTAGCAATTAAAAAATCTCCCAGAGTGAGATATTTCTCAGGATCTCGAATAATTAGGACAACTGGTCAAATGGCACATTCCTGATTCCACCAGGGTTTATGGCAATTAAGAAAACTCAGCCATAGTAAGGTAATTTCATAGTGATAAAAAGATAATATTACTACATATAATTATACTGTAATTATAAGAATGTTAAGCACTTACAAGATGCCTTCTACCTCAGGATCTCAAAAAGTTCTTTAGAAGAATTTGATTTGTATTCAGCCTGTGGTACATCTGCTGCTATCCGTATTTTACAGATAGGGAAAATAAATTTGAGAAAGTTAAAATCTGTGCAAAAGCCTATGCAGTAAGCTGTTGAAAGAGGCTGATCAAAAGAATTTGAACCGAAGTTTTGTATTCTACTTTCATTCACTAGTTTCTGATGCATTCAAAGAGCTAGATTGAGACTTGGTCTGTAGGTCACAGGCATGCATCCTCGGAGATCTCCTCTAGGGTATGCACACGGGGTATGTTTGACTTTAACCCACCCTACAGCTGCTTTGAACAGCTGAATGCAAATATGCACATCATAATTTAAAGCTGGGCAAAATGGAAGAATCGTGACCTACATGCTTGTCTAAGAGGGACAGCAGCTTTCAGAACCGTTCTATCCATAATGCACAGGTACCCATCAGTAAGGAATTTGAGTTACGAAATCAGTGACAATGCTGAGTGAAAACCTTCACTCTTGATAGATGAAAAGTGAGTAGGAACAATCAATTTACATCATTTTGTGTTAGAATTTAAAGATGAATATTCATGTTTTCAAGTTTTTTTTTAAAAAAGCAATAATCACACTGAAAAATATACTTCAAACATTTCAGTTAAATAATTTCTTTCCATCTCCGCTACTTATCTTGGTATCATCAACATCAACATCTATGTAGTCTCAAATCCCTATGGTGTCTTTCAGATACTGTGTTTCAGTGCAAATCTACCCATCCTTTCCTGTAATATCATTTCAGTTTCCTCTTAATAAACAGACATTTCAAAAGTTTACTTCCATGTTAAATAGTAATTTTGGAAAATGAAGAATCTGTGAGTCAAACACAGAAAATTCTTCCTGTCATCTAGAATTTTTTTGACTAGATGCTAGGAAAAGAACCTTCATCAGGCTGAAAGAAATTTAAGTAATGTTACAGTCATCCACAAGATACACTAAATGGGTGACACAGAGAACAATTGGGATGGGGGGAGTAAACAATAAATCAGTAGTCCACATAGTCCACACTTCAAATATTTTGAAGTTATTAAATCTTTCACTTCAAAAAAGTATAGAAGAAATTGAGAAATGACAATAAAATTTTTAGAAAGGAACACATTAAATAAAGACTTAGAAGTTTGTATTATTTTACATTAGAAATAAGAAAGGTAAAATGGAAAGGTAAAGAATATTTTTCTCCCATGATAATAACAGAAAAAGTAGTAATTGAAAGAAGAAACATTATTTTTAAACAATTTTTCACACAAAATGTGCAATTCATGGCCACTGTTTCTTATCAGGCATTTAGAAAAAAAATTAATCATTTATATAGAATGCAAAACTATTTGATGTTAAAAAAATTATACTACTGATGTGGAAATGTGTAAAACAAGCTATAGGGCATAAATCAGACTTTGTCTGATTTTGTAGTTCTGAGGAAACTTTCCAAACGGCTAGTCTGTGATTGACGCAGAGAACCTATCTCTGAAGTGACTAGATTAGCAATGGGATGTTTAGCAAGACAAGAGAAAACAATTGCTCTTGATATTCTGAATTTTCCGTTGAAAATATTAAGGATTGACTTTTCTACACAAAAAAATTCGAACTCATAAAGGAGACATGAATACTGTGTGGTGAGAATATTTAATGATTTCCAGGGTTATATTGAAAAAACCAGTCACCCCACCAATGTAGGGGTAACAAAACATTCTCTTTTGACTTAATGTGACTGTGAACTAACATTGTCTATTAATGAAACATATTCATTACAGAAATATTCTTCAATATCCTTTACAAACAATGTTGTTGGTGAGAATCCAAGTCAATCTTCAGCAAATACAAATAAAAGGCACTGGTCAAATGAAGAAATTGCTTCATCAGAGACCATATTCATGACTAATAAGCTTTTGTTTCCCCCACAGGTCAGGCAAAGTGTTTTACATCAAAATGTATTTTCCAGTATTATCCACTATTGGTTGCAGGGTAGAAGCAGATGAGAGTGTCCATCATCAGGATAGTAAAATATCTTTTAAACACATGCAGTAGAATTCTGACTTCAGAGGCTGGAAAGTCATGTTGCTAGTGAATGAAGTTCACTAAACTTTAGCAAAGTAGAGATTTCACTCATGTTTTAAGAGAGGCACTGAAAACTGTGAATGCAGTAGTCAGAATTCTGAGTTCTGTCACTCTGGGTTGTTGTGTGTTAGTCTGAGGTTTACTATTCGCAGTAGTGCAATCAGAGATATGTTCTCTTACAGACATATATGTCTTTTTGAGGTAACTGTTGTCTCAGTATCATTACATATGCGTTTCCAGAAAGAAGACAGGAAGATCCTTAGAGAGAGATGGAAAGTAGATTTTTGCACCACTTTGTCCTCCTAGGTTTCCTCTTTTCCGCCTCTCCTGAACGTATCTCTAGATAGCTCTAGATGTATCTAGATAACTCTAGATATATCCTCTATTGGTCCCTCACGTTGGAAATACGTGTCAGGAGAATGATGCTAAATTGCTGCTACTTGATACTTTCAAGGGGGTAACAAGCACTGGAAACTCAGATAAATTCCTTTTAGGCCATTCAAAAACCCTGAATGAAAATTAATTTTTTAGGAAAATAGAAAAGGAAAAGAAAAATATTGATTACTCAGAGGTTATTAGAGTTACATTAAGGTTTATTAAATTATCATTTCTCTGTGAGAGGCATCTCAAAACTGTAATGTGTCAGAATACTGCCAAACTGCCTGCTTGGAGGTGGGATGAGAAACAATATGTTGTATTGAGCCACTGTCAAGCATTGCATGCTTTCTCCTATATGTCTGTAGAATCTGGGGGGAGGGGGGGAGGAATCTGGCTTTGCTGTGCTTTTTTACCGTACGGGGTGAAAGTAAAGCATTTAGGACATGCTTTCTCTCATGCATGGATTCAGGATGTAGTTATTGGCCACTCTGAACTGTCCTTTGTCCCTAAAGTAGATATTTTTTCAAGGTATTGACAGGTAAGTAAGGTGCAGAAAATACTGCTCAGACTTCTTTCACTGTCATAATTTCAAACCTTAGTCTCTTAGTTCAAGCCTCTTGTTTCTTTCAAGCTGAACTGGAGAAACGTTCCAATTTTATGATGTGAACAAACAAGGACAAGGAAAACCTGTCTAACATAATTTTACTTGACGCCTAAATTATAGTCGTGTTTGGACTCAGGAAATAAAGAATGCAGAAGAAATTGAATGGGCCATTTTTCCTTTAGTGCCAGTGCATTCTCTATTGTCATTTTCTGTATACCGAAAATAGAAAGGCACTGAACTAGTAAAAAATACCTGAAAGTTCAAAATAGTTTTTCTCTGGACCTACTTGAAACTTACAACTGCTTTAGGTTGGAAAACAGTCAATTTTAGCCTGTTAGGCCTAATGTTATTATGCTAGATTATCAGTGAACCTGCTGTCATTTATTTTTGTATGTTAGATGGAGTTCTCACCCAATTTTTCTTTTGTATAAATAGCCTTCAACGCAAAACCAAATTAATACTTTTTATTTATGTATTTATTAAATAGAAATTTTCATTAAATCCAACACAAAATTGGATTTAAGGTTTTATGTAACTTTGACATGTTGCCCACTTCTGAAAAGAAATATAACTTTACATAATTTTCCTAAATTTTAATGATCATTGAGCTATCAAAATGCATGTTATCATTTTAATATATCTACCCTGGCATAGAACACAGACACACATGTGAAGTGAAACACACATAAGGAAGCTTTGCATTACTTTCAGAATTATTGTGTATGGTAAATGTGTGCAATTCCTAGAGATGCTAATTTTTTCTTCTGTTCCAAGGAGCATTCACCTTGTCCACCTGACCATTTAGACTAAGGTTGGCCACTGTTGGCACACAGGCAGATTAGGGGTGTTAGTTGCTGTTTATATGGCTGATGAGTAAGGCATTGCTCCAAGAACCTTAAAGGACAGAAACATTCCATTTTATCTGCATCTGTATCTTTGGATAGCATCAACTCTATGGGCTTGTCTAACAAAATCTGACTGTCTTTTATGATATTACGCCAAATGCTCCCTATTTCAGAAGTGTTTCCTCTCTGAAAAGTGCTGATGAAAGGCCCTTGTTCTGGCTGACTGGGAAATAAACAAAAATATGTCACTTCAGCTTTTCTTTCCAATATTATTACAAAAGTTTGAGGGATTTTGAAGGATATGAAATTTTGAGATGATTAGCTAAACATTCAGCTTTAACTAATCACAGCCTTAACCTATCATAATGTTTATGCATACATCAAGACTTTAAGCATGTGAAAGCGAATTCACATCAGTGTTTCTTTAGAAAAGAAAACTATTGAAGTAAAGTTTAAGGTGAGTTTTTAGAATTTCCCTGTACTTGTATAAACATATACAAAGTTAAAACTTGTACAAAATATAAGACAATGAAAACTAAAACTTGTACAAAATATAGAACTATTTGATTTTATTCTGATTTTTAGTTGTTGGAAACTTCCAGGTGTTATAAAGTTTTTTTGTTGTTTTTTTTAACAAATCTAAATTACTCCGTTTCAAAGAACTACAAATAGGAAAGGAAACTGGGAAATACTGCTCTGGTGATATTTCATTGCCTTACAGTGCACCCACAAAGGGGTCATGATTTAGTGTCTGATACTTATTCTTCAGGCATATTATAGACTTTTTATCAAGGCTAGGGTGATATCACCAGATTGACCAGAGATATGATGAAATTCCTATTTACAAGAAGAATGGTTGTACTTTGTCTACTGAGAAAAAAAAATGCCTCGACTGATACATCATTGTCAACCTTTTCTGCCATTGTTTATTCTTCTCTGTTTTCTGTGGAAGTTCTTGAGGCTCTCTCAGTCCATAAATCATTGGTTATTCTACTGCTTGAAGATACTGGGGCAACAGAGCACATTCAAAATCTTTTTGTGCAATGCCTGTAGGATATTTCCTTAGAAAACACAGAGATGCATGTATTAATGAACATTTCTTTGTTACTGGAAGAATGTGTGCAAAATACGCTAAGTACATTGACACCTATTGCAGAGGGGTTTTTTTGTTTTGTTCAGTTTAATAAAGTACATGCCATGCCTTTGGATGCTGAATTTTTGATGATCTGATTTTTAGTGTTTTTTTCATAGCATGTGGACAAGTGATTGAAAAGCTTTATTATGTTTTGGAAAGCTGTAAAATTAACCAGTTAATCTAGAGACAGAAGAAGCAGTTTTCAGGAAAATGAATTAAGGGAGAAAAAGTGACCCACAGGGACTGGCTAGTTGACACTGACCCAACACGATGGACTAGGTGACCCATTTAGATCCTTTTCAGCCACTCAATCCCATGAAAGAAGAAGAAGGTGGAGGACAAAGAAAAGTAGCTTGTGTAGTAAATAAAAATCATGGAAAAGAGACAGGTGATACAGGGGGCACAATATGTAACAGTGAATGATTGATCCTACAACTAGAAGAATAAAGGTGTCTTGTTTTCAGGTTGTTTGAGTCTCTTAATCTTTTGTGAGCCTTTTTGAAGAATCCTTTATAGGCAGCTGGCAAAGCCCATCCTCTGTGTCGGGGGTCTAAAGGTTTCCATTGTCTCAGAGTAATATCATAGCTAGCAATGAAATACCTAAAAGCTATCTGGTTTTGTTTGTTTGTCTGGTAGGGTGGAACAGATTTGACAAGATGTTTAGTCATCCAAAGGTTGAATAGATGCCTACTATGTTATTCAAAAAATCTTTGTGTTCCTAACTCACTTCAAAATCATGTGCAATCGTGGATGTGAATTCTTAGCCTCAGAGCCTTGAACTGTGACCCATCCCTACATTCTTTTGACAGTGAGAGTGGAGGTCACTTTCCTTGCCCTCTTCTGAGGGCACTCCAGTAACACAGAACAGGAGCTCTTGACACTTGTCACAATGTTATAATACTGCTAAAACAGGTAGGGTGGCAGGCCCAAAAAGTGCTTGAAAATATCTCCCTTGATTTTTCTTCTATGAAAATGCCTTCTGTGCGTCAGGATGTCCTGCATTACTAAATAAGTTTGAGATGCTACATACTTTTTAAAAGACGTGCAGCTTCCTTCAGCGCCCAGTACAGTACTCACTTTCAAGCTTTTGTTGTAGCATGAGCAGTGCTCCATGCACACATTTTTGGCTCTTTCCCAGCGTAAAAGTCTTTCTGTACAAGTGCCCTTACATAGCAAGACTATTTAAATGTACTGGATCCTACAGTGTGATCTGTTTACTCCCGTCATCAACAGTTTGTCTTTTGCTTAAGCCACAACAAGGCAGAGATCTGTCTTATGTTTTCTTGCCTTCCCCTGTTATACCCCAAAGGCATCCACTCTTTCTATACCCACAATTACTTCAATAGAAGTTCATTGATAGTTTTTTTTGTTTCTAAGCTCGATCAACAAGGAGAGTCATTCAAAAGCACTGGGCCCTGAAAGGAGGTGCTTGGGCTTCATGGCGATATCTAGTTTCTGCAATGTTTACTACGCTACTATAGGGAAATTGTTTGTGTGCATAAAGCAGAGCATGCCATGCTTACCATCATGTATGTGGTAATGCTAAAAGCCAAACTCCCACTGCAATAATAGCAATCAAGCTGTTCAAATAAAAGTTTCTGTACCAAGACTTGGACGTCATTTCCCTGGTGTGGATTGGCTTACAGAGAGCACAGGGTAGTAGTGCCTTTTGGAGTGAAACCCTCTTCTGTGGGATTTTTTCACCTCATTTTCTCTTTTTGAATTAGGTAAACCTCTTACTTTACCTGAAAGGGAGTGCTTATGTCATGTTCTGGAAGTCCCTTGCTGGGGTGCCTGACTGTGCCTGTTAGGCGATGGATCAAGTCGGGGTGATGCAGATCTCCATTTGGATTGTGGGGCCACTGGGAGTTACTGCTTTCTGGAAGCACAGAACGTCTCCCTGAGCCGCTCAGGGTACACAAAGAGCATCCTTTATCTTTTCTCAAGGTGCAGAGTGCCTTGCTGGCATGTCTGGCACCTCTGCTATCCAAGGGAGAGGAGGGACAGCAGAGCGAGACTCTGACTTTCCTTCTCCCCATTCCCTGCTTGAAAACAGGGATCAGCACGGAGACTTCAGGATGAACAAGCATAATTGTCTCTATAGCCAGTGCCGTTCCACTTTCTCCTGTGTTACCTACTGCAATCTGAGTTTGGTTCTCTTTGCCCGGAGAGCTGTCATGCCCTGTGACTGCACGGCGTGCTATTAGAGAGGAATTTAATACTGAAAACTCAGCATTGACAGAGAGGCCCCAATGCTGTGTCATCGCGTGGCCTCTGCACTAGAAAGAGTCGAGTTTTCTAGATTTTTTTTTTAGTTTCACAACTCAGTGAATGTAATATAGGCTTACTTTTATTGCTATAGTATTACATTTTCATACTGAAATACAGGTGCTTTCTGGGGTTTCTTTGGTTTCTGCCAAATGGATAGACTTGTTCACGTTAATGGTTAGCTACTGGCCATGTAATATCCTGAGTAGATTTCCATACAGTAATTTTAATACTCACACAAAACAGACTTTGAAATTACAGAAGTGGCTTGCTGAAAGATTTAAGGTGAGGTATCAGAGCTGTCTGAGAAATCTTTAAGTATGTGCTTGCATTTCTTTTTGTAGCCTGTTATATTTATAATGATATATTTATGGCTTTAGGTGAGTAATGGTTTATATACTGGAGAAACAGTTAATTTGCTTAGATGACTCATGCATTAAACCTAACTTCATTGAATTTTTCTCCTGCCTCCAGTTCTTGGGAAATGAAAGTCTCCAATTAAAAATATTCTGATACGGAAATGACATCTTACCGATGTGTGCAACACAATTCACACTTTGTTACTTCTTTCATCACTGTTACCAGAAGCACATGGAAAATATTAAGATACAGTAATGTAAACACTTCACATTGACCTCTTTAAAGGAAGAAAATCAGTTTAATATTGGAAAAAACTGCTTAAAAATTTATTTCTACTGAGTTATTTATGACTCCCCCACACGTGTTAGAACAGACTGCAATTCCATTTACACAGCTATGTAGAGAAAATCTTGTATACGTGATTTTTCAAGTAAAGAAGGCAAAATTCCTTGATGCTACTGTGTCCTATCTTTGGACTTCATACTGATTTTCCCATAGAACTGCTTCACATGAGAAACTAAGGAAACTGAAATGGACAAAGCCTGGGGCCAGACTGAGAGTAGTTGTGTGAGAACCCTTTTTTTAAGAGAATTTCTGAGAGCAGCAGTCATTGGGAGTGTGGCTGTGTGCGAGCCACGATACTTGCAGTCTGCAGTAGGGGATCACATGAGATATGTCCGATAGAAATAATTTTGCTGGGCAGTATCTAAGTCATCTGTTTTTGGTGACTTCTTATTTAAAGATTCTGTCAGAATCTGGAGCATTTTCTGGGAGACCGTGGCATTTGGGAATGGCCCTGTTGGTCAGACTTAGAACAGAACCAGGCCAACAGAGGAAAAACATTTCTTAGGACATCTGCTTCCAGCTGGACAATGTTACTTGGTCCATTCATGTCAACAGACTAATGTGCATAACATTTGAGAAAGACTGGAAAGTTTGAAGTAATCTAAGACTGCTAAAACACAATTTTGTTGTCAATAAGAGTCATTCAGAGAAAAGGTGCTTTGTCAAAATATTAATTGGACAGAAACTTTTGTCTGACCTACTGAAACTGAAGACCATTGAACTCTGTTTCTGTAGCTCAGGCACATGTTACAGTAGTTCAAAAGCAAAGACTGAATCCCATATTCCTGGTATGAATGCAATATATTCTTGATATGAATGCATTGTATTCATTTCTATATTCTTCAATTTGGTAAACAGATTATAATGTATTAGAATATGCCTATGTTACAGTCAATAAAATCTTGAGGAGTTTTTCTGTTACATTACACTTGTCCTCATCCTTTTTTTAATTACTTGATAGAGTCCATAATAACAGCTTGTAATTTAAAAGCCTCTCTGTTTTCTAGTCTTAAACTTATGCCCTTGTATACATAGTTTTTGGAGACACTGTCCAAAGCATTACGCAAAGGATGTAGTATTTAATAGACCAAAGGTCAAAATGTTCATGATTCAATATGCCATAGGTCACTACATTTTGAAATGACTGCATATTTCCTAAATGATGCCTAGTTCTGAAATATATTTTAGGAACTGACAGCACTTCAGCTAGTTTGGGAAAACACAAAGCCTTCAGAAATACTTTGAATCATGAGTTATGGGGTTTAGGCTGTATATATTTCTTTTGCTATGTCCTTGGTGGGAAACTGGATTTTCAGATTCTCTATCACTGTTTAGCATTATTTGTACATTTAATATGATCCACAAGGAGTTCTTCTGCAACACTCATGGGCCATATTTTTTATTTATATTGCAATTCTTAATGACATTTTGATAGGTCCATAATGAGTCAGAAATTTTTGTTATGCATTATGTCTTTTCTTCTTTCAAAGGGATAAATGCAGTTGTCTGGCTGTTCTGATGTGATATATTTTAGAAATCAGCAGTCATAATATTGTTGTGAGTTACAGTCCTTTCCCATCCATCCCTTTACCAATACGGAATATCATGAGTTGTTTTTTTTGCTATTGTGGTTCGTTGGTTGGTTGTTTTCAGTATGGGCTACTGGTCATATAAATTTAATGTTTCAGGGCCAGAGAGTAAAAGATTTTTAGGTGACTTTTGGACTAGTGTTTTCAGAGAGTTTATGACTTGTGCTGTCATTAAAAGACTCATGACTGGTGCTCTTTTTTCTGCCTTTTTTTTTTTTTTTGCTAAGGACTATATTTTTCAAAACTCTGCATGGACTATGACAGGGTCATGAAGCACACAGAAAGAAAAGTGTAATATAAGATTTATTTTTCTGCACGAAAGAAAATTATGTCTTTTTCAAGATGCGCCAGAAAGGTGTTCCATCTTTCTGTCAGTGTAAATGCCACTATTAATAGCCATTTGATATGAATTTTCACCTGCCTTGTGTATCCTGAAGGATTAACATGAGATACATTGAAAAAAATCAGTAAGTAATCAATCTAAGGATATTTCCTGAAAAATATACTTATGAAAAATCTCTATAAACTTTCCTGGTTTATACTTTTAAGAATATTGTCAATAAGATGCCATTACATTTAGATTTGTACAAAAATAGTATGTTTTCTATTTCAGCACCTACTAATAGATTGGTTCATGCAGAAATTGCTATTTTCCATTAGAAAGTAGTTGCATGGATATGAACATTAGTAGTTTTCATGATGTCCAGGAGATGTATTAACTCAAGATTGCCGAAGTCAGGTGAACCTATACTTCCTCTGCCTCTTGAGACTAACAATGCATTCCCAGTTGTCCACCAAACATGCAAAAGCACAATGCTGTGTCTCTAAATGTTATTTTCATTGTAGCCCAGTACCAGTCCCACAGGGGAGTGTGGTTAATGGGCTGGGTAAGCATAGCTGCTTTCGTCCAGTGCATATGCAAGAGATTGGTTTAAACAGCTGCCAATCTTTAGCTAGCAGCAATCTGAGCTCGTAAATCCCCCTAGCCCATCATCTTGTGGAGATGACAGTATCTCTCTGGAAGCAGTCTAGTTTTGGTGGGTTCTGTTCAGTGTTGCATGGACACACCTGGCCTGCTTCCAGGCTCAGGGCAGTTCAGGGAGAGCTAGCTGAAGGCATCTGAATCTCATTTCCAGTTTTCAGCATTAGCTCACACAGAGATAGCTTGGGTCCTTACATGCTTGGTGCAGGTTACCTTCATTCACTGAGATGTAAAATGTCACTGATTTACAGAAGACATCCCTTCCAGAGCTCAGACTTTTCTCAGAAGACACTGGTTTACAGGATTTTTTTTGAGTTTTGCATTTCACAGACCATGGTCTACGGCTCACCTGTGTCAAGAATAAAAAATACATTGCAGTAACAGCCATGATAAAAATTATACACAATTTCTGAGTGTGTTCGTGATATTATCTCTTAATGTTGAAATATTAGATACAACTATTACAGAACTTATTTTGTTTAAATACTAATCTATACTTTAGATATTTCCTATGTCTTTGCAGATTAATCTTTCCAACAGTTGCTAAACATGTACTAGGGAAAGTTCTCATTACGGATCGTAAGTTCTTTTGCATGTCTTTCTGTGCAAAATAATTGTGAATGTATCATTATTTTGAAAAATTTACTTTTTCAACATTCTTTGAAAACACATTTTATTGGCTTTTAAAATAAATATTTAATAGTCAAATAGTTATATTAGACAAATATCAGAAAACTTTAAATATAAATGATATCTAGCTGATATGATGTATTTCTTTTTCAGTCTAATAAAAGTAACTCTGATACACTGCAAAGTGATAAGCACTGTAACAGCTTTCCAGTGAGTATTCTGTGTGTCTCAGGGCCATTAATGCTTTTGTTGTTGCAAATGTTCAGGCTAATTAGCCAACTCAGTAGTATTCTCCTGCAACATAAACAAAGAAAGTAAATTGGTAAAGAAAACCTAGTCAACACGTTAAATATGCAGTATTTTCTTTAGTGTAACAAAAGGTATTAAGACCATGTGTTTTATCCTTTGCTACAGGTAAGATTATGTCCCTGAGTTTCATAGGTTGGTCACATTTTTCTTTTGTTGGTATGCATAAAGAATGTCTATGTTCTTTTGACAGTCCAGACCAGATTTTATATCAGACTTATATTAGTTGTGACATTTTCATGGACAGAGATTGTGTAAGGTTTCATCCCACGTACAACAAAAATATATGTCAAGTATATAAAGCTGTTTGCATATTAGAAGTTTGATAGGTGACATTTATACAAATTTATATGTTCATAAATACAACTGTATACATATAGTATATGTGTACTTCTATACTTATATACGCAAATATACATACATTTACATACATATGTAAGTATATTTATATATATAAATATACATAAGCAGCTGTGTATGTGATGTATAATAACATTCTTATTAGACCTTAATCACCTGTCTGTAAGATATGTGGTACATATACTTAAGTATGTAAGTATACAAGAGCACTTAAAAATCCCATAAGATTTTTTTTGAAATTGCTTCGAGGAAAGCTTGGTAATTTTCATTATAGCAGTTGTATCAGTCAGTGTCATCACACAACAGCGTGAAAGTTTTTCCTGTCCATCACACTGAAGGCTGACGTTCTTTAATCTTGTCACGCTTAGGCAATGTATGTTGATAGGACACTGTATGATGAAGACTCCACATAAAAACCATTTAAAGAGCAAAAGAGTGCACCTAGACAATGTCTGTAGATCACAGTGTCAAAGACTCCGTGTCCTCTTCTGTGGTGAGGTGAACCCAGCTTATAGCATGGTACAGAAAGATTGCTGTGGATAAGGCTTCTAGTCAGAGATGATTAATGAGAGAGATAAGAGAAAATCCTCCTTTTGACATTAAGGGGCAGATAGAGGAGAATGAAAGTGAAGGAAAGTGAAGCATTTATATCTGAAAAACTTCTGGTCTCAGAGTTGCGCGTTAGTCCATTTGTCGTTGGAGTTTGACCCCTTATGTCTGATAAAGGACTTTTAAGCGAAGATGGTAAAAAAATGTCCCCTATAGAGAAGGATTAAAAGCTTTGATGGAAAGAAACCTGACAAGACAGAAAAAGAACATGAGCAAAAAACCCAGAAGCAGGTGTTTCTCAGAATAAGTCAAGTTTATTCTTTTCTTCACCTCTGAGATGGGCTTTGTGGAGACAGGAGCAGATTATGCCAAATATCTTCATCAAGCTTATTGAGAAAATTAGATAAAGGACTGTAAGCAGAAAGGAGTATTGCCGAAGATAGTTTTGTAATATGCATAGCATATTTTGATAGCACAGGGAAGTTCATGACCCACTCCCTCAACTTCTTGGAGGGGGTGGATCAAGAAAACATGATCAAGATAAATGTCAGAAGTCATGAAGGGGTTTCCTGTTAATACAGATATGCACTTCATCCTGTAGAAGAAAAAAGATCATTCCTCATTCACTGACATTATTCAAAGGAGTACTTTTGTTGTAAGCAGACAATTTGTAGGTAGAAAATTATTTTGTTGGATGCACGAGTTTGTCAGTCAGAACCACAGAGTAATTTGCCACCTGGGTAAAATATATCAGAGCTTATGAGAAACTTGAATGACAGGCTAAATTAGCTAAAATCTTTTGTTTTGGGAGTGTGCTGGAGTAAAGTTACCTATTAAACAATAAAATTATTCCTTGGGATCCTGGAACAAAGAGGGGGAACTTATATTTTATAAATTTTTGAAATAATTGCTTCTTTAAAATATTCTTATTCTGTGAAGTGCGGAGGAGCTTGCATAGTGTTACCTGTATGTGTATAGGCTTCAGATCATGCTGGATGTCCTTGTTTTATTAATTTTTAAGAATTTACTAATTTTAATATTTTATTATTGCCGTAGTTTAACCAGGTAGCTAGCAACTAAGCACTAAGCAACCAGTTGCTCACCCCTCCCCGTCCCTCCCAGTGGGATGGGGAGGAGAAATGGCCAAAAGGCAAAACTCCTGGGTTGAGATAAAGACAGTTTAAAAAGGCAACAAAAGAAATACTAATACTATTATAAATACTACTAATAATAACAATAATAATAATCATAATAATGACTATGCAAAACAAACTGTACGCAATACAATTTTTCTTCCCACCTGATGGTGTGAAACCCAAGTCACAGTCACTGAGCAGTGATCATGGAATCCCGGAAATCATGAATTTTGAGAAATTCCCAAAAAAGACTGAACTCCCAGAAAAGTTCGAACTCCCGAACAAGAGGGGATTCAAACTCACAGAAACAATAGGAGCAGAGATTCCTGCCCCCCGGCCAACCCCCATTCATAAACTGAGCATGATGTCTATGGTATGGAATATTTCCATTGGCCAGCTTGGGCTGGCTGCCTGGCTGTCCTCCCTCCCAGCCCCTGCACACCTGCTCATCAGCTGAATATGGGAGACCGGAAAAAAGTCCTTGATATCTTAGCAACAACTAAAAAAATCCATGTTATCACCATTCTTCTCATACTAGATCCAAAACACAGCAGCTACTGTGAGGAAAATTAAATCTATCCCAGCTGAAAGCAGAACAATTATTAAGTTATTAATAATTTAATGATGATTGCTAAATACTATTTTAATAGTATATTGGATAATTGGATAGTATATATTGGATAATTTAGTAATTTTTAATAACTTCATAGTATTTAAAGTCATCTGTCATTATGAAAGTGGACTATTCTTTTTAAAAAAGTTTATGTTTCTGCTCTGAATTTTATCTGAAAGTAAGTTGATCTTAATGTTATGTGTATTAAAAGCTCCAGAAAAAGATTAAAATGAGTCTAAAAAATATGTTTTCATTTATGAAAAAGAGCAAACATAAATAGAGCAAGAAATTAATTTATTGGGAAACATAAAAATGAAACAGTACATGAACTGGTTAAAACCTGCATTTATCTGTAGAATAGTTCAGCTGAAAACTTCAGGTGGGAAGGTGCAGTACTGTCAAAACATCTTAAAATGAAGAGTTTTCGAGGATAGTTTAACATATTACATATAGCTAGTTGCAGTGTAGTTGGTTCATATTTGTTTAGCAACCTGGTTTTTTGAGTGTTTTTTGAGCATAAGTTCTTTTCTATTCATCAAGGAGCAATGTTATACAAGTTTACCGCAGCTGCTAAGTATCTCATATGAAATACAAGTGTAAGATTAGTACATTTTAAAATAACGTAGTGATCTCCAAACCAGAGATGTAATTTCCAAGAAATATGCTGTGGATGTACTGTTTTCACAGTTATAAAGATGTAGCCTAAACAATTTTCTTCCCTCCTTTTTTTATATTAATCTCTGGTGTCTACTTACTTATCGATGTGCAGGGTCAGTGCAAACTAGTTTATATCGATGCAGACGATAAATAGCTTTCATTTTTCTTTGATATCTTTATCAAAAAGGTCAGTAAGAAAATGATCTGTTATAGCCACAGATAACAGAAAGTTAGGTATATTGTTCAGGAGAAATGAAACAGTGCTGTTGCTACTTGTACCTACTTGCTCCAATCCAACACAAGAGTAGAATAGTTAAAGTAAAGATTTCTTCAGCCTGTCACCCTCCAACCCCCGCACCCTCCAAAAAATATCAAGGAAGAGATAGACACTTTTGCCTGAAACATAAAAGACATAAAAATAGGCATATTATATGTTATCCGTATTTGGAAAAGGGAGGTATGTGGGAGTTCAGATAGAACTATACTTAAGCTGAAAGATGAAGTGGATAAAAAGTCATTACATGCTTTAAGCTGCATGGGAAGCTGTAATATTGTAGTCAAGTTTTCCGAGATTGTCCAAAGGTCTTTAATCAACATGTGGCACTATGTACAATTATTTAAGTGTGAAGAAATAGAACATAATTCAGAATGCAGACTAGGTCTGTAGTGCTCATTACATTCATTTGGAATTTTGTTTTAGACATTGGATCACTAATACACGGATTACAAAATTAATATCACAAGTTCTTCCCTGTGTCAGAGGAAGAAATCACACATGGTTTTAATCACATTCTTCAAAAGATTGCTGTATGCTTTTTCTCTTTATAACAGAATCATTCCACAACACTTAAAACTATGGATATGGCCTAGGTTTTGCCTTTTATTTTTAGAACTTCCCAGTTAATTAGTTTTCCTATAGATCTTGGTGCCATTAAGAAAACACTATTTCTTGAAATGTTTGTATTCTAAGATTCAAATTTAATAAAATAAAAATTTGATACACTCGAAAGATAATTCTAAAGAAGGTAAAACAAGAAGAAAATGTTTATTTTGCAATAGTGAGGGTAAAGCAATTTATGAATTCTTGAAAACTGGATGAGAGTAGACCACTTGAGGGGTCAGTACAAGGGGCCATACCGCAAAATGTACTTTATCTGTTATTTTTACAATAGTCTGGGTATAACGAAATAAATCCATGCAATGACAAAGTTGTTTGCATGGTGAATTCAAGTGTATCCGCTTTATTTCCACCAGTCTGCTAAGAAATGCAGAGGGCTCATTGTTTGCAGCTTCTTATAGGGAGAGGTGAAGACCAAGAAGCAGCTGGAGGAAGTTAATGGAAGAGTGGACTGACAGACACGAAATGCCAGGCATTTAGCTGCTGGAGCTGAATGGGAAATTATTGTGACATCTTGACACTTTCCACAGTGAAGCAGAAGAATCGCTAATTATACTAATTAGGAGAACAGATGTTGTCAATATACCTGTGTTAACCTGGATTATTTTCTTGACCATTGAAAAATACTTCTTCATTTCCTAGTCCCCTCAGCACATTTTTATTTTAGTGAAAGATAAAAGTGACATAATATTTAATTACCTAAAAATTATATATAATTTGAAGTAGAAAATCAGGGGAGAATCGTAGCAGCTGGAAGTTACTTTATTTTTAAATAAAATTGTATTTTGACTATTTTATTGTGTCATATTATGCAAACCTGACATGAAATCCTTTTGCAGTTTACAGGATTACATCGCAGAATAATATAAAACCAACAATAATCAGTAACATTTCTAAATATATTGGTGAACAAAGTTTGAAAATAACATTTTTTACCTCAGGCTGAAAATAAACTTTGAACCAAAGGAAAAATTTCCAGTCCACACTTTGTTTTCTATCTCTGCAGAGAACAAGTGTGGCCGGTGTTTCTATATTTATGACCATCAGGTTGCTTGAAGGATTTAGAAAACTAGAGGATAAACAAACCCACAAAAGAGGTCAGCAAACCTGGTGAAAATGCCATTGCGAAAGGGCATTGTCTATTCAGCTTTTTTTTTTTTTAAAAAAAAGAAACAAATGAAGTAGTAACTTTATTTCATCATATAATTAGCCTTTTATGGAGAAGAGTAATATAGAGAAAATATAAGGGAGAAAGATATAGAAAGAGTCAGCACCTACAAACTGGTGTCAAATTCAAGCAATAAGTAAGGCTTTTTTTTTTTTTAATACTGAGTGTATTTGCCTACTCGAGAAAACTACTTACCAGTTATTAAATTTAATAGGTAAATAAATTGCTGGAATGTAATGTCCTGTAATATATAAGACTTGACCAGATATGCAAAGTTCTTTCTTGATCTAATTTCCATTGATGTGTGATGCTGCTCTATAGGCGAAAAAAGGTTGACACACTTTGTAATCTCAAATGGCTGCAGTTAAAATGAAAGCTATATTTACAGTTTTTATTTTGGTTGCTTGTTACAGAAAACAAAGAGAGTCTAATTGTGCTCTCACACATTTTTAATTCTGGAGAAATTCCACTCACTTGCTTCAAGTTACTCTTCATCCTTACCAAAAAATGCACTTTGAACTTGGGTTATATGTGACCAACTTCCTTTTCCAGTACTTGCAGACACTTACGGTGCACTGTTTCACATCTTCAGCTACATGTGCATGTACCCTCTGGGATTTCTGTCCAAGACACACACTTGCACTTCCTTTCCACAGAAACCACGGTTCAGCTGAGAGTTAGAGGAACTTATACACGTATGGGCTTGCTCTGATAAGAAAACAGAATGTTGCTGAAAACTCCCAAATCCTGTATCTCATGTGTAATCTCTGTACCTCTTACAGTCTTTGTAAGATAGGAAAATTGTCCTTCACTTTCGTTGAAAGGATAAATAGAATAAAGTTTGTGGGCACAAATGTCTTGCAAAAATAGTAGAGATGAGATGCATTCACTAAACTGTCCCTTGTAATTATCAATTTTTTTATAATTCTTTTTTATTGGTAGATTAACATTCAAGTAAGTCAACTTGTTCTATCAGAATCATGATCTCAGTTTCCCATACTAAGTGTAAGGATACCATAGTGAAGAAAGACTGTCTAACCTCTGTTTTAGTTCATGTTCATGATTTGTTACTGGAGTGAGGTATTTCACAAGAGAAGGAGAAAGAGGACATGATCTGATCATTCTCTTTCCTTCTTCTCTTGTCTTCACATGTTAGAGGAGAGGGCTGAAGTGGGCAGACCATTTACGGCCTCAAGTAATATGTGTCCATATTGCTTATATTATACTGACTCAGCTCTCAATCTTCTGCACACATTCTGAAGAGATTTTCATTCAAGTTAGGCACACACTTCATTTAAATCTATAGGTTTCAAACTGAGAACTGTGAAATCTTGTTTAGGATAGTTGTGACAGGAAGCCATGCATTCAAATATATTCAGGGCCATTCTCTTTAAAAATGTGTGACAGGAAACTGCAGCAAAACAGTTTGAAAAGCTGTAAGAAAATGTGAACTTTAAAATTTGATTATTAGTGCCTTCCCTTCTTTCTTACACTTCAGAAAATATGCCTGTGTTCTTCCTTATACTGTCTTTCTCTATTGCTGTGTATAGTAAAGTATTTTAAAGCTTTGTAGTAAAGACATGGTCTACTGAATTCTGTGATATTCTGAGGTACTCAGTTTTTCACTTAAATAAAACCCTACATACTCTCAGACTTGTCGATGCATATAATTGAATCAATGTTGAAATGCCAATAGGTTCTTGGATGCCTTCAATTAAGTTTTGTGCACAAAAAAATAGTTATTTTCTGGCCAATAGTTACATCTGCTCTTAATGTAGTGCCAGAAATCTTCTTATACGTGTCTGTATAAATCAGGAGTGACTCCAATAGTCTTAATGGCCATATACTGGAGAAACACCAGAATGAAACTAGAATCAGCAGTTAAAACTTTTTAATGACCTTAACTTAATCAATAATGAATTTGCATTAGTTTTGGAAATGTTGAAGTCAGGAAATGGAATCAGACTTTAATTTATTTTAGAAGATGCATGTGAGTTAGTCACAGGGTCCAGAAATCAAAGTAATGTACACCTGGGAGCTCTGCTACCAAATGGGCTCATCTAAGCGTGGGACGCAAATAGAGCAAACCTGGTGAATGATTTGTCAGCGTGCAGGCTGCAGCCCCAAAGCCTTTTCTTCACAAGGCGCTCAAAGAGCAATTTTCTTCAGCTCGATTTTTTGTAAAAGCAGATTGTGTATGCAGTAAGCAGAGTTAGACTGGGCGCTGATTCAAAATGAGCTTGATAAAGTCCAGGAGCCATTCCATTTCAGCCTCCTGAAAATGACTCAACATTTCGTTCATAGGGATTGTATTTAATGATCTTGATGGCTACTGACACATCAGTCTTTACAGAATCCTTTCTGTCTGTATAATTAAATTGAAGGTTGGCACCAGGGAATCTGGTGCTCTGTCAGGTAGTATATGTCTTTCTTAGCCTAGAATGGAAAGGCTGTGCAGGCGGTGAGGTATTATTCTGCTTTACTGGATCAGGAGGAAAAGAAAGAGACTGGTAGCAGGCTTTTTGTACTCAGGTCAATTCAATTTTCCATTCACTAGGCTATTGTTATTAAGGGTTTCTATCTGAGGACTGTTTTCTGTAAAGAACTCTATTTACATATGTTTATTTTAAACCACACACCATGTTTCTGTGTAGTATCAGTTCAAAGAAGAAAATATGCTGTTTTCTTGTGTAGTGAAATTCCCTCCATTTTCCTGTTTTTGTAGCTGTTGACAGGTCTGGTTTGTCAACAGTGTGACCGTACACCTTTTACAGTTCAGCTGCTGTGTATATGTATAACAAGGCTGGCAAGTTAGAAGACACATAGACTTTTGCACCTAGAATACCATTTCTCCATCTTAATTTGTCAGTTTTCTTTAATCATTATTTCTCCATTTCCATGCATACACATATATAGAGATATGATCAGGTAATTATTCTTTACAAATGTAAAGACTGCACAAGTAGATATTAATACCAAAATGCTTCCAAATAGTTCCAAAATAAAGACAAACAAAGAAAAGTGAGTGAAGATAATATAGCTGCTTTCATTAATTATTTTGTTATGCAAAGTTTCACTGAAAGGGAGGAATGTTGTTAACTCTGATAGGACAGAGTAAATTTTTTTCTGATTTGTATGAAGTCTGAGTGAAAGTACTTTGTGAAGGGGTAGTATAATAGAGCCTGTAGAGAATAAAAGCACTACATTTTTAAGGACACTTTGCTTTCAAACAGTTAAAAAGATTGAACAGAATAAAACTGAGCTATATTTTGAGAAAACAAATTTCAAATTTCATAACCTCCCTCCAGATTTATGGTCAGGTCATTTCAGGATGGCTATTGATGCATGTAAATCAAGTCAGTAAATATGTGTATGACGTTAACAAGCAACAATTGCAAATAAACATACATAGATATTTGTGAGAACAAATTTTGCATTCATACAACTCAATTTGTAGGCTGCTTTTGAAAAATTACCATACAATAATTTTCTCTTTTTTTTATATTAAAAAAATGCATATAGGAAATTCTAACAGGGCATCTGGGATACCAGTTAATTGGTACTTTATCTGTACCCTAAAGCAGAACAGAATTTCTAAAACAATCTCTGTTACAGTGTGCACAATGTGCCATCTGCAGCGCCTGTCCACTTGCAAATTCATTTTTTAATCCCACAGTGTACTGGCATTGATTTTGGCCATATTAAAGACCTTGACCCTTGACAATATCTCTGTAGATTAGAGACCTACACTAACAATGGTGGAGGCAGAGGATTCATTCTGTTCCCTCATACAGATGGAGGTAATGTGAGATCCTAAATAAGATTATGAATAGCAACAGAAGTTTTAACTCATCTTTGGAAAATTTCTCCCTCTACTCATCCATTTGTGAGGTCATGACCAACTGAAGAATGACAGGAATTTGCTGTCTTTCTCTGCCATAGCTGTGCGCACTCTTCAGTTAGAAAGGCTCTGGTGGGACCTTCCAAACTATGGCACATCTTGAAGGTGACACCACACATAGTGGTGGTTCAGAAGTGAGACGAAGTGAGACCATGTTCAGAGCATTCATTAATACATATATACACACACACTTGCAACGTATCTCTCTTGCAAAGATATTGTAAGAATGACATTTCCTGGCTATAAACACACATCCACTTGAGCATTTCTGAGTAAGTATTGCTGGCGAAAAATGCTAGAAATGAAAGTATGTATTATTTCACGGGGGAAAAGGTAAAAACTCTTCTCTATAAGAATGCCTTAAGCAAGATGCATTGGAAATTGTACCTCCTAGAACAGATAATTATGATTGCTCTTACTGCTACATCTTATATGTTTTATTTCTTGATTTTAAAAACATAATTCGGGTGATTGAAACTCTCATGACAGACAAGTAATTGTTTCTACTTTCCTGGAGTTAACTTGGTCTAAACCACTACATCTAGGCAGCTGTTCAACAACCATTGCTGTTGCAGGCTTCACACTGAGAATTGGCTCTGGTATGATAAAACAAAAAACCCACACATTCTCTGCTCAGTGCTTTCCTATGTTTTTTCACTTTACAACAGTCTGAATCTCTTCTTGGCTTTCATTAAACAGGTCCTTCTGAAATTAGTGTAAAGAAAAACAGTGTCTCTTGCTTTGTGGTTACTAGATAATCCCTTTGTGAGCACCAAGAACTTACATATATGGAAAGGTCTGCAAAAATACTCCTCAGATGTTTTATAAGCAAGGTGATTTTTAAAAAATTTTTGTAAGGATGTGGAATTTTATTGGTCTTAAATACAGTCTGATGATCTTGTTTTTAACATAAAAAAAGATTACTAGAGTAGTGTTGTTGCAGCATGACATACTGTAAAACAGAAAAGCTTCAAAACAGGCAGTTCATAGTACCTGCTCAAGACGAACACAGCTAAAACATTAGCAATCTCAGGAGATATACAAAAGAATTGTCTGCTTTAAATTGCTGTGATAGTATACAATTTTATTTAAAAGGGATTCATGATTTCAGTGCTACCATTATATTATATGTAATTGTTTTAATAATAGGAGAAATCTAAAATGTACTCAATATTCAGCTGGTTTTATTATCTCCTTTTTTTCATTTTGAATGAGTTCATAGTCAGAACTTTTTAACTCTTTGTGTTGCATATGCAGGCACTTATATTTTGTCAGACCCAAGTTCTATTTATCTTTTATGAATATTTTGATGTTCCATTGTCAGGTTATCCCATTACGAATATCCCATATGCCATTATTCTTCCCACAATGAAGGAAAGTATAAATGCTGAAAAACATCTAAACAGCATGTGAAAGCCATTTGTGGAGATGAATAAGGGGGAAAAGGAAAATTTATTTGTGCATTTACTAGCAATAAATAAGAGAGCTGTCCAGAACAGAACGAGACTCCTGTTCCTATCTGATTTGGTCTAAGAAGAACTCTGGAGACTTTGAGATGTTGGACAGTCTCTGACAAAGGGAAGGAGACCACGTATTCTCCTTTCTTCAAGTTGCAATGAATCGTCACATTTTTATTTGTCAACAGTAGAAAGACAGGAGATTAAGACAGTACTAATTGCTTATTAATTGAAATCTTAGTTCAGGTCTGGGAGTTTCTCACTCTCCTCAGATCATTGCCCTCCTCTTTAGCACAGAAACTTTTAATATGGGTCTGACTGACCATCTGTAAGGCAGTTGAAATGTTTTATTCCTGCTGGTGCCGATTTCATATTTTTGTGGTTTTGTGATCTATCTTAGATTCAATGCATTGGCTTGTCATTAGATGGATCTAACAAACTGATGTGAACAAATAAAAAATAAAAGTTGAAAAGGGATATTTACTAAAAGACAATACATGCTGCCTACTTGCTAACCAGAGGTAGAAATGTAAACATTGATGTTATAAATCTAAAAATATATGTTTAGCCCTTAATGAGCTTGTTAGTAATTTTCTCCATAGATTACCTGCAGTCTTACTGAGTGTATGCATGTGTGTGTGTATATATATGTATATGTATGTATAAATAAAATTTATCTATCTATACTTAGCCTTTTATAACTACATGAAGCAGTCTAATGATCCCAGTGTTCTTCAAAGTTACTCTAGATTGACTGCAGTTCTGTGATTCTATGATTCTATGACCTAGCAGTGATTGTAACAAGCACAACCCTTTCTCATAAAAGGCTTGAATTTTACAACATTTCTGTCCTCCGTTCTGGATCATTTTCCAGGTAAAGAACAGCTCAGGAACCACAGAAAAGTTGCCAGAACAGATAAAATACTTTAATTGCTTGGAGAGTGAGCTTTTTATTTATGTTATGGCTTTTTAAAAGCAAAGGATGAATTTTTGTTTGTTTTGGATGACCATGTTGCAAGTGAGAAGTAGTGGAACGGCAGTAAAATAAAATTTACCCTGTAAAGATAGCTGCCTCTTACCAGAGACAGTGTGATTTTGAAGGAAAAATGAATGTTTAATTGGTACCTGGATGCTTTGAAAAGATAATCTTCTATGCTTGTTCATGAGCCTTGAGAGTCTTTTCACAAATAGAAACTGTGAGAGAAAATTGTGTGTCCTATGTTCTGGAAGGCCGTCTGTCCTTTATTTTAAGAAGTATTAGTTAAGACTGGTCGTGTATCTTACTGAGTTTATTCATCTTCATCCCTCTTTCTAACACATGATTTAGTGAAATGTCTGAAGATTAGAAAAGCTGTATTGAGGAGGAAGTAAGAATAATTTTGTGTTGATGGAGGTGTCCTGGGTTCGGCCAGGACAGGGTTAATTTTCACTGGACTGCAGGAAGGGGCACAGCCAGGCGGGCTGACCCCACCTGGCCATACAGAGCAGGGTATTCCATACCATGTGCTGTCATGCTGGGTTCCGAGGGGGGGGAGCTTGGCTGTGGGAACTCACTCGCAGCTGGGGAGCGCGCAGCGGCGGGAGCGGCTCTGTGGGTTGTGCGGTTTGTGTTGTGTTTTCTCCTTATCTGTATCGTTGTTGTTCCTGTTCCCTTTGTTTGCTGTTCTGTTAAACTGCCCTTATCCCAACCCACCAGTTTC